>ENA-OQDD01000075-OQDD01000075.1-human-gut-metagenome-genome-assembly--contig:-NODE-75-length-38230-cov-5.565336_pt1 | contig 38230 bp, 38 predicted proteins | sample MGYA00242507_ERZ504598 | MGnify/ENA primary metagenome ERZ504598 (study PRJEB26092, sample SAMD00036318) | human gut metagenome | host: Homo sapiens | study: EMG produced TPA metagenomics assembly of...
AAGACTACCTGTGGCCATTCTTGATGATTACCGACGAAAACAAGCAGCTGCTCGCTGTCGGTCTGAAGGCCTTCAACGGACAATACGGCACCGATTACGGCGGATTGTTCGCAGCGACTTCGTTGGCAATTGTTCCAGTGATCATTGTGTATATGATTTTCCAGAAGCAGTTCATCGCAGGTATTGCGACGGGCAGTGGCAAGTAAGGCAGGAGTAGCATGGCAAACAACGCATTAGATAACGCAACCGGCACGGTATTCGTCGACTATGTGCGCAAGGCACGTCCGAAAATGCGAGAATCGTCGGTTTTACAAGGGATCATTGGAGGATTGGCATTCTAACGGAATCGCTGATCCGTTTCGAATGGTCTGATTCCGGCGAATTTGAGGACAATCTCACGCAAATGGTGGTCAACCGCGATTTTGGCGCCGACCCGCAATTCACGGTGACGCATCGCGACGGACTGCTCATTGTTGACACCCCCGCGCTGTATGTGACGTACGATGGCAAGCCATTCAGCAAAGAAGGCTTGAGCGTAGTCGTCAAGGGCGTGGCCGACACCCAGTTCAATACGTGGCATTACGGCGACGAGCCGAAGCATAATCTTAAAGGCACCGCGCGCACGCTCGACGAGGCGAACGGCGAAATTCCTCTGGACGATGGTGTGATTTCGCGAGACGGATGGGCGGTACTCGATGATTCCGCCGCGAACGTGATCGTGGAAGCATACGAAGTGAACGGCAAACCGAATCCGCTGGGGGCTTGGGTTATGCCACGCGATCACGCGGAAACCGACTTCTACTTCTTCGGCTATGGCCGCCGCTACACCGAAGCGGTGCAAGACTTCTACAAGCTGGCCGGACCAACGCCTCTGCTGCCGCGCTTCGCACTCGGCAACTGGTGGAGCCGCTACTACCGCTACACGCAAGACGAATACCTGCAGCTCATGGACCGGTTCAAGCGCGAAGGCATTCCATTCACCACATCCGTGATCGACATGGACTGGCACCGCGTGGACGATGTCGATCCGAAATACGGTTCCGGTTGGACCGGCTATTCGTGGGATAAGCAGCTGTTTCCCGATCATGAGGCGTTCTTGCGCGACTTGCACGAGCGCGGCCTGAAAGCCACGTTGAACGTGCATCCGCGAGACGGCGTGCGCGCGTTCGAAGACGACTATGAGGCGGTGGCCAAGCGCGTCGGCATTGATCCCGCAACCGAAGAGGCAGTGGAATTCGACCTCACGAATCCGGATTTCGTAAGCGCCTACTTCGACATGCATCATCGTATGGAAGCCGAAGGCGTTGACTTCTGGTGGCTCGACTGGCAGCAGGGCGGCGTGACCCGCCAGCCCGGACTTGACCCGCTGTGGGTGCTCAACCACTTGCACTACCTGGATTCCGGGCGCTACGAGACTTCTTCCGAACGCAATGTAAATGAGAACTGCGAATGCGAAAAGTGCGCCGAGCCGGGCGCTCGCGATGAGCATGAAATGCATGTCGAGCAATCCGATCGCAACGTGAGTTGCACGGAACGCAACAACCGTTGGCCGCTCACCTTCTCGCGGTATGCTGGCCCGGGTTCGCACCGCTATCCGGTCGGCTTCTCGGGAGACACCATTGTTACGTGGGAATCCTTGCAGTTCCAGCCGTATTTCACTGCTACCGCGTCGAATATCGGCTACGGATGGTGGAGTCACGATATTGGCGGTCATATGTGTGGCTATCGTAACGAGCATTTGGAAGCCCGTTGGTACCAGCTTGGCACGTTCAGCCCGATCAATCGCCTGCATTCCAGCAATTCGCAGTTCATGGGCAAGGAGCCGTGGAACTTCTCCGCGGAAGTGCGCGATTCCATGGTGGGTTCGCTGCGACTGCGCCATATGATGCTGCCGTACCTGTACACCATGAACTATCGCGCCGCGTTCGAGGGCATGCCATTGGTGGAGCCGATGTATTGGGCGGATCCGAACAATCCGCAGGCGTACGAGGTGCCGGATGAATTCCGTTTCGGCACTGAGCTGCTGGTTGCACCAATTGTTTCTGACAATGACGATTCCGCGCAGCTGGGTAGCACGGAAGCATGGCTGCCACAAGGTGAATGGTATGACTTCTTCGATGGTCGCCGTTACGTTTCGGCAGGAGAGTCCGGGCGTCGTTTGGAAGTGTGGCGTGCGATCGACCGTATGCCGGTGTTTGCCAAGCTGGCGGTATCGTGCCGTTGCAGCAGCTTGGCGAGGGCAATAAGGTGAATGATCTGGGCAATCCGGAGTCCCTGCAGGTGCTGGTGTTCCCCGGTGCGAACGGTTCGTTCACACTCAAGGAAGACGATGGTTCTGTGGCCTCTGCTGCTTCCGGTTCTGCATCTGCCGAGTCTTGCGATGGCCAAACTCATGTTGCCGATACGCGCATGAGCCTTGACTGGAAGAATACGGACAATGCCACGCAGTTCACCATCAGTCCGGTGGAAGGCTGTGCTGAAGCCATTCCGGCACAGCGTAACTGGGAGATTGTGTTCCGTGGAGTTGCACAGCCAGACACGCAGAACGTTCGTATCGAAATTGGCGGTAAAGCTTGCAATACTGCAGAAATTACATACGATCAGCAGACGTTGAGTCTGTCGGTCGTTGTGCGCGACGTGCCGTCTACTGCATGCTTGAACGTTACGATTGCAGACGGACTGCAGATTGCTGAGAATTCAGTCGAACAGGACGTGCTTGACGTGCTCTTGCATGCGCAAATGCCGTACATTTCCAAAGAGCATGCGATGCAGGCGATTCGTGAGCAAGGAGTGCGTGCGCTCGGGGCTCTGCGCACCTTCGATACCGCGCCCCGTTCCAGCAACGAGCTGTTTGTCACCTCCGGCATGCCCGATGCGGTGATCGGCGCCCTGGAGGAAATCCTCCTCCGCAGCTGATGCGAAGTTGCGGGCCAGCCGGCTGAAGGCAAAAAATTTGGGCATGGAAAAGGGGTTGCAGCGAATCTTGACGATTTGCTGCAACCCCTTTTCGGTTACTTAGACTGGTTTCCGTCGCGATAGAGGGCGGAAACCCTGAAGCCCAGCAGCTTAGTTGTGCTTGGACTTCTTGCGGCTGTTCTTATGAGCGTGCTTGCTCTTCTTGCCATCCTCGTCGTAATAGTAGTAATAGTAGTAATTGCCGTTCGTGGAAGACTTGCGTTCCTTTTCGAGGTTGAATACGAAGCCCACCACCGGCACATTGAGGTTGTCAAGCTGCACGGCGATGTCTTTCAGATCGCGCTTCATGGTCACGTCGCGACCGGAAACGAGCACGATACCGTCGCTCTTCGAGCCGAAGACAGTGGCATCATTGGCCACCACCATCGGGGAAGTGTCGATGATCACGTAATCGTAAGTCTGCAAAGCCGCGTCGAGCAATTCGGTCATGGTCTTCGAGTTCAGCAGCATGGAAGCGTTCGGCGGCTTCGGACCAGCCGGCAGAATATGCAGGTTCGGCTTCCAATAGCGCTGCACCACATCCTTCACGGTGGCCTGGCCGGAAAGCACGTGCGTTAGGCCGGCGCCGCTTCCAGGCTAAGTCGTTCGGCTACGGACGGGTGACGCAAATCGGCGTCGATCAGCAGCACTTTGGCGCCGTTTTCGGCAAGGGCGGCCGCCACGTTCACGGAAACAGTGGTCTTACCTTCGGAAGGTCCGACGGAGGAGATGACGATCATGCGCGCATCGCTGCTTCAACCTTCGATGTGAAGGAAAGGTTGGTGCGAATACGGCGGAATTCCTCAGCGATACGGCCGGCCGGGTTCGACACGATGATCGGCTTGTTGCTCTGCAGGCTTTCGTCGGTGGGGATGCGGCCCATGATCGGCGCGTTGATAATGTCTTGCAGATCGCTGGCTTCCTCCACGCGGGTTGCCATAAGATCGCGGATCAGGGTAGCGAACACGCGAGAATCAGGCCTGCCACCAAGCGACGGCCAAGTACAATGCCACCTTCGGGGAGCTGGGGAGATCGGCTCCGCAGCGCGCTGCACCACGGAAAGCTTCACCGGCGACTCCTTGCCGGAGGCATACAGCGACTTCTCCACCACATTGCTCAGGGATTCCGCCACGCTGTTGGCAATGTCGGAAGCCTGCTTCGCGTCTCCCGTTTCGGCGGTGATGTTCACGAACGCGGTGTTCGTCGGGTTCGTGACGGTCAGCTGCCCGGCCAGATTCGCGACGGTGGTGTCGAGGCCAAGATCGTCGATAACCGGCTTCAGCACGGATTCCGTGGTGGCCAGCGTCGGATACGACTGAATCTGGTTGGTGATATACGTGCTGGCGCTGTTGATGTTGGAAATATTGTTGTCTTGCACCGACGAATCACTGTAGGTGGCGAACACCTGCGCGGTCGCGGAATACTTCGGGGGTGCCAGGAATGTGTATGCGCACACCGCTGCGAAAACCACCACGAACGTGATGATGCCCACCAGAAGATGCTTATGGACTATACGGAACAAATCCATCAAGGTGATGCCGTCGTCTTCCGTATCATTGGATTCGACGACCACCTGATTGGTTGCTGGCACGTTGCTTTCTGCTGCAGCCATGTTTCCCCTCGACATTTGTCACATCATATTGATCAGGTTCCATACTAGCAAAGAGCACCCCCATGGAGGGAGGTTGGCACCCTTTCTAGCTTGGTTCGTTGATATTTCAACGTTTTCAGGCAGTGGCGCTTGCTATGGTCTGCAAAGCCTTGCAGATTTCGTTGTACGCTGCCTGATATACGGCGAAGTCCTTGCCGATCGGATCCTCCACATTGTTGGTATCGGGGATCATCGGTCGGATCATGCTTGCGTTGTCGATTACCGATTCGAGTTTTTCCTGCCGGGTATTACCCTCCATGTACCCCTGTTCCTTGCAGTAGACGCACATGTTGGCGAAATCGTTGATGAGGAAGGTTTTGCGGGCCGCGGTTGGTGCAATCACCGCGATTTCCTTGCGCTGCTCGTGTTCGAAGCAGAGGATGAGATCGCTGCCCTGCGCGATTTGCGGGGTGACTCGTTTCGCGCGGAAGCTGCTGGAATCGATGCCATGCTGGTCGAGCAGCCTTTTGCTGTTCGGTGCGATTTCGTGCGAAGAGCCCGCGTGTGCCCGCACTGTCGGATTCAAGATCGGGCATGAATTGGGGGAGGAGCAGTTCTCCCATAGGAGAGCGGCAGATATTACCGGTGCAGATAAACAGGACTTTCATGATCTCTTCCTGAAAAAAGAAAACAATCGGTTTTACGATGCTTGTTTTCGAATAAATGAAGGGACTTGGGAAAACCCAAGCCCCTTCATGAAACATAGATATGGTGTGTATCTACTTGGTTATTGTTCAGCGAGCAGAGCTCTTGCGAACGGCAACCAGGGAGATGCCAGCGGCAGCCAGCAGCACGACGGCCACAACGTACGGAGCGATAGCAGCACCGGTGGAAGCGGTCTCGTTCTTCTTGGCGGTGCCTTCGCCGGTAGCGGCGACGGTCACGGAGGCGGAAGCGAGAGCGGCGCCGGTCGGCTTGTCTGCCCCATCGACTGCATAGATGGAAGATGCGATGGTGCCAGCAAAGCCAGACTTGAAGGTGTAGGTGGCGGTCAGGGTGCCATCCTCATGGGCCGGGGCAGCGTTGGAGTACTTGGTGGCAGCCAGGGTGACGTTCTCGACGGTGGTGTCATCGTAGGACACCACGTAGCGCTGGCCCGGAGTCAGTCCCGTAAACGTGAAGGTGGCGACGTTGCCGGAAATGGTGCCGGTCGCGCCATAAGCCATAGCGGTGTTAGCGGCAAAGCCAAAGCCGAACACGGCGGCGATGGTGGCGAGAATTGCGACGATCTTCTTCTTCATAATCGTGATTCCTCTCTAAATATAACGTACATTTCAGCGGTTTGCCGTAGTGGTTTCCCGCTACGACCTTGACTATACGCCCCCGTTGAGAACCGCGCTCTCGGGGGATGTGAGGTGAATCGCACATATGTGACGGCGTTGTCACACCATGTGACGACGTTCGCACATGCCCCCGAATATGAAAAATGGCGATTTTTCGTTGGAAAATCGCCATTTTGATAAGAATTTACAAACGCAACACGCCGAAGCGTCACTCTTCGTCGTCAAAACTGAACAGGTCTTCAACCGTGGTATCAAGCGCTTTTGCAAGATCCATGGCAAGGCGTAGCGACGGGCAATACTGCCCCTGTTCGAGGCGTCCTATCGTCTCGCGGCGCACGTTCACCAAGTCGGCAAGATCGGCCTGTTTCAAGCCGCGTTCCATACGTTTGAACTTCAAACTAGTCTTCATCGGTGTTCCCGCCCTCATGCTCAAGCCACAGGTAGCGGGCGTCGGCGATGGCCAGCGCCAGCATGCCCAACGTCGGCAACGCATGGCGGGAACGGTGAACGGCGCATGCCTGAACAGTGTGGCGATCATGCCCGCGAAGCCCAACACCACCAGCGCCACCACAAGCACGAAGAACGTGAAACGGATGGCCGTCGCCTGATGCTCGTCGGACAGCTCGTCGCGGCGGGGGTGCGCGCGGTTGTACACCGTGCTCAGCCAGATCTCGCCTATGGCCCACACCAGCGCGAACACGCCCATGGTGATGATGCCCGGCCACGTGTGATGCTGGAACATTTGGATGGCGCAGGCGATGGCTCCCACAAATTCAGCGACCATGCGGAAGAGGATGTAGCGGTTAAAGGTCACGGGTCTGTCCTTTCCTACCGTATTTCTTCGTGTTTTCCGACGATTTCGTATTGTACCCGTTGCCCTGAAGAGGGGTGAAGAAGCGGGGGAAAGGCTGTTGACGGGTGCATGCGGTGAAACGATTTTCAGAAACGTTTGCATGTGGCTGTTTCGAGGCATGTCGTATATCGGGGGTCGAAGGATGGGGGACAACCTTGCTGAAAGCGTTTGTAAAAAAGCAGAAAAACCAATCATTTTTCATCGTCGATTTCATTAAAAATCACTCATTTTTCACCAAAAATTTGTGATATTTTAAGGATTACGTTCGCTAAGGAGCAAACGTTTTCAAAGGAAAGATGCAAGGAAGCAGGAGGTCAAAGTGCGAATAAGTTCGCGTACGTTCGCAGGTATTGCGCACGTATTCACTAAGCAACAGCCCCGCAAGACGGGGGTCCATCCGAACCGATGACCCGCGTCGAGCGCAGGCAGGCGGCCCGCAAGGCCCGCACCATCAAAACGTGGAAGAAAGCCGCCGCCGGAGTCGCGGCCGTCGCCACCATGCTGGGCGGCATGGGCGTGGCCTCCACCGCACTCGCCTCGGACCGTGACAGCTACCAGGATACGGTCGCAATGCCACGTTCGAGCAGGCCCGCGAACAGTACGGCCTGACCGAGAGCATGAAGAACGGCGCCATCCTGCATGCGTGGATGTGGTCGTTCAAAACCATCACCGAACATATGCCTGAAATCGCCGCGGCCGGCTACACCTCCGTGCAAACCGAGCCGATGAGCAAAATCAAGGAAGTCGCCGCCAACGGCAAGAAGTTCACCGAAAACTGGTATTACGTGTACCAGCCGGCGAACACCTCCATCGGCAACTTCGTGGTCGGCAGCGAAGACGATCTGAAGGAAATGACCGCCACTGCACACAAGTACGGCGTGCGCGTAATCGTAGACGTGGTAGCCAACCACTTCACCTCCGACTGGAGCGCCATCGACTCCGATTGGCAGAACAAAGACTACTTCCACTCCCGTTCCAACTGCGGCGGTAACGACGGCGACCAGATCAACTATTCCAGCCGCCGCGATGTGACCCAGTGCCACCTGCTTGGCCTGTGGGACCTGAACACGCAGAACCAGTATGTGGCCGACCGCATGCAGGACTTCCTGAAGACCGCAGTCGCGGACGGCGTTGACGGCTTCCGCTTCGATGCCGCCAAGCACGTCGAACTGCCGACCGAAGTGTTCGACAACAAGACCTCCAACTATTGGAACACCATTTTGAACAATGGTTCGCAGTTCCAGTACGGTGAAGTGCTGCAGGGCGATTCCGGCCTCGACTACAAGGCCTATGCGGACCTGTTCGCCAACAATTCCTCCGACGGCGGCGGCAACACCGCATCCAACTATGGCAAGTCCGTGCGCGCGGCCATCAGCTCAGGCAATCTGAGCACCAAGATGGTGCAGAACATCGATACCGGCGGCGCCAAGGAAGACCAGCTCGTCACTTGGGTGGAGTCGCATGACAACTATGCCAATGGCGACAAGGAATCCACGTATCTGACCAATGATCAGATCGTATTCGGCTGGGCGATCGTGGGCTCCCGCAAGGCCGGCGCACCGCTGTACTTCAACCGTCCGGTCGGCTCTGGCGGAACCAATGCACAATTCGCCGAGCAGTCCCAGCTGGGTGATGCGGGCGACGACATGTGGAAGAACAAGTCGGTCGTGGCCGTCAACCACTTCCGTAACGCCATGGACGGCAAGAGCGAATATCTGCAGAACTGCGGCTCCGATCAGAACAACGCCAACAAGTCCTGCCTGATGATCGAACGCTTCACCAAGGACGGCACCGCCAACGATGGCGTGGTAATCGCCAACATGGGCGGCGACCAGAGCCTCGTCGGCATGAGCACCAACCTTGACGACGGCGTGTATCCGGATGAAGTCAACGGCGGAAGCATCACCGTTTCCGGCGGCAAGATCACCTCCGGCACCGCCAAGGGCAACGCGGTCAGCGCCTACTATCTGAAGGCCGAAGCCAAGCCGTACGTTTCCGCGGAACCGTCTTCCGCAACATTCAGCGGAAGCAGCGTTGACGTGACCCTGCGCGCAAGCAAGGCCGAAAACCTCAAGTACACGACCTCCGAAGGCAAGTCCGGCACCTTCAAGAACGGTGACGTCATCACCGTGGGCAGCTCCATCTCCGTGGGCGAGTCCGTAACCGTGACCGTGACCGGCACAAGCACGGAAGACGGATCCAAACTCGCCGGAAAAACCACGGTGACCAAGACGGAAGTCGCCAAACAGAACCTCGCCTCGCGATATGGCACGAACAAAGTCGGCTTCGGCGTGAAGAAAACCATCAGCTTCAATGCCGGAAAAGGCGCGAGCATCTCCGATTGGGACAGCTCCATGCTGATCGCACAGGCGCAGCCAACGACGATCCGCGCGTCTACCGACCGAATTCCATGTATGAGGTGCCGATCGATCTGTATGCACTGTATGGTGCCTACGATGACGACAATCTGTACCTCATGTGGGAAATGACCAACGTGCAAGACGTGGTCGACACCGGCGACGATTATCCGCTCAGCCAAGGCCACCTGTGCAGACGCAGAATCTGCCGTTCCACATCGCCATCGACACGAAGGACGAAAGCACCCGAGTGGGCAAGGACGGCGGACTTTCCACCGGCGGAACCCTGTGGGCTTCTGGCATCAAGTGGAGCGGTGAGCAGAACGTCAACAAGGTCGTGACGATTTCCACCAACGGTTCCAACGGTCCGTGGATCTACAAGGGCGACGCTACAGGTCTTGATTCCAACGCCGAATATGGTCCGGCAGCCAACGCCAAGACCAACACCAAGGCTTCCGGCGTCAAGTTCGGTTACGGCAACGGCATCCTGAGCAGCCAGGTGATCGGCATCAACGGCGGCTGGGGTGAAAGCAACGGTCGAGTGGTCGGCGACATGAGCGCCGACAAGGAAGCTCCGCACAGTGGGTCAACTTCAACGATCTGGGCCACAACTCCGCAGGCATGGACGATCACTACGAGATCGCCATTCCGCTGAGCGAACTCGGCACCACCGCGGACCATATCGAAAAGTACGGTCTCGGCGTTGAACTGGCAGCCACCTTCGGCCTTTCCGCAATGGATTCGCTGCCGTATGACATGGCGATGAACGACAATGCCGATCTGCCGGACACCTCCTCTCAGGTCAACAACTCCTACGAGAAGTCCGACGAAGACACGTTCACCGTTGCCATGGCCAACATCGGTGGCCATGAAGATCCGACTCCGGTGACCAGCGTGAAGATCAACGGTGGCAGCTACACCACTGATCTTTCCAATGGCGCCGTTGCGAAAAAGCTGACCGCCACCACCGATCCGGCTGGTTCGTCCGTGAGCTGGAGCTCCTCCAACACGGCCGTCGCCACGGTTTCCGCCAACGGTACGGTCACGCCGAAGAAGGCCGGTACCACGACCATCACCGCAAAGTCCGGTTCCCAGAGCGATTCGATCACCGTTACGGTGACCGGCACGCTTCCGACACCGCCGGTGGCGAAGAACACCATCTATGCGACCAAGCCTTCCGGTTGGAGCAAGATGTACGCGTACGTGTACACCGGCGACGGAGCGACCGCGAAGAACAACGCGGCCTGGCCGGGCGTCGAGATGGTGGCTGCCGACAACTGCGACCAGACCGGTTACCAGTACGAGGTGCCTGATTCGCTCGCGTCCGGCGCGAAGGTGATTTTCAACGACGGTGGCAGCCAGCAGTATCCGGCTCCCGGCAGCCGGGCATCGACTACAACGGCGGCACCGTAACGTGGGATGGTTCGTCTGCTTCGTTGAAGGCCGTGGATTGCACCGTGGTGGTGCCTCCTGACGACGACAAGAATGTGCAGATCACGTTCAAGGCGACCGGCGTTGACCTGAAGTCCGGCGAGAGGGCCTACGTGGTCGGTGACTGGGGCCAAGGCAAGGGCAAGACCTGGAACCGCGCCGGTGGCGTCGAGCTCACTACCGTGGGCGGCGAACTGACCGGAACCGCGACCGTGGCCAAGGGCCAGTCCATGACCATGCGCCTGATCAAGGTTTCCGCTGACGGCAAGACCACGTGGGATCCGTCCACCGACCGCAAGACCACCGCCGACAAGGCCAAGACCCTCACCCTCAAGTGGGATGAGCGCCAGGTTTCGCAAAGCGTGGACGTGACCATCAACGCGGCCGCCGACTTGAAGAGCGGCGAAAGCCTGTACGCGGTAGGCGACTGGGGTCAGGACGGCAAGACCTGGACCCGTGCCTCCGGCATCCGCCTGACCGCCACGGGAGCCGACGGCGTCTACTCCGGCACCGCGAACGTGAAGACCGGCAAGTCCATGACCTTCCGCCTGATCAAGGTTTCCGCTGACGGCAAGACCACGTGGGATCCGTCCACCGACCGCAAGACCACCGCCGACAAGGCCAAGACCGTCGGCGTGGCCTGGGATGTGAACACCGTGAACGAGGACGGCACCGTGCCGGTAACGTTCGCAATCACCGGTGACGGCGTCTCGAACGGCAAGCTCACCATCCAGAAGGGCCAGCTCGCGAACCTCTCCGTGAAGGGCGCCACGGGTGATCCCGACATGTGGTGGAGCGACGGCGCGGCAGTGGCGGTTTCCGGAACCGGTGTCGTGTACGGCGTCGAGACGGGAACCGCAAAGGTGAATGTGAAGGCCGCGGGCAAGACCGCAACCATCACCATCACCGTCAAATAAGGAATCAAACGGATTTCATAAAGCCATACATCCACCGGTCTGACCGGTAGATCTCAGGGGCGTGCGATTTCAATATGTGATATTGGAGTCGTGCGCCCTGTTTTTCATAATCGTTTGCAATGATCTGCAAACGTTTTTTCTTGTAATCCCAACATGATGGCAGCGAAACGCCGAAGTAGTAATGAAACAGTTGTGACGAGATTTTCAATATTTATGAAAGAGGCGATCCCGAAATTGCCATATCGGGGGTGTTGGATGGTGTGTGTGGGGTGTGATTAAAGCTTTAAATCAGTTCGTTTTCACGTCGTGTATGCAAACGTCTGCAATCTCTTGCAAAACATGATAATTTGTAAAATAATCTTGAAAAAGCTTGAAAAATGGGGTTTGTAAAACGGGAGTGTCTGACGTTTGGTGAAATCTAGATGAACTGTTGAGATAAAATGAAAACGTATGCTGTACCTCCAGACAAGGGGGAGGGTGAAGTATAAGGGCGTGCTTTGGCAGTAGTGCGCGTCCGGTATAGAAGGGATGACAGTGATGGCGGACTCCGACATCACGGTGGCCGTGGCCACGCATAAGGCGTACCGTATGCCGATCGACGGCGTATATATGCCGTTGCAGGTCGGTAGGGCGTTGCATCCGAACGTCGATTTGGGTATGACGTGCGACAACACCGGCGATAATATTTCGCAGTTGAACGCACAATATTCCGAACTGACCGGACTGTATTGGATGTGGAAAAACTGCGATGCCGACTATCAGGGATTGGTGCACTACCGCCGTCATTTTGCCAAAAATGACAGTGCGAAACGCCACGGAGACGAAAACGAACGCTTCAGCTGCATCGCAGGAAAACAAGACTATGCGCGTCTGCTCGATACGTGCGAAATCATTGTGCCGGAACGACGCAACTACTATATCGAAACCGTATATTCACATTACGAGCACACCATGCAGGAAGGCCAGCTCGATGCGACACGAAGCATTATCGCGCAAACCAATTCCGACTACCTCGACGCATTCGACGCGCAAATGAACAAAACCTCGGCGCACCTGTTCAACATGTTCGTGATGCGCAAAGACCTCATCAACGAATACTGCTCGTGGATGTTTCCCATCATCGGAGAACTGGCCAAGCATATCGATTCAAGCTCATACAGCGTCTTCGAAATGCGATTTCCCGGACGCATCAGCGAAATCCTCTTCGATGTATGGCTGGAAACCAACCATTACCCGTACGTCGAAATGCCTATCATCAGCCCCGAACCAGTGGACTGGATCAAAAAGGGGTCCGGTTTCCTTATGGCGAAATTCGTAGGCAAAAAGTACGTGAAAAGCTGCTGAAAACAGGTCTTATGGCAGTTTCGACCCAACCCCTCATCAGCGTGATAGTGCCGGTCTACAACGTGGAACGGTATCTCGACCAATGCGTGGAAAGTCTTATCGGGCAAACCTACGAACGATTGGAAATCATACTGGTCGACGACGGATCCACCGATTCCTCCGGCGAACAGTGCAATGCTTGGGCGAATCGTGACAACCGCATTCGTGCGGTGCGCCAATGCAATGCCGGCTTGGCGGCGGCCCGCAACACCGGGCTCGACCTTGCCAAAGGCGAATACATCGGATTCGTGGATTCCGACGATTACGTGCTTCCCGATATGTTCGGCACGTTGCTGCACAATCTGCAGGAATCCGACGCCGACCTGTCGATCATCTCGTACGAACGGGAAAACCCTGACGGCAGCACCTACTGCAACGCTTTTCCCGACAAGAAAATCGTCATGACCTCGCAGGAAGCATTCGCCTATGTGAATCAGCATGGCTACTTTTATGTGACCGCGTGGGACAAACTCGCCAAAAAAGAACTCTTCGATAACCTGCGCTACCCGCTCGACGCCGTCTATGCGGAAGATTCGCCGGTCACCTACCAGCTGCTCGACAAGGCGGATCGCATCGTATACGATTCCACGCCGCTGTACCGTTACAGAATGTCGGAAAACAGTCAGTCGCATGGCATCACCGACAAATTCGCACAATCCACCGGAGCCATGCTCGACTTGGTGCGAACCAAATATCCGCATGTTGAAGCATATGCCGCATATGGGCATCTCGAATCCATTGTCGGTACCTGCAATCGCATCATGCTCGCGCATCAACGCAAGCAATGGGCGCAATTCGAACGGTATGCGCGTACGGAATTGCGCGAATTGCTGCCAATGGTGGAACGCAAGGGAATCATTGGGAAAAGTCAACTGCTGCAATGGAAACTCCTGGCCACCTCTCCGACGCTGTACGGCATGATGTACGCGCTGTACAAGCGACGGCATCCGGAAATCGCATCACATTAGGCATGGTGATGAGATGACCTCGACCATACTGTTCTTGACATTGCTGGCATTGCTGGTGCTGCTGATAGTGGCATATCGCGGGGATTTCGCGGAACCATCCATACTATTCGTGGTCGGATTCACGCTCGCGGTATTCAATGGACTCACCAATTACCGGACCTGGGATTTCGACCTGTCGATGCAAACCTGCTTCGTGGTTGGATTCGGCACGTTCGCATTCGCATTGACGGCTTACGGTGTGAAGGTGTTTTTCCGCAGCTGCGTCGGACATCGGACAGCACATCGGGAATACGGTGAGCCGCAAGATATCGTTCTGCCGATGTGGGTGTACGTTGGCGGCCTGCTGTTCACCGGTTTGGCATTGCTGATCGTGTCACGGCAGATAATCTCATTGACACTGCCTACGGGGGAGACGGCTCTCTGAACAAAGCCATCGGCTTGTATGACAAACTCAACAAATTCAGCACCAAAGGCGTGGCCCTCTCTGGAATTCCCTCGCTACTGCATCTGGCGACCAACGCCATGGCCTATGCGTGGCTGTTTCTCGCCATGCGCAGCGTGGTGTCCGTTCGTTGCGCAAGATTATCTTGCGGTCATCAATGTGTTGGCGGCCGTTCCGATGACGTTGATTTCCGGCGGACGCAATAGCCTCATTCAGCTTGGCGTTGCCGCATGGACATACTGGGCGTTGTTCCGCAGGCAGAACAACCGTTGGAAAGGCATGCGGCTCGGCTTCCGCACTGTGTTGAAATTCGTGGCCATCGCGCTCGTGGGATTGGCTTCGTTCAAGCCACTGCTGTCGCTGATGGGACGCAAGGCGGGCGACTCGACCATGTACGAATACCTGTCCATCTACATTGGAGCGCCGATAAAAACCTAGACGCGTATCTCACGAACTCCATGTCGCCTTCGTTGGCGGTCAAATCCACGCAATGGGGAGACATGACATTGGCTTCCACCCGGGCCTCGTTCCCCCAGATATTCGGCAAAACCGTGCTTGACTGGATGCAATGGCAACCCTTCCAACGGTATGGCGAGCGCAGTCTTGGCAACGTATTCACCACATATTACGCATTCATTTTCGACTGGGGCATCGCGGGTGCGATGCTTGCCATCGTGCTGATCGCCGCACTTTCTCAGCTTTGCTATGAAAGCGCGGTTTTCGCATTGCAATACGGCAAGGCGGGCATTCCCATATCGATGATGCTGTACGGTGCCATCGGCTATTGCTGTGCGTTCAGCTTTTTCTCCAACCGTTGGATGTCAACCATGTTCAACCAGATCATGCTCAGAAACATCATTATTTGGGTGGTGCTGATATTCTTCGTGAACTCCGTGCGCATACGCAAACGCGCCTTCGCCAAGCGGGTGGTGCTTTATGCCTGAACGTCAGCCGACCAAGCCGGTCGGGCAGCCGTCCAGCAAGCCGGCCAAGCATCCAACCGACGTGCGCATTCGATCCGTGAAATTCAACGTGCTGATGAACATGATCGTCACCACGTCGTCAGTGATCTTCCCGCTCATCACCGTGCCATACGTGTCGCGCGTGCTTTCCACCGGTGGCACCGGGCATGTGGCGTTCGCTCAATCCGTGGCCTCATACTTTTCGCTGGTGGCCCTCCTGGGCGTTACCTACTACGGAGTGCGCGTCTGCGCTCGCGTACGCGACGACCGCGCGGAACTATCGCGTACGGTGCTGGAATTGCTGGTTATTCTGGCATGCTCCACCACCATGGTGTTCGCGGTCTACCTGGCGTGCCTGTTCACCGTACCGAAAATGAACGCGCAATTCGGGCTGTTCGCGCTTTTCGGCCTGGCCATCTGGCTTTCCTCGTTCGGTGTGGAATGGTTCTATCAGGCGTTGGAACAATACGAATACATCACCGTGCGTAGCGTATGTTTCAAACTGCTGGCATTGGTGCTCATGTTCGCTTTTGTACGGCAGCGCGGCGACTACGCGATATACGGCCTGATCGTGGTGGTGGCCGGGTACGGATCCAACGTGCTCAATCTCCTGCGGCTACGCAGGTTCGTGGACTTCCGCAATTGTGGACATCTCAATATTTCCCGCCATTTCAAACCGATGCTATGGTTCACCATCGCATCCATTTCATCCGGCATGTATATTCAAGTAGACATTGTGATGCTCGGCTTCCTTGGCACCACCGATATGGTCGGCCTGTACCAGCTGGTATCCAAAATCAAATCCGTGCTCGTCACCGCCGTCAATTCCGTCGGCAACGTGATGCTGCCACGCCTTTCGTATTATCAGGCGCGGCGCAAAGAGCGGCAGGCAGGCGAACTGATCGCGAAAAACATGAATTTCGTTATGGTATTCGGCTCCGCGATCATTGCTCTGCTGATATTGCTTGCCGACCCGATCGTGGCATTGCTCGGTGGCGCTGACTTCGCGGAATCCGCGGTTCCGCTACGATTCGTCGGTATTGCGGTGATGTGTTCGGCCATGAATATCGTGCTTGCGAATGTCATGATTTCCAAAGGAATGGAACGTACATGGGCCATGGTGAACGCGATCGGACTTGCCTTGGCCGTACTCGCAAACGTGCTGCTGATTCCACAGCTCGGCGTGGTCGGTTCCGCCATCAGCATTTCATTGTGCGAAGCGTTGATGCTGGCGATGCGCTCATATGTGTGCCGCGGGTTTTGGTTGGCATTCGCACGTCGATCGATCCGATACGTATTCTGCTCAGTGCGATTGCGGCAGGCTGCCTTACGCGGGGCGCGATCGCGATATGCGGTGCCGAGACATGGAACGCCTTCCTGTGGCTGATGTTCGGCGGATTCCTGTTCGCGCTGATATATGGCATCGCGTTGCTGCTGTGCCGCGAACGATTCGTTATGGCCATGCTTCAGCCGGTATTCAACCGACTGCATGTACGGAAAACGAATGATGAGAATAACGCGCATGGCGCAAGCAATGCGAGTGACGGACGATATGCAAACAATGGAGGTTGGCAATGACGAACTACGTGATCTGCGAACGTTCGCTGCATCATGCGCACGCTGGATCCAAAGCGCGCGATGACATTCGGCAGGTGCTCGAAAGCCAATCCTGGCAGCCGTTCGAAGTGCGTCCCGGCGAGAACAAAGGGTATTTCGACAAGCTGGTGTGCGTTGGGCGTACGCTTGCCGATTGGCATCGGCTGGAACGAACCGTTCGCTGCGGGGACGTGGTGTTGGTGCAATTTCCGCTCATCATGTACAATAAGGTGTCGCTGTACGCCTTGCCTTCCGTGCGTAGGATGAAAGCGCGCGGAGCGTTGTTTGTTTTCCTGATTCATGATTTGGAAACGCTACGCGGCTACTCCTACACCGATTTCGACAAACAATGGGTGACCGAAGCGGATCTGCTCATCAGCCACAATCCGCGCATGAGCGAAGTGTTGCGCAAGTACGGCGCGACCGTGCCGATCGTGGAGATCGGCATTTTTGATTACCTGCTGCCGCAAGCGAATCCTGTGCCCGTGGAACAGCGTCACGGCATCGATATCGCGGGAAATCTCAGCCATGGCAAAGCCGAATACGTGTATCGGCTGGCCGAGCGATTCCCCAAAGCCGACATCAATCTGTACGGGCCGAAATATGACCGGCGGAACGGCAAAACGGCGTGGTACCGCGGAATCGTCGCACCCGATGAACTGCCAGACAAACTGGAAGGACGATTTGGTCTGATCTGGGACGGCGACAGTCTCGACACCTGCGGCGGCTATTACGGCAAATATCTGACCGTCAACAATCCGCATAAGCTGTCGCTGTATCTTGCAGCCGACAAGCCGGTGATCATATGGAACAAGGCGGCGCTCGCACCATTCGTAGTCGAACAGGGAGTGGGCGTTGCCGTCGAATCGTTGCAAGAGGCCATGGCCGTGGAATACGGCATGACGCAAAGCGAGTATGCGCGAATGGTACGACGGGCTTCGCAATTGGGGCAGAAGCTGCGTGAAGGCTGGTTTACAAGGGAAGTCATGGCCAAGGTGCAGGCGGTATTGCCGTCGTTGCGTCGAGAAAACAAGGAAAGGTGAAATCATGGGCGTGAAGCAGCGAATCAAAACCATCGTTCCGCATCGCGTCTGGCGCGTATTGCAAGGATGCAAAGCGAACATGACATTGGCTTCGTACTATGCGGGGCAGCGCAAACGGTTCCTGAGATTCTGTGCTGGGCAATGGAATGTGGGGCAATCCGAGCAATTGCGCGGCACTATGGTGTATTACATTCATCGTATTGAAAAAGGATTGTCGCATAGACGGTTCCGTGCGGGATTCGGCAGATCCGCGTTCGGGGAGTTGCGTTCCGTGATGGATGAATGGCGGGAACGCGACTATCCGGTTGACGATGTGACGTATATCGCGGCACGGCAGGTGGTTCGTGCATACGTGCGCAAGCATCGGGCGTTGGAGAAGCCGATTCCTGAGTTTGTGGGCGTATGGTTTGCCGACGAAGTGGCCTCGGTGGATATCGAAAGCGTCGAACAAGCCGAAAAAGCCGACGTTGCGGGCAATGCGGGCGTGAAAACCGTGCGTGCCGCAGACAAACGCGACAACGCATCGCTCGACTATGCAGCATTGTTCGCAGGGCGTTCCAGCGTACGCGAGTATGCCGAAACCCCTGTTGATATGGGAACGGTGCGTAAGGCCGTAAGCATGTCGATGAAAACGCCATCGGTATGCAATAGGCAGGCATATCGCGTGCTGCTGATCAGCAATCCGAAATTCATCGAACAGGCATTGGCGTTGCAGGGCGGGTGGCGTGGGTACGATGCGCCTCCGGTGCTGGCGTTGATCAGCGTGGACGTGCGCAGTTTCGTAAGCGTTGAGGAACGCAACGAGCCGTATATCGACGGAGGCCTGTTCGCCATGGCGTTCCTGACCGCATTGGAATGCGAGTCGCTGGCCGCCTGCCCTCTCAACACCATGATGCGTGAGAAGCAGGAGCATGAGATCCGCAAGCTGTTGGGCGTACCCGACTACGAAACGCTGATTGCGTTCGTGGCGATCGGCAACTTCCCGGAAAGCATCGAATCGCCGGTATCGTTCCGGTATGATGCTTCGGTGATCACACGGGAGCTGAACTGACGATGAGCATACCATCAGTGTGATCATTCCCGTCTACCGTGCCACGTTGCAAACGTTGCATGATTGCGTGAACAGTCTGCAACGGCAGCAGGGCAGTGGCTTCCGTATCGAAGCGGTGATTGTATTCGATGGTGAGCCGGCATTCGAAACGGCACCGATCTCGAATTGGAATTCGCCATTGGTCAGCATTCGTACGGAAACGATCGCCCATGCCGGAGTCTCCGCGGCTCGCAACGCGGGATTGCGCGCGGCCACGGGGCAGTGGGCGATGTTCCTCGATGCGGATGATGTGCTCGCCGAGCATGCCGTCGACGGCATGCTTGCGTTTGCGGTGCGATACCGCTGCGATGTGGTGATGGGGGCGTACCGCAACGTGCTTGCAGGTGCCGATGCCGATGCGAACGGTGTTCCCGACGCCGCTGGTGCCGTCATTATGGGCGGCAAAGGCGAGGGGTCTCCAAGTATGGAAGAACACCATTATGCTGAAACTGACATGGTGTTCGAGGGACGCAGGCGTCTTGACCTATGCGAGGATATGCTCCGACCGCAGCGAGGTATCGCGCTTGTTTGGGGCAAGCTGTACAGCATGCCGCTGATCAAAGGGATCGACGGATTCAACGAAACCTTGAGTTTGGGAGAGGACGCCGAATATGCGTTCCGTGCGGTCGCGGCGGCGAATCGAATCGGCTATGTGGATGAAATGGTGTACGAATACCGCCGCAATGCGGATTCGGTGGTGCGGTCGTTCTCCAACGATTATGTGCGGCGAACAATATCTGCGATCGAAACAATGCGCGATACCATTCGTCAATTTCGGGAAATATCTGATGGAACGCTCGATGATTACACATTATTTCATCTGACGATCATTATGATCAATGATCTGTTCAATCCCGAAGCGCCATGGAACCGTCATGAACGAAAGAATCACTATGGAAAAGTAGTGAACATGCCGGTTTTTCGGCAGCCGCTTGATCGATATCGGGGAGGTCGTTTTCCTGTGACCCGACAAATCGCGTTGCTTTCGATGAAATATCGATGGTATTACGTGAGCGCTGCGATCGCATGGGTGCGTCATAAGCAATTCAGTGGAAAACAATGAGAAAGCGGAGTGCTTCTGCAATAGCGAGAAAACAAAGAAATAACTACTTGAACGACGAGGAAATATGGACGAGAAGCATAATATTATCGGTCTAATCACGTATCATGCTGCCTATAATTATGGTTCGGTATTGCAGGCGTATGCCACGCAATCAACCATCACGGACATGGGGCATGACGTTACCGTCATCGACTACCGGCCGCTTGAGGGCGAACGCTACTATGAACGCTTATATTGGCGTGGGCTGGGCCTCAAATCGTCCCTCGCGGATTTAACCATGCTGCCGGTTGCGGGACTGCGCAAGAAGCGCATGCGCAATTTCGAGCGGTTCATCAGCACGAACATACATGTGGGCCAACGACGCTATCAGGAGCCGGAAGAGCTGAATTCGCTGGCTGACGCATTCGACGTGGCCGTGAGCGGCAGCGACCAGATCATCAACAAGCATTCCAACGAGCTGGAACGCGTCGACTGGAAGTACATGGACCGTACCTGCTGAAATGGGCGAACTGCAGGAAAATCTCGTATGCTTCGTCGCCGGCCACCATGACCGACGATGAGTTGCGGCGCATCGGACCGGCGTTGGCGGAATTCAGCGCGCTTTCGGCGAGGGAACGTTCCGCATGCGGCAAACTGCGGCAGGTAAGCGGCAAACATGTGGAACACGTATGCGATCCGACGCTGTTGCTCAACGCGGGCGAATGGGAGGAACGCATACCGTTGCGTAAGTCGCAACACGTGCCCGAACAGTATCTGCTGTTTTATTCGCTGCTGCGTCCCAAGCGTGCTGTCGGCGTATTCAGGCAACTGCGTGAACTGTCTCGTCGAGTCGGCCTGCCTGTCGCAGTGCTGACGCCGCAGGCGGGCAATGTGCCGAAATGCGATGAGCTTGTCAATGTGCTCGAGGCAGGGCCGGAAGAATTCCTCTCGCTGGTGAAATATGCGGAGGGTGTAGTTACGGACTCCTATCATGGCACGCTGTTCTCCATCAACTTCCATAAACCGTTCTGGGTGTATACGGAAGGTACCAAAGAGCATGAACTCGGCACCCGACGCGGTCAAATCCTGCAGGAAGTACAATTCGCCGACAGAATCATCACTGATTTTTCCGAAGTTGATTGTACTGATACCTCACAAACCATCGATTTCTGCAATGCCGATATTGCACTGGATATCATGCGCAGCCGCTCAAAGCGATATCTGCACGACGCTTTGAGCTGATTATGCTAAATCCGCTGATTTTGATGTGTGTATTTTCATGCGTATAGAAGCGTTTGAATATGATTTGAGCCTTGGAGTGATATTGAATTCCAAGGCTCAAATGTTTTATGGATATCGGCGGTTGCCGTTTACTTGACGGTGATGGTGATGGTGGCGGTTTGGTTGCCGACCTTCACGTTCACCTTGGCGGTGCCGGTCTGGACGCCGTAGACGGTGCCGATGCCGGAGACCGCCACGGCGGCCCCGTCACTCCACCAGACAGCGTCGGACGGGGTGGCGTCCTGGGTGCCGATCACGTAGAGCTCGGCGAGGTTGCCTTTCTGGATGGACAGTTTGCCGTCCGCGACGCCCTTGCCGGAGATGCTGATGGCGGAGTCGTCCGGGATCGTGCCGTCCTCGTTCACCTTGCCGGAGGTCCAGGAGACGCCGAGCGCCTTGGTCTTGTCGGCCTTGGACTTGCGGTCCTTGGCCGAGTCCCACGTGGTCTTGCCGTTGGCGTCGACCTTGATCAGACGGAATGTGATGGCGTTGCCCTTGCCGACCTTCGTGGTGCCGGTGTACGCGTTGCCGTACCTGGCGAGCTTGACGCCGCCGGCGCGGGTCCAGGTCTTGCCCCTGCCCTGGCCCCAGTCGCCGACCGCGTACAGGGTCTCGCCGGTCTTGAGGTCGGCGGCCGCGTTGATGGTGATGTCCACGGTGTTCTCGACCGCGTTGGTCCACTTGAGGTCCACGGTCTTGGTCTTGTCGGCGGTGGCCTTGACGTCGCCGATCTCGTCCCATGTGGTCTTGCCGTTCGCGTCGACCTTGATCAGTCGGGCGGTGATGGCCTGGCCCTTGGTCATGGTGGTGGTGCCGGTGTACGCGTTGCCGTTCTTGGCGAGCTTGACGCCGCCGGCGCGGGTCCAGGTCTTGCCCTTGCCCTGGCCCCAGTCGCCGACCGCGTACAGGGTCTCGCCGGTCTTGAGGTCGGCCGTGGCGCTGAAGGTGATGTCCGCGGTCTTGATGACCGGAGGCGTTGCCGTGCAGGTGATGGCTGTCAGCGAGGCGGACGAACCATCCCAGCTCACCTTGCCCGAGAATTCAAAACCAGGCTGGCTGGCCCCCGGCATCTGCGAGCCGTTGCCGTTGGAGAAGATCACGCGATAGGTGCCCTCGCCCAAATCCGGAACCTCATACTTGTATGTGCCGGCCTTGGCGCACGAATCGGCGGCCGCCATCGCGGTCATCTCCACGCCCGGCCAGGCCGCGTTGTTCTTCGCGGTCGCTCCGTCGCCCGTGTACACGTACGCGTACATCTTGCTCCAGCCGGAAGGCTTCGTCGCATAAATCGTGTTCGCCTGAACCTCAACCTTGGTGTAGGTTGCGGTGAACTCGAGCGCTTCGCCGCTTTCGGCGCCGGTGCCCTTGACGGTCAGGGTGACGGAATCGCCGATCTCCATATCGCCGCCGATGGTGAGCGAGTCGCCGTCAACGAAGGAGCCGTTCTTGCCATTGCTCAGTGAGTAAGTGAGATTGGTGGCATTGCTGGCGTTCAGCGTCACCTTGATGGTGTTGGAGGAGAACTTCTTGCTGACGGTCGCGGAAACGGATTCCTTCACGCTCGTGTTGAAGTACACGCTCACCGCATCGCCCTTGCGGTGCCGGAAGTGATCTTGCCGTTGGAAACGGTGATGGTGCCGCCGTTCACCTGATCGGTGTACGTGCCGTCGTCAAGCTTGGTCGGAGTGCCGGCCAGATTCTGGTCGCCGCCCATGTTGGCGATGCTCACGCCGTCATTGCCGGCATTGTTGTCGGTCTTGTAACGTTCCACCATGAGGCAGGAGTTGTTGTTCTGTTCGGAACCGCAGTTGCGCAGGTATTCGGCCTCGCCGTCCATGGCATTGTGGAAATGGTTGACGGCCGCAACAGCCGTGTCTTTCCACATGTCATCGCCGGCGTCGCCAGCTGAGAGGCTTCTGCGAACTGGGCTGATTGCCGCCGGAGGCTTCGGACGGTTGAAGAACAGTGGCGCTCCGCCTGCGCGTGCGCCGACCACGGCCCAGCCGAAGCGTATCTGATCGTTGGTCAGATACGTGGATTCCTTGTCGCTATTGGCATAGTTGTCGTGGGACTCCACCCAAGTGACCAGCTGATCGTCGTTGACGCCCCCGTTGCGCAAGCTCATAAGATTGCCCGCATTGAGATTCTTGCTCCACAGTGCAGAACGGATGGTCTTGCCATAGTCGGAGGCCGTGGCTCCGCCGCCGCCTTCGCCATACTTGGCATACAGGTTGGCGTACGCCTTGTAATCCAGTCCGGAATCGCCCTGCAGCACTTCGCCGTACTGGTATTGCGAGCCGTTCTGCAGAATGGTGGTCCAATACTGCGAACCGTCGAATTCGTTCGGCAGTTCGACGTGCTTGCCGGCGTCGAAACGGAAGCCGTCAACACCGTCGTTCACCGCGGTTTTCAGGAAGTCGTGCATACGATTGGCGACTTCCGGATTGGCGGTGTTCAGATCCCATAGGCCCAGCAGGTGGCAGTGCGTCACCTGCCAACGGTTGGAATAATCGATGTTGTCGCCGCCGGAGCCGCTGCAGGAGTTGCGCGCATGGAAATATTCGCTCTTCTGCCAGTCGGAGTCGATGGCGTTCCAGTCGGCGGTGAAGTGGTTGGCCACAACGTCGACGATGATGCGGATGCCATGCGCGTGGGCTGCCACGGTCATGGCTTTCAGGTCGTCTTCGCTGCCGACCACGAAGTTGCCGATGGAGGTGTTCGTCGGCTGATACACGTAATACCAATTTTCGGTGAATTTCTTGCCGTTGGCGTCGTTCACCTTGATTTTGCTCATCGGCTCGGTCTGAATGGAGGTGTAACCGGCTTCGGCGATCTCATCCATATGTTCGGTGATGGTGTTGAACGACCACATCCACGCGTGCAGAATGGCGCCGTTCTTCATCTCCTTGGTCAGACCGTACTTTTTGCGTGCTGCTTCGAAAGTCGGGTTGCCTACGGTGTCCGCATAACTGTTACGGTCGGTGCTCGCCTGTGCGGAGACGCTGGCGACTGCCAGTCCGCCGAAAACTGTGGCAAGGGCTGTGGCGCCCACCGCCAGCTTCTTGCTGACGCGCAGACCCAGCTTCTGCCAGGCGGGAGTTGGTTTCCGATGTTTCATTGACCTTCCTGATCCTTCTTTTTCTTGTGTTTGGGCCGGTATCGGGGCTTGTGGCTCCGTTATCGTGGCCGCTGCTTTGCGACGGGGGTCCCATCTTCTTTGATAGCGTTTGCAATACTGCAACCGTGTAGTGTATATTCTATCCCGGTTGGAGTGTAAAAGATGCTGAAAAATGGCGGATTTTCAATGAAAATCGTTACTGAGAAAATCATTGTAAAAATGAAAATGATTGCAAAAGATAGTTGCGCAAGATAGCCCCTATATGAACCGTTTTGCAAATGATATGCATGCATAAAGCACGATATTTCAGCGCTTCCTATATGAAATTGGAAAACTGTGCTGCAAAGTATTTGCAATTTGCGCAACCCGTAGTGCGGGGGTGAGGTAGGGGTTGCCACATCTGTTTTTAGCGGAAAACCGTCGGGGTGACAAGGGGTGGTGTGCCCATCGAGTTGGCTTAGGAAGCGCGCTGGCTGAACCGTATCGAATTTCTCATTGAGACAAGCATGGTCTGCGGTATGTTTTTTCGTATTACGTTGTGTTCTTGAAAATATGAATATATTCCCCGAAATTCGATTCGTTTTATTCTTAACAATGAGGTACAGTATTTCACGTAGTTATTTACAATAAAGGAAGGATTTACATGTCCGTTCTTGATGGTTTCAAAGAAGTTGGCGAAAGAACTGGTGGCAAGTTGACCATGACGGTCATGCTTGAATCCGTTCGTTTTTCCAAGGGTGTTTCCGAAGTTCTCGGACGTCCTGAATACGTCAAGCTGCTGGTGAATTACGAGCGCGGCAAGTTCGCAATCCAGGTATGCGATGAGAATGACGATTTCGCTCTTCAGTTCAATGCTCCGAACGCCGATACGCCGTCTTCCGTCACCACCCGCAACCTTGACCTGCTCGTTGCGACGCAGAAGTTCTTCACCTTCCCGGAAGTGCCTGCAGACAAGATCGCCTTCTTCGCTCTGGACGGCGAATATCACAGCGATGAGCGCGTGATCATCTTCGATGCCAAGAACGGGGTCCGCAGCGGCACTGTCGGCAAGCGTGGTCCGAAGGCCGGTCACGGCGGCCGCAGGCGCAGAAAGATCGATGACGTCAAGGAAGCCACGGTGATCGGTTCCAACAATGCCCTGTGAAATCGGCGATATCCCAGTGATATTTAAGATCGTAATATAGTTTGAGCTCCGTAATATCTTCGAATATTACGGAGCTCAAACTATATCATCATCGAATCAATCAATGATGATCAATCGCGATTTAATAGCAGTGATTGGCCAGCCAGTACGTGTAGGCTCCCTGAATGGAACCATAACGCTGCGCGCAATAACCCCAGAACCACTTGAGCTGAGTCTGATAATTGGTGGCCCAATCGGCGCCCGCGCTCACCATCTTGCTGCCAGGCAACGCCTGGGGCAGACCATAGGCGCCCGAACTCGGATTCGTTGCGGTGACGCTCCAGCCGGACTCGTGGGTGATGATGTATACGGTGGCGGTGAAATCGGCTTCGGTGTAGCCGTTCGATAGCAGATAATCGTGAGCCCACTGCTGCATTTCGCCCGCCGCACAGTGGTGCCGATCGACGCGGAAGCGCTGGAGGACGACGACGAAGTGGAGCCGGTGCCGACGAGAATGACCTTGTCGACCGGAGCCTTCTTCACATACGAGCTGATCATATTGGAGGAGACCACGGTGTCGCCGGACTTGGTTACGAGGTTCGTGGTTTCCATCACGCCCTCTTCGCCTTCCGTCTCAACCTTCTCCTGGCCTTCCGGCAGGCTTGAGGTTTCCTTCTTGACGACATTGAAACCGATGGCGGTGTCGGAAACCTCACGCTTGCGCCGGCACGCTGAATGGTGATTACGGTCTTCTCATCCACCTTGGTGGTGAGCGAAGGGGAGACCGTGTCTTCCGGTTCGAGCGTGATGTCTCCCGCGTCGAGCACGGACTTCACGTCGGTGAAATTGGTACCGGGCACCACGCGCGACTTGCCGTTGATCTTCACGGTGACATACGAGGTGTCTCCATTGAGCAGCTCACGGGCGTTGCCACGGGATGCTTCGGCGGAATCGGTGACGGAGAAGGCTGTGACTGATTGGCCGTGTTCTGCTCCGCGGAGGTGTAAAGATTGCGCGACACAATGCCGCCGGTAGCCAACAGGCCCACCGCCGCGACCGTTGCGGCGATCTTCACCAGCGAGGACTTGCTCGGCATGGCGAAGGTAGACGATCGGGCGTGCTTGCTGTGGTTAGCCATTCTGCTCCTAAACGCGCGTTCAGATCCTCGACGAATTCACACATGCACGGCATGCGGTGCGCCGCCACTTCAGCTTCGCCGGAAAGCGCATATCCAACGCGACATTCTACTCCATGCCATGGAATCCGGGCGAGCGCATATGTAACAGGCGGGCAAAGCGGGCATGCAAAGCAAGCGTGCAAAGCAAAAAGGTGCCGTTGATGTTTCGCCATCGAACGGCACCTTTGCAATCCTTTGATATTCGCCTTATTGCGCCTGTTCCGTAGCCTCTTCGGCAGCGGCCGCATTGACGTCCAGCTCCTTGGCCTGGGCGATCAGATCGTCCAGATCCGACGCGCGCAACGCGCCAGCCTGCTGGAATACGATCTGCTGGTTCTTGATCACCATCAAGGTCGGCACGGCCTGCACTTTGGCGGCGGAGGCGAGATCCGGATTCTGGTCGATATCGACCTTCGCGAAATAAATGTCAGGATTCGCTTCGCTTGCCTTTTCGAACGTCGGGCCGAACGCACGGCACGGACCGCACCAGGTTGCCCAGAAATCCACGAATACCAGATCGTTGGATTCGACGACCTGATTGAAATCCTGCGAAGTGACCGCATGCGTTGCCATGATTGCTCCTTGCTGTTCGTTCCATCGACGCGCGTGACGGGCTACGCCCCTCGTATGCGATTGCTTTGGAGTATATAACCGCGCCCCAACCCGCCGCATTCCCGGCATATGCAATATCCGCTGTCAGAAGAATCGTCTTTCGGCGCATTCTTTTCCAGCCAATTCACACAAGATGCGTGATAATGGGACTATGCCAGTGATGAATGATGAAGTGCCCGACGAGGGCGATTTCGATGCAGGCCGTCGTCGCGGAGAATTCGACGACATTACGCCGGAGGATTTCATTCGCGGAATAGGTAATCCTCAGGATGGCTTGCTTCCGGCGAAATCAACCGTATGCGCGGCGAAATGCCGATTCCATACGTGCTTGTGGTGCCGGTGCGCACCGATGATCTGGGGCGTGTTTCACAGGTCGGATCGTTGCTTCGCGTGTCTGACGACGGCAGTATCGAGCGAACGCTGATTGCCGGGCGCGTGCTCTATCACGAATCGTTGCGTGAGGCCGTGGCGCGTAATATCGCCAAGGATTTGGGCGATATCGCGTTGCCGCAGCTGCCGGTGAGTCTGCAGCCGTTCACCGTGGCCGAGTTTTTCCCGACGCCGGGACTATCCGATTATTTCGATTCCCGCCAGCATGCGATCGCATTGTGCTACGTGGTGCCGATCGCGGGCGACTGCAAGCCGCAGGATGAGACGCTTGACGTGGAATGGGTCAACACGAACAGCGAGATCCTCGACACTTTCATAAACCAGATGAGCAACGGATATGGCACGATTGTGCGTCAGGCGATCGCTTGGGCCGGCAGGTAGCCGACAGGCTTATGGTTGACGTCGAAACCGGTCGGCCGTGGGCGCCAGGAAAGCGCGTGGCAGCTTGCGAATGCAGGCAGCGTAAGCGATAGATACATAGGCAATATAGGGGAGAGGAACGGAGTGAGACGATGACGATCGAATTACATAATAACGTGTATTGCGAGGGCGAGGGGCTTCCCGTGGTGCTGGTGCACGGGTTCCCCGTGGACCACCGCATGTGGGACGAATGTGCGGAGGCGTTGGAGGCGGCCGCTGTGGAACATGGTGTGAAACGGTTCCCGATCTGGGGTCCCGACATGCCCGGTGCGGGAGAAGGGCCGATTCCTTCCGATGAGACCAGTGGCGGCAAAGACGCGGACGGCGCTTTCCCGAACGGTTTGGACCATATGGCCGACGCCTATGTCGCGATGTTGCATGCGGCCGGTTACGACAAGGCGATTTGGGCGGGCCTTTCGATGGGCGGCTATCTGGTTCTCGACATTCAGCGTCTGCACCCCGAAGCTGTTGCCGCGTTGGCATTGTGCGACACGAAGGCCGCGGCGGATTCCGCGCAGATGCGCGCGAAGCGCATCGCGATCGCCGAAGCATGCGAATCGACGGGCACGCATGAGCCGGTGATGGGATTTGCGGCATCCACACCTGAGGATTCCACCATCAAACAGTCGGCCGCCTACCGTGAACAGTTCACGACGTGGATCAACGAACAGCCTGCCGAAGGCATCGCATGGCGTGAGCGCATGGCGGCTGGGGCGCCCGGATCTGAACGATGTGTTGCCTGCGATTACGGCACCGGTTGCGGTGATCTGCGGCGACAAGGATCCGTCGAGCCCGCCGAGCGTGATGACGCCGATCGCCGATGCGATGACAGGCACGAGCGCGGATATGACGGTGGTATTCGATTGCGGGCATTTCAGCGCATACGAGCATCCGCAGGCGGTTGCCGACGCGCTGCTCGCGCTGGTGCGCAGGGTGCAGTAGCCGGTATTTTCCGCCGCTGCCGTCAATATCGTAATCAGAAATACAAAAAAGATATAAAAAAATAGAAAAGAAAATACGGAATAGAGAAAAAATATCCGCTCTATCAATCGTATTCAAGGAAAGAAGCAAGCGATGAGCGTGTTCTCACCATTGGCGCTGACTCAGGCACTGCCGTTCCTGCCACTTGCGCAAGGTGACATCGACTATGAGGTTTCGAGACGCGGCGAACCCGACCTGTTCGACACGGCGCTGCTGGAGCCGGCCACGAAGGTCGTTCTCGTCAAAGACGGCATGGTGGCGGTGCCGCGCGGACAGGGAGCCATCGCGGACTACGCCAACGTGCATATGCGTCTCGCGCAATTGCCCGGCGCCTACGTGGCGGCGGAACTGCACACGCATCCGACGGCGCTCGCCATATTCCTTGGATCGTATGGCGGCAAACGCGACGAACACGTGGTCGCCGTTGACGTGTCTCGCGTGAAAGCCGCGGAGACGGTGGTCGCAAGCAGTGAGCATATGGGCGCGGACGATGCGTTCGGCGAACAGCACGAACCGGAAGCGAAAACGTCGAAATCGTTGCTGGAAAGCGCTGCGGAACGATTCGACTGGGTCGATCTGCGCGGATTCGCACCGCATGCCAGCGCGCGCGAAGCAGGCCAGGCCACGACGGCGATCTCGCTGGGCGTATGGCATGCGCGCCAACGTCATTGCCCCACATGCGGCGCTCCGACCGAACCGGCGTTGGGAGGATGGGCGCAACGCTGCGCCAGCGAAGCGGACGGCAAGCGACTGCTGTTCCCCAGAGTGGAACCGGCCGTCATCACGGCGATCGTGGACCATGAGGACCGTCTGCTGCTGCAACACAACAGCGCATGGCGCAACACCGGACTGTACTCCGTATCGGCCGGCTTCGTGGAAGCCGGAGAAAACCTGGAGCATGCCTGCCGGCGCGAAGCCAAAGAGGAAGTCGGCATAGACATCGGCGAACTCAAATACTTGGGATCGCAGCCATGGCCGTTCCCCGCATCGCTCATGATGGCGTTCAAAGGCGTGGCCAACACCACCGACGTGCGCGTGGACGGCGACGAGACCCTGCAGGCGCGTTGGGTGACCCGCGACGAATACATGAACGAGTTGGTGGCAGGGCGTATGGAAGCTCCCGGGAAGGCCACCATCGCCCGCTACATGATCGAAGAATGGCTCGGCCACGACCTCCCGTAACAAGTTTCGGCACTGCTCTAGGGAAATACATACGATTGACGTAGAATGAGCTTTCATGAGCGAAGAAAACGATAACAAGCCGAATCTGGATGTGCCCGAGCATCTTGAATATTCCGACGAGCATGTGTGGGTGGATGCTTCCACCGAGCCGGCCATGGTGGGTATCACCGAATATGCGGCCGACCAGCTTGGCGAACTCGTGTACATCGATCTGCCGGAAGTCGGCACCGAAGTGCAGGCGGGCGACGAGGTGGCGGAACTGGAATCCTCCAAGGCGGTCACGCCGCTGGTCGCTCCCGGTGGCCGGCGTGATTCGCTATGTGAACAACGAGGCCGCCGACGATCCAAGCATCGTAACGGGTGACCCGTATGGCGAAGGCTGGATTTTCAAAATCGAACTTGAGAATGACGAGCCGGGACTGCTTTCCTCCGAGGAATACGCCAACATCGTGGTTCAGTGAACGGCACGATTCGGGAAATTGGATGGGAAATCATCGGTATTCCCTGAAAAATCCCTGATTTTCACGCTGGGGTACCAGGTAATTCAATAATCGCCTTTATAGTGGGGTTATGACCGAACCGCAGCCGTTGCCCCAGCGTGAACCGGATTCCATATCCGAAGATGACATGCCGACCGTGCCCATTCCCGCACGCAAGGTGGTCACCACCTTCGACGCGGCTTCGAAACACGAACGCATCGAAGTCAAGCCTCCGCTGACACGACTGTTCCGCCGCACCATTACCAGAGCGTTCAACAAGTGGGTGACGTTCTCAACAAGCATGGTGCTCAATCTCAACTGGTATCCGCGCGTGGAACCATATGTCGGCTACGGCACCGAACATTACTCTCGACTGATCTGCCGAACCGTGTACGGGCCCTTCAAACGTCAGGCGGGTCGTCTGACCCGTGGCATCCGTGCCATGCTCACCATCCCCTCGCCGCATACGAAGGTGCGCATCGCCATCGACGGCGTGCCCCTCGAAACCGTGCAGGTGGGCGCGTCCGAAGTGCACGACGAAGTGGACGCGCAGCGCAATGTCTCCAGTGAATTCGCAGCCTCCGATTCCGCAGGATATCTCGATCTCGTGGCCGAACATTCGCTCGAACCGGGCGTGCACGACGTGTCATACAAGGTACGCAGCCGCAAACCGGTCACAGCCAACCTGTTCACCATCCCCAGCGGTACGAAAGTCGGCGTGATCTCCGACGTGGACGACACCATCATGGTCACGCAGGCGCCAAGCCTGATGAAAGCCGCCTACAATCTGCTGCTGCTCGATCCAAAGAAGAAAATGCCGGTTGCGGGCATGAACCTGCTGTTCAACCGCATTGCGGACATGTTTCCGGACGCGCCGTTCTTCTACCTGTCGACATCGCCATGGAATGTGGAAAGCTCGATCCGGCATTTCATCGCCAACCATGGTTTTCCGGAAGGTCCGCTGCTATTGCGCGACCTCGATCCTCGCCCGAAAACGTTCATTCCTTCCGGAGTGCAGCACAAACTCGAGTATGCCGAACAATTGATGGCTGATTTTCCTGATATGAAGTTCATTCTGATCGGCGATGACGGGCAGAGGGATCCGACCACGTACGCCACGATCGCACGCCGATACCCAGGGCGTGTGCTGGCGATCGGCATCCGGCAGTTGTCTCCACGCGAAGTCGCCGGCAATCTCGGCACCGTTGCGGGGCGTGCGGTCACGCAGCCGATCCCGGTCACCGATGTCCCGGTATTCACGGGAACGACCGGCTCGAATCTGATGAAAACCATGCTGCCGTTCCTGAAACAACAGATGGGCGTCTGACTTTTTCGTACGCCCGGAGCAGGGGGTGCGTGCCGCGTGGGATTGGGAATGCAATGCCGGTATAATCGCGTGCATGACTGATTTTCGGGGTGAACAGGGCGCAACGGGCGCGCGAGAAAGCGACGAAAGCGTGCAAGACAAATGCGGGATGCCGATCGCGAAGCGTGTGCCGAAGGAGCGCGTATTCCACGGCGACACCTTCATCGACGAGTACGAATGGCTGCGCGACAAGGAATCGCATGACGTGCAGGATTACGTCGCCGCGCAGAACCGGTATTGCGAGCAGCGCATGGAACCGTTGAAAACCCTACGCTCCACACTGTTCGACGAGCTCAAGTCGCACGTTCAGGAAAACGACATGTCCGTGCCGACACGCATGGATGGCTACTGGTATTTCGTACGCACCCAGGAGGGCCAGCAGTATGCGGTGCAATGCCGTGTGCCTATTCGAGGCGCAGACGATTGGGATCCGCCAACCATTGAAATCGGCGTGCCCATCGACGGCGAACAAGTGGTGTTCGACACCAATGCCGAAGCGCAAGGCCATGATTTCTTCCGTATCGGCGGCATGGATATTTCCAAAGACGGACGTTGGATGCTGTACGGCACCGACACCAGCGGCGACGAACGTTACGATTTCCGCATCCGCAGCTTGGAAACCGGCAAGGAACTGCCGGAAGTGTTCAAGGGCATCGGTGCGCCTGCTTCACACCGGACGCGCAATGGGTGTTCTATGTGAAGCTCGACGACGCGTGGCGTCCATACGCGGTGATGAGGCACCGCGTCGGCACTCCCATCGTCGACGATGTGGAGGTGTACCGCGAACAGGACGAACGATTCTGGGTTGGCATCGGCCTGTCGTTCGACGAACGCAATCTGGTGATCGGCACCGGTCGAAGATACCACCGAAGTGCTGCTGCTTTCCACCGACGATCCGGAAGGCGAATTCCGCGCGTTCATTCCGCGCGAGCAGGACGTGGAATACGACGTGAGTTTCAGCCGTTTCGAAGGTGCCGGCGAATGCGGTGAGGATATTCCGCTCGCCGTGGTCTATCACAATGCGTTGAACCCGAATTTCGAAATCGATGTGATCGACATGCGCTCCCACGAGCCCCGTACCGTTTGGGTGAGGGCGTGCGTGTGGCCGTCGGTTCGCCGTACGGATGCGAGCACGGCGACGAGGTCGAACCGGGCGCTTCTGAGATGCCGATCGGCACACCGTATTCCAATCCCTGCAATCCAGCCATTTTGCAGGGCGCGCATGGTCTTGGCATTGAGGGGATCTCGATTCACCGGCATTATGTGGCGCTGCAGTACCGGGCGGAAAGCCTGACGCATATTGCGGTGATGACGAAGGATGCCGCTGCGGAGGATTTTCTTGCGGGGCGTCCATGGAAGTTCACCGAGCTGGTTCCCCACGCGTTGGAAGACGATTGGGATGTCGACGAGTCGGTGGACGAGATCAACGAGGAACGTGCCGAAGTGTGGGGCGCGCTCGACCAATTGGCCGCCGCGCAAGGCGAGGGGTCGGCCGTGCATGGGGTTTCCCGCAAGGCGATGACTCATCGGATGGCGCGACCGCCGATGCGATGCCGGGGGAGACCCGGCGCTTGTATTCGATTGGTGTGGGAGGCAATCCTTCGTATGATGCGCCCCGCATGCGCTACTCGTTCTCCAGTTACACGCGTCCCGGCGAACTGCATGATATCGATCCGGCGACCGGCGAGGATCGCCTGTTGAGGCGTGCCACGGTGCTTGGTGGATTTGAACCGCGCGAATACATGGAGCGCAGGGTGTGGGTTACCGCCCGCGATGGCGAGCGCATTCCTGTTTCCTTGGTGTGGCGCAGGGATGTGCCTGCGTGTGATTCGGCGATGTTCGTTACCGGGTATGGCGCGTATGAGATCAGTTCGGATCCGGGATTCTCGGTGTCTCGCATCAGCATGCTTGATCGTGGTGTGCTTTATGCGGTGCCGCACATTCGCGGCGGCGGTGAGATGGGTCGTGCTTGGTATGAGCAGGGGCATTTGCTCAATAAGAAGCATTCGTTTGAGGATTTCGTTGATGCCGTGCGTGCGTTGCAGTGTGCCGGTTTGGCGTCGCCTGCTCGCACGGTGGCCGATGGCGGTTCCGCCGGTGGCCTGTTGATGGGTGCCGTGGCGAATATGGCTCCCGAATGTTTCGCGGGCGTGAGGCGGATGTGCCTTTTGTGGATGCGTTGACGTCGATTCTTGATCCGTCGTTGCCGTTGACGGTTACGGAGTGGGATGAGTGGGGCGATCCGCTGCATAATGCGGACGTGTATCGGTATATGAAGGAATATACGCCGTATGAGAATGCGCCGTCTGATGCAAATGATGCGCGGGTTGCGGTTTTTCCCAAGATTTTCATTACCACGTCGATGAATGACACTCGTGTGCTGTATGTGGAGCCGATGAAATGGTTGGCCCGACTGCAGCGTGCGGGCGTGGATGCGTGGCGAAGATTGAGGTTGAGGCTGGTCATGGGGGTACGTCTGGAAGGTACAAGCAGTGGAGGAGATCTCCTATGAGAATGCTTGGTGTCTTGGCGTGATGGGTATTACCAGCTGATTAGGCTGTGCGATTTGTGAGATTCGTATGATTCATGCTTTTCGTGTGTTTCGTACAGGAAAGCGGCATGGAGTGTCCATTAGTTGAGCGTTTTAAGTCCACGTGCTGATTCGTTGACTAGAGTCGCGTGCTATGAGTGATTCTGCAAAGAAGTACACCATCGCCGTCATTCCGGGCGATGGCATTGGCAAGGAAGTGACTCCGTGGGCTCAGAAGGCTCTGGAGAAGGCGGCCGAGGGCGTTGCCGAATTCGATTACGAGAATTTCGATCTTGGCGCCGAACGTTACCTGCGTGACGGTGCGATTCTTCCGGAAGAGGAAGAGGAACGCATCAAGAAGACCGACGCGATCCTGTTGGGCGCAGTCGGCGATCCGCGTATCAAGGCCGGCATTCTCGAACGTGGCCTGCTGCTCAAGCTCCGTTTCGATCTCGACCAGTACGTCAACCTGCGTCCGTCCAAGCTGTACAAGGGCGTGACCTCCCCGCTCGCCAACCCGGGTGATATCGACTTCGTCGTGGTGCGTGAAGGCACCGAAGGCCTGTACTGCGGCGCCGGCGGAGCGGTTCGCCGCGGCACCCCGAACGAGGTGGCCACCGAAGTTTCCATCAACACCGCCTACGGCGTGGAACGTGTGGTGCGTTACGCCTTCCAGCTGGCCATGAAGCGCAGGAAGCATGTGACCCTCGTGCACAAGAAGAACGTGCTCGTCAACGCCGGAGACATGTGGCAGCGCATCGTCGATAAGGTCGCCGAGGAATATCCGGAAGTTTCCCACGACTATCTGCATATCGACGCGACCACCATTTTCATGGTGTCGAATCCGTCCCGCTTCGACGTGATCCTCACTGACAACCTGTTCGGCGACATCATCACCGACGAGGCAGGTGCCGTGGTCGGCGGTGTCGGATACTCCGCTTCCGGATGCATCAACGCTTCCAACGAATACCCGTCCATGTTCGAGCCGATTCACGGTTCCGCACCGGATATCGCAGGCCAGAACAAGGCCAATCCGACCGCCGCGATCCTTTCCGCGGCCATGCTGCTGCGTCATCTCGGTTTCGACGAAGCCGCCGCCAAGATCGATGCGGCCGTCGAAGCGGACATCGAAGAGCTGGGATCCGCTACCCGCTCCACCGACGAGGTCGGACGCGACATTCTGGCACGCATGTGACATATGATCCGGAACGCATGATTGCGCCGGATATGTTCGCCTGTTGAGACGCCTGTCGAAATCGAGTTCATGCTTGAATTCGACAGGCGTCTCGCATATTCAGGGGGATTTCAGGGATTGCTTTCAGGGTGGATGAAAGCAACAAGGCAAATTATGGGATATTGTTGAAACCATGAGTGACAACAATGCCGATTACAACGGTTCCGGCCAAGACGAGTATTTCGCGACGAACGATTCAACTCAAGCCGATTACAGGCAGTCGCAGGATGGCTACAATCAGCCTGCATCACAGCCGCACAATCCCAACCCGTACGCATCGCAGCAGCCCGTGCAGGGATATGCCCCGGGTACGCAGGGCAACAACATCCCCGGCGGTACGTACGGCAATGGTCAGCCATATGGTCAGTCGGCTGCCTACGGTTCGTCCGTCCCCGCATATGGCTCGGCCGCTCCCGCTTACGGGCAGCCGACTCAGCCTGCGCAACCTGCACAGCCCATCTACGGCCAGCCGACGTACGGACCTACGGATTACGCACAATCGGCGCAGACCCCCTATTATCAGGAGCCGACTCAGCCCCAATACACGCAGTCCGCATACAATCAGCCACCAACCTACGCGCAGCAGACCTACTATCAGGCGACCCAACAGCAGCCCGGCTATGGCTACGCGCAGAAGTCGAAGATCGTCGCCGGCCTGCTCGGCCTGTTCCTCGGCACCCTCGGCGTGCACAACTTCTATCTGGGATACACAGGCAAGGCCGTGGCCCAGCTGTTGCTGACCCTGATCGGATGGATCATCCTCATCGGACCGATCATTTCCGGAATCTGGGCTCTGATCGAAGCCGTCCTCATCCTGTGCTCCAGCTACGGGTCCAACTGGCACCGCGATGGGCACGGCCAAGAACTCCAAGATTGATGGGCAGAGGGCTGTATAAGCAGCCGGGCGGCAAACTCGTAGGGGTTTCCGTCCGGCTTTCTGATGACATTCCAGCATATTTCCGCGAATGTGCAAGTTCCATCCAATCCGTGGAACAATGTCGGATCGACGGCGATTTCTTTCTTGACGGCGATGACAAGGATTCCCGCCGACTATTGCAGGATTGGGAAAACTTGCTGCAAAGCCAGCGAGGCGCGCCCACACGCGACATTACGCGACGATTGCAAGCGATTACCGCGAACTATCCGAACGTGCGATTGGTGGGTATGACGGCAGAAGGCATTGCCATCGCTTTTCTCCGCGCAATCACAGGCAGTGAATCGCGTAATGCGGAAGATGCAACGGGCAACGGAAATATCGCGCGGTCCACGAAACAATATTCCGGGGAACAACCGGGAATGCATAATGCGCTGACACAAGAGGAATATCTGGAACGCTGGCGGGACCTGAAACCGACCGTCATCCACGACAAGCCGCGCGACCCGAACGAACAAATGGAAACTGACATCGCATGGGCGCGCGAAGTGGCGGCAGGCAAACGCGAACCCACGCTGCGTATCTGGGAATGGGCCGCTCCGGCCGTGGTCATCGGCAAATTCCAGTCGCTCGAAGACGAAGTCAATACGGCGGTCGCGCAGAAGGAAGGATTCACCGTGGTCCGACGTTGCACCGGCGGCGGGGCGATGTTCATCGAACCGGGCAATACCATCACCTACTCGTTGTACGCGCCGTTCGATTTCACCCAAGGCATAAGCATCGAGGAATCATACCGGCTCTGCGATTTCTGGCTGGTGCGCGCGCTTAAGGAACTCGGGCTCGACGTACGATTCTCCGGACTCAACGACATCGCCACGCAATACGGCAAACTCGGCGGAGCCGCACAACGCCGATTCACACCAGTAGAGGGAGGACCTGGCGCCATACTGCACCACGTGACCCTCGCCTACGATATCGACGCGGAAAAAATGGGGCGGGTATTGAACACCTCACGTGAGAAAATGTCGGACAAAGCGGTGAAATCAGCGGTAAAACGAGTCGATCCAATGCGCTCGCAGACGGGCATGAGTCGTGAAGACGTGGTTGAACGGCTGCTCGACGCCGCCAGGCGAGTTACAATGTAGCCCGATGGTCGAAGCCGCCCCTGATATCAAGGGCAATGAGAACGTTACGAAAGCTTGGTGTTCCGTGAGGGCATGTGGAATCGCAACAAGCTTTCGAAGCCGCGGCAGCGCGCCCGGCAACACGCCTGGCGGCGTGCCCAGAGGATGTGCCTATGAACGGAGGTGTGACAAATGGCTACGCCAAACGAGACCAATAGTGGACCCAGTGGCGAAAGCGCGACGTTGCTGCACACCGCGTTGTTCAAGCAGGTTCTTCCGAAGAGGCGGAGGAACTGCTGCCGCATCTGCAGCATGCCGAATACAGCAAGGGCGACTATATTTCCGCGAAGGCGACACCGATCACCG
>ENA-OQDD01000076-OQDD01000076.1-human-gut-metagenome-genome-assembly--contig:-NODE-76-length-38138-cov-6.245613_pt1 | contig 38138 bp, 38 predicted proteins | sample MGYA00242507_ERZ504598 | MGnify/ENA primary metagenome ERZ504598 (study PRJEB26092, sample SAMD00036318) | human gut metagenome | host: Homo sapiens | study: EMG produced TPA metagenomics assembly of...
CCCGAAGCGAGCGCCGATTCGGAAGTACATGGTAGATCGGCAGTCTCACGGAAATTTCGGAATGCGAATCGTACCCATCACGCCACCGCCGGAATCCAACAGACTCCGGTACTCCGCGTCCGCCGAACTGGCGCTTGCGGAACCAGCGTCCGCGGAACCGCGTCCGCGCCTGTACCCGCACCACTCTGATTGTCCGATTCACCAGAATCGGACACACTGGCACGCGATCCGCCGCGCACATCAGCGAACGGATCCTTCGCCTCACCCAAAATCGGCTGTCCGGATTCCGCAAGCCGCTTGTTATAGTCCTGGGCCGCGGCGAACGCGTCATCCGCCTGCGGATACGGCCAGCCCGCAACCGTCTGCGCGGATCTTACCGACGTTCCCGACAGATCACGCGCCGACCGATATTGCAACATCGCCGGAAAACCGCCAATACAGATCGCAGCGACAATCAACAGCGCCGCAATCGCACGCATCGCCAGCGTTTTGCCGCGAGCGTGACGTCGTTGACGCATTTCGTCGGCAACGTCAATCGCCTCTTCGAACGACGGAAAGCGACTTTCCAACGAAAGTCGACCACCCATCGGAGCCTCTTCGGATGACGGCCAACGACCGTCATGCCATTCCGCCGTTTCCTCCATCTCACGCAACCGTGCCGTCACCCGACAAGCTTTCGCAGCACACGTTCCAGTTCGTCGATGCGCAACGCCTGTTTCGCGATCAATTCGTCGCATTGGTTGATGATGAGTTGCGCTTGGGCGAGCTGCGAAAGCGCATCCTGCGATTCCGTTGCCGACGATTGCGCATCATCGCGCATAAGATCATGATGCCGAATGACGCGCAGGTCGTCGCGGTCCACCCGCTTGCTGTTGCGGCGGTCTCGTTCCTCCTGCTTTTTCCAGCGTGCAATGCACCGCTCAATGCGTTTGTATCCGATGAGTTTCGGGTCGAGACCCGCCTCGCGGAAGATGGCGGCCGGCGATTCGCCCGCATTGTATCTGCACATGACTTCGATGCGGAAACTGTCGGCATACCGGATATGCGACGCGCTCACGCTTTCCACTGCGGGAAGGCTGGCCAAATACGCGCGCTCCTTTGCGGTGAATTTTCCATCAACCATTCTTCCCTCCCCCTATATTGCCTAAACAGCTTGGTTCAGAATCGTATCGGAGCTTTCCCATTGGCACCCTCGTTAAAACCCTCGAATAAAGCCCACCCTTCCCCCAATGAAAAGAAGGAGTTCCATCTTCAAAACAAAACAGTTCCGCCATTTTGCACAGATAGTAACGCTCATAGAATTACCCCCCCCCCATAAAATTTACAAAAACTTAACCTTGCCCCAGAGTGCCCTTTGACGCATCATGGGGCATCACGTCCTTGAACACCGTCATGCAGACTCACTAGGCTAGAAACATGACGCAAGAGCTCGTTTCATTGACTATCATCATGGCGGTGGCGGCCGTCAGCCCGATTGTGGCGCAGCTGATTCCAGGAAGGTTCATTCCACAAACCGTGCTGCTGCTCGTCACCGGAGCCGCACTCGGTCCGTACGGACTGGGCGTAATCGAGGTGAACGACGCCGTGAAACTCTTGAGCGAGCTCGGCATGGCGTTCCTATTCCTGCTCGCCGGCTACGAAATCGACCCAAAACGACTCGCCGGGCATCAAGGCAAAGTCGGCCTTGTCACATGGATCATCACCTTGGGGCTCGCCGGACTCGTCGTGACCCTGCTTCCATTCTTCGCAAAGCAAGGCATCAACGGCATCGCACGGTAATAGCACTTACCACCACCGCTCTCGGCACACTCATGCCGATTCTCAAGGAACGCAACCTCGAAGGCACCCCCATAGGCGACGCATCATCTCGTACGGAACGTGGGGCGAACTCGGCCCAATCCTTGCCATGGCCATCCTGCTATCCACCCGAACCGGCTGGCAGACCATGCTCGTGCTCGGCGCGTTCCTTACCATCTGTCTACTGTGCGCAATGCTACCCACGAAAGCACTGAAAACCGGCCATCGCCTGTACCGTTTCCTTACGGAAAATGCGAACACGTCATCGCAAACGCTCATGCGACTGACCACATTCCTGCTCATCTTCCTTGTCACCATTTCTGCACTGTTCGAACTTGACGCGGTGCTCGGCGCGTTCGCCGCAGGCTTCATCCTGCGTTACATCATCCCCGACGGCAGCAAGTCGCTGGAAATGAAACTGGAAGGCGTCGGCTACGGATTCCTTATTCCTGTGTTTTTCGTGGTGTCAGGAGCCGCGATCAACGTGCGCGCCGTGGCAGGCCGACCCGCGCTGCTCGTCGCGTTCATCGTAATGCTCATGCTGATTCGCGCGGTGCCCGTATATGTTGCGTTATCGCTCGACAAACGCAAGAATCCGCTGTCATCGCATCATCGCGTCACCGTAGCGCTGTATTGCACGACCGCGCTGCCGATCATCGTCGCCGTCACGTCACTGGCGGTGAAGGTCGGCACCATGCAAAGCGACACCGCGTCAACACTGGTCGCAGCCGGCGCGATTACGGTGTTCCTGATGCCGCTGCTTGGCTCGATCACATATCAGGTGGCCGACGTACATCCGGTCACCGCGGTTCGGGAGATTGCACACACACCATCCGATTGGCGGACGATCGTGCACGAACATGCGCAGGTGCGTGCGCTGCTGCACCATCAGGACCGGCTCAAGCGTATGGCGGAAACATTGGACGCACTGGAGAAGATGGGAACGATGGGACATGGCGATGCGGCACATAGCAATGCCGGACATGGCGATGAATATCGAGCCGAACTTGTGAAACGTGCGCGCAGCGAAATCGACCGGCAGTTGAAGGAACTCGGCCTGGACCCGCAGCTCACCACGCAACTGCCACACAACTACCGTTATCCGAAGAACTGAAACGCGAATCCGAGCCTTTCCGGCACCCTAAGTGTCCGATTCTGGAGAAACGGACATTCAGACATGCGCCTATTCGACGGATTTGAGCGAACTAATCGGGTCGATACGATCCAACACCGGATTCACGAACAACTGCACGAGCAGCGCGAAAGCCATGGTCGCGCCGGCCGCAATCACATAACTCAACGGCGTGCATTCCACTTCGAAATACAGTGCGGGCATATTCAACGCAGCCGTCAGCAATCCGCCGACGAAACGGCCGAGAGGCAAGCCCAGCACCACGCCCATCATGGTGAGCACCATCATTTCACGGTTCACATAGTGGTGAACCTCTTTGTCGAAGAATCCGAGCACCTTGAGCGTGGCCATCTCGCGTTCACGTTCTGACACGTTGGTGTTGGCGAGCGTGAACAACACCACGAGCGCGAGCCCGCCCGCGAGCGCCACGATCAGCGCGACCACCGCACCCATCAGATCGAATTTGAAGCTTTCCGCCATGTGCGCGCAGCTCACGGCTTTCATGACCGCATCGTCGTCTTCCAGCTTTTCCGCATAGGCGGCCTGGGATTCGCCTGAACCTTTGAGCTTCGCATACATGGCGTTCCACACCAATTGTTGGCCGTTTGACGATGCGCCATTCGAGGTACCGGATTCGCCGTTTTGATTGTCCGATTCACCAGAATCGGACACAGAAGATGCGGAAGACGCGCTGGATGTAGCAGTGTCGAACAGCTGGTGATAGTAGGTTTCGCTGACGTACACGTCCGATCCGATCACGCTGCGGGTCACCGCGCTGACATACGCGTCGGCCTGCACTTCGTTGCCGTTGGTCAGCGTCACCGTATCACCCGCATTGACACCCATTGCGCTTGCCGCGGACTGTGATACGATCACGCCGTCATCGCCCAGACTTACCGTATCGGCCGCACCATCCACCCAACTGGAGCGTACCGGCTGCAACGTGACCATCTTGCCGAACTCGCTGCGTTCACTGTCGGGCACGGCAACCAGCTGAATGCTTTCGCTCCCCGAATCGCCGGTCAAATCACCCGATTCAACGCGCACGTCCATGCTCGACGTGACGCGACCATCCGAAGCGACTTCTGCCGCATCGCATCAGCGTCATCATCGTTCGCGACCACCATCAAATCGTACTGATACACGTCCTGATACTGTTTCGCGCCCAATGCGGCAACGGTGTCGTTGATCGCAAGTCCGCACACAATCAGCGCGGTGCAGCCGGCCACGCCGCCGACCGTCATGATCAGGCGCGATTTGAAACGGAAAATGTTGCGCGCCGTGACTTTGCCGAGAAAGCTCATGCGATTCCACAACGGCTTGATACGCTCCAGTAGAATGCGCGATCCTGCACGCGGCGCTTTCGGACGCATGAGACTGGCCGGCTTCTGTCGCATTTCCTGCGCGCACGCATACACGGTTGCGGCAAGCACGCCGACCACGAACAGCGCGACTCCGGCCGTTCCATACAGCCAGTCGTATGCCAAGCGTACGTCCGGCATCACATACAAGCCTCGCAATACGACGAGCAGGAACGCCGGAATGCCAAGGAAGCCTGCGATCAGGCCGAGTCCACCGCCGATCAGGCAGGCGAACAGCGCGAACAACAGGTATCGTGAGGCGACCGCAAGACGCCCGTAGCCGAGCCCTGTGTATGTGCCGATCAGCCCGCGATCCTCTTCGACCATGCGCGCCATGGCGGTCAGACTCATCATCACCGCCACGAGCAAGAACACGATCGGGAATGCGTTGCCCAGCGATTGGATGGATTCCAGATCAGATTTCAGCGAGCTGAATCCGCCGATTTGCGACCGGTCCTGCACATACCAACGCACTTGCGGAATGCTGTCTTCCAGCTCGTTTTGCTTGGATTGCAGTGTCCGTTCGGTGTCTTTTTTCTGCTGGTCCAATTTCGATTGCGCCTGGTCGAGTTGCGCTTTGGCTTCCGCTAATTGCGGGCTTGCGGCAATTACCGTTTCACGTAGTGTTTCACGGGTTGTTTCGTCGAGGGATCCTGCAGCCGCGCCCGCCTGCATATTGACGATTTGGTCGATTTGCTGATTGAGCTGGCTGCGATTGCTGTCGATCTGCTGTTGCGCTGCGGCGAACTGTTTGTCGGTTTGCGCTTTCGCCTCGTCGATTTGTTTGGTTCCAGCGTCGAGTAGTTCCTGATGACGCGCTTTCTGGCGATTGGTTCGCACCGTACCGTCGATGCGGTCAGCTACTTCGCTGACGGTGTCGTCGTACACGTCACTGAACGAGTCCTTGTCGGCGGCGCCTTTCACGAGAATGGTGACGGCCGTGTACATGCTGCCGGTCACACCGTCGGACGGCGCAAAGAACGTGTAGTCGCTGGTGGCGGAGGAACGGAATGCGTTCGTACCCGAATAGCCGTCTGGATTGGTGAGATCCTGCGGGTCAAGCACCACGCCCACAATAGTCAGTTCGGTGGGGAAGCTCGGTGCCTGATTGTCCGATTCACCAGAATCGGACAACTGGGACCCGTTTTCGCCCGTTTGGTTGTCCGATTCTGCAGAATCGGACACGGAAGACGCCGCAGAAGAAGCAGAAGACGCCGAATCCTGCGGCGTCACCGTAATATGGTCGCCCTTTTTATATCCGGAATCCTTGATGAATTTGCGCGTCACCGCAATCTCGCCGGACTTTTCAGGCATACGGCCACTTTGCAGATACGGCTGGTCAATGCCATTCGTGCCGATCTCCTGCATGGTCACGGTTTTTTTGCCGTTCAGATCGACCGTCACGGTTTGCGAACGTTCGCCCTGCACTTTCGCAACACCGGAAACCTTACGGAGCGCGGCAATATCGTCGTCAGTCAATCCGGCCGTCGACAACACCTGAATATCGTGCAATCCTTGGGTGTCGAAAAAACGATCCGTCGAGAGAAAAGCGTCTCGGCATCCCGCGTAAATGCCGGTAAGCACGGCAACGCCCAGCAATGTGATCATGGCGATGGAGACGAATCGCTTCCACGCATGCAACCACATACGCACCATGTCTTTGACGAATGCCATGACGACCTCCAGCCCCGCAGCGTTCAAGCAGCATCAACCATTGCTCTCAAAACCCTCATTTTATTGGACTATCGAACTATTGAACACTACGAAACCGAATCCACGCGCTACAGCTACAATCGGGGAAGACGTGCCATGCCAAAAACCATAGGCGCGTCACCTACCACTACTGCCGAACGCAACATCGCCAAGATCGTCAAGTCTGCCGAATATTGCCGAGCACCCAAGAAGAGGAAGCATTCATGAGCGACGCAACCGTTGCGAAGAAACCGCGCGAAACCGACGATGTGCCGGTTCCGCCGACGCTGCGCAAGTCTTTGAAGAATCGTCATATTCAATTGATCGCATTGGGTGGTGCGATCGGCACCGGCCTGTTCTATGGTTCCAGCGAGTCGATTCAGCTGGCTGGCCCGGCCATTCTGCTCGCCTATCTGATCGGCGGTCTGGCGATTTTCCTGATCGTGCGCGCCCTGTCCGAAATGGCGGTCGAGGATCCGAAGGCGGGCGCGTTCAGCTATTACGCCACGCAGTACTGGTCGAAGAGAGCCGGCTTTATTTCCGGCTGGAATTACTGGTTCAACTACGTGCTCGTGGCCATGGTGGAGTTGGCCGTGGTTGGCTCGTTCGTGAATTACTGGTTCCCGAACATTCCGAAGTGGGTGTCGGCGGCGGTGTTCCTGGTGGCCATCGCGGCGCTGAATCTTATGGGCGTGAACAAGTTCGGCGAATTTGAATTCTGGTTCGCCATCATCAAGATCGTGGCCGTGCTTGCATGATTTTCGGCGGTTTGTATGTGATCATCGCGAACGTGCCGACAGCTTCGGGTATTCGCGCGTCGTTCGCCAACTGGTTCACCGTTGACGGCGGATTCCTGCCCCACGGCTGATGTCTCGCAATGCGGACGGCACGTGGACCGGCCTGCTGATGGCGCTGGTCGTGGTGATGTTCAGCTTCGGTGGCACTGAGCTCATCGGCATCACCGCGGGCGAAACCGAAAATCCGCGCACCACCATCCCGAAGGCCACGAACGGCATTATCTGGCGTATTCTCGTGTTCTACATTTGCGCGCTCGGCGTGATCATGGCCGTGGTCCCGTGGAGTACGATCGACGGCAATTCTAGCCCGTTCGTGCAGATTTTCGACTCGGTGGGCGTGCACGCGGCCGCCGGCATTCTGAATTTCGTGTGTCTGACCGCCGTGATGAGCGTGTACAACTCCGGCCTGTACGCGAACTCGCGCATGCTGTATTCGTTGGCGAAGCAGGGCAATGCGCCCGCGTATCTGGGCCGCCTGAACAAGCGCGGCGTTCCGGTCGGGGGTGTGATCACGTCGGCCATCATCATTGCGATCGCCGTGGTGGTGGTGTTCGTGTGGCCTGATTTCGCGTTCAATTATTTGATGTCGATTGCCACGATTGCCGCTGCGATTAATTGGATCATGATCATGATTACGGAAATTAAGTTCCGTCGCGTTGTCGCCGCCGGCGACGGTCCGAATGATTTGAAGGGATTGAAGGGCCAGGAAGCACTTGACAAACTTGCGTTCAAGCTGCCGTTCGCCAAGGTGACGCCGTATGTGGTGATCGCGTTCATGCTGCTGGTCGTGGTGCTGATGTGCTTCTCCGCAAGCTATCGCATCGCAGTGGTCGCCGGCGTGATTTGGCTGGTCGTGCTGTTCGCCGCCTATCAGATCACACAGAAGCGCGCCTGAAGTCGTAAGGCAACAATGCGCCCATGTCTCAAGCGAGGGGCACGGGCGCTTTTTGATTTCAGATTACGATTTCAGATTTCAGATTTTGATTTCCAATCTACGATTCCCGCTTTTCATTGCGTATTCCGCGACCGGCACGTTTCAAATTCCAAATTTCGCTTCCGTATCGTAGTTGACTTGCCAAACTTAATCGCTTAAGCTTTTCTTAAGCTTGACACTATACGATGTTGGGCGGGTATCGGCAAGCGGGATTACTGCAGCAAGGAGGCGGCAATGAGCGCGGAATCATACAAGGGCGGCGAAATCAACAGCCAGCAGGCCGAAGCCATCAGCACGCTCGCCTCAGCCAACGAATACAAAGGCAAATCGCGCATCATCACACTGCTCGAACTGCCCTGGGGCCGCAAGTGGAAGTATTTCCGTGACCAACTGCTCGCACGCTCCGCGGCCGCCGTCGCCATCGTGTGCGTCGTCATCTATATCGCAATACAGGTCCTCACGCCGGCCGTGACGCCGAAACTGTATGTGGCGGTATTCAATGACGCCGTAAGCCAGCAGGAAGCCGCAACCCTGCAATCGCAGGTCGCCAGCAAGCTCGACCTGCCGGAGGGTCGCAAGGGCGGCGTGCTCATCGACACCTACTTCTCCAGCGACGAAAACGGCATCAGCAAGCTGCAAACCATGATCGCCAACCATGAGATCGACGTGATCGTGGCCACCACGAAAACCTATAAGGAGCTGTCCGGATACGGCTATCTGACGAACCTTGATTCGTCGCTGACCAAATCGCAGCGCACGACGCTTTCCAGCGATTTCGTAACGTTGAAGGGGTTCAAGGATTCCGACGACCCCGATTACAACGGCAGCGGCAAGGGCAAGGCGGAACCGTTCGGCGTTTCCATGACGGATTTCAAACGTTGGGGCACGCTGAAATCCACAAAATCCGATGCGATCATCGGCATTGTGCAGGAATCGCAGAATCGCGGCATCGCACAGCAGTTCATTGATTATCTGAACGAATGATAACGAGGATTGCCGGATCTATTTCGTCATTTTCCAACAAATTATCCCAAAATAATTCACATATTATGCGACGTACATTGCAGATTCGTACCTTCAATTGAAAAACGGTACCGTCGATTGAAAACGGTACCGTTTTTCGGTTTCGGCGAAGCTTCAGCAACACCTCGGCAAAGCCGATTTCAGCGCGGCAATCGCATTACAGCGCCTCGACCTCAAGCACAATGGCTTCAAGCGGCCACAGCGGCGGCACCTGCAGGCCGATTTCGTTCAGCAGGCGGCCGGAGACCTTGAAGCTGTCCATCTGCGCCGCGGAAATCCACTGCGGGGTGTTCCAGCCCCAACGCACCTCGCCGACCTCGTCGCGCAAACGCACGCGGTACATGCGGCTCGGATCCAAGCCCGGCATGCGCAGACGCTCGGTAAGCACGTCGCGCAAATTGGTGACGGTCGCCACCACCCACACGGCTTGCTTGCCGTCGTCGGACACCACGCCACGGCCGCGCAGCGCCGGATCCTTGAAGTCCGCGTGCATCACCGTGCCGTGGTGGAGCACGCCGCGTAGCTCCTTATACAGCGACACGAACGCGCGCAGCTGCTCGACTTCATCATCGGAACATTCGAGAATGTTCCATTCGAAGCCGGAACAGCCTTCCAGCGAAATGGCCGCACGGTAGCTCAACTCGGTGGCGCGCCAAGTGGAATGCGCCGGCGACGGGCCGACGTGCGCGCCGATCATTTCCGGCGGCACCACGAGTTCGGTGTAACGTTGAATGTCCACGCGATCGCGTGGATCGTTGGAATCGGATCCCCAAATGCGATCGGCATGCTGCAGAATGCGGCGTCGGTGCGAGCGCCGCCAGACGAGCAGCTTTCGATTTCCAGCTTCGGGAATTGCGATTTCAGATCGTCGAACAACCGGTAGCAGGCTTCCGTCTGCTCATGCAGGCCGTATCGGCCGTTATGCACCGGCTCGGTGACGTCACGATTGTGATCCCACTTGATGTAGTCGATGCCGAGTTGCTCGACCAGCGCCGCCATCTGCCCGCGCACATGCTCGTAGGCGGCCGGATTGGCCAGATCAAGCACATACTGGGTGCGGTAGGAGACGTCTTCACGGTACGGCACCGCTTCAGGCGCGGCGAGAATCCAATCCGAATGCTCGCGGGCGCAGTCGGAATCGAGGTTCACCATTTCCGGCTCGAACCACAGGCCGAACTGCATGCCAAGGTCGTGCACATGCTTAGCGAGATTGTCGAGGCCGTTCGGCCAGACTTCCGGATCGACCACCCAATCGCCGAGGCCCCTGGTGTCGTCACGACGTTCGTGAAACCAGCCATCGTCAAGCACGAAACGTTCGACGCCGATGCTTGCGGCACGGTCGGCCAGCTTGATGAGCGTGGCTTCGTCATGGTTGAAATACACCGCTTCCCACGTGTTGATGGTGAACGGACGAGGGCTTGACACATGCTTCGGCAGCGAGCGCAGCCACGTATGGAAGCGTGCGGCCATGCCGTCAAGACCAGTTGCGGAGTATGAGAAGCAGACCTGCGGAGCCTCATACGATTCGCCGGCCGCAAGCTGAATTTCACCGGGGCCGAGCAGTTCGCCGGCACCGATCAGCGTTTCATGGGGCGGCAGATTGTCGATGCGGTACGTCTGGTTGCCGCTCCACGCCAGATGGCAGGCCCACACTTCGCCGCTCGCCCACCTCGGTTCGCCGTCGGATGCGATGAACATCCACGGGCTTTCATGGCTGGTTTTGCCGTGGCGACATTCGCGCGTCACGGACCCGGACGGCATGGCGGCGGTGCGCGGCTGCTTTTCGAGCGGCCAACGACCGGTGAATTGCGTGAGCGTGTCTGCACGACGGGGCATCGGCATAGTAGATTCCAGCCAATTGACGGTCAATGGCTCGTTTTCGCTGTTTTCGCCGCCATTCGCACCGTCGATATTACTGACGGTCTGTTCGACCATCGCAAGTCCGCCCTTTTTCAGCGAAAGCCTGAGATTGAGACGTACTTTGTTCACGCTATCTTCCGCAGCGACGGTGATTGCCGTCGCCTCGGTTTCGCGATCTTCCGCGGCAAGGAATGTGGTCACGGAAGTCCAGCGCACGAACACCGGGCGTCCGCCACGGTAGGCTTCAAGCCCCGGACGGCCGGCGAACGCTTCGGCGCCTTGTGGCAGCAGCGATGGACGCAGGGCCGCGTCGGGCTTTTCGTTCGGAGGGGTGATTCTCAGCGTCATGGCGTCAAGCTGGGTCAGTGCGGCTTCGTCGGGCGAAAGGCCGAAGTCAGCACCCCAGTATTCGACTTGCGGCATTTCGTCGGTAGGGGTCTTCAGCACGATGCACACGCCATCTCGGCGCAGCACGGCATGGGGTCCCTGATCAAACATCGTTGTCTCCTTCGGATATGGAAAATGCAAGCAGAGCCCACTCGCCCAGCTTTTCAAACTTTGACTTTTATCCGGATTCAGTATATATTAAGCGCTTAAGTATTGCAAAACGGCGTGACGCAACGCAGCCGCTCCGCCGAATTACGAACATGCATTAAAGTGAGGAACCATGGCGAACATCTTCAGTCAAGACAATCCCTTCAACGATCTGATGAGCACCATCGGCGACATGGCCATGATCAGCGTCGCATGGACGGTCTGCTCCATCCCCGTCGTAACGATCGGAGCGTCCACATCCGCCGCCTGTGAAGTCGCACGCGAACTGCAGACAGGCTCGTCCAAGGGCATTTTCCGCAGTTTCTGGGCCGCGTTCAAGCGCCGCTTCCCCACCAATCTCGCACTGACCGCCATTCTTGCGCTGTTCTGGGGACTCGCGCTGTTCGACCTGTGGTATCTGTCGAAGCAATCCGGCAACACCGTCGCGATCCTGTATGGCGCAACCCTTGCGGTGATCGCCGTGATCGGCTCGCTGTTCGCCTTCATCCTGCTTGTCGGGGCGCAGCAAACTCAGCGTGGGCGAGCAAATCAAGCAATCCGTCAGACTCGCGTTGATGCGTCCGCATATCGCATTTGCGGTGCTTTTGCTGAATATCTGGCCGATTGTCGCGGTATTGATCGCACCACAGCAGACGCTGATGCTTATCCCCCTGTTGTGGATTTTCGTCGCGGCCGGAGCGAGCTTCTATCTGCAGATGATGCTCGTGCGCAAAACGTTCGCCCTCAAATAAAAAAAAATGCGATTGCCGCACATGAGCAATCGCATTTTTTAATGCGCAATCGCAATGTAATTCACCATCACACCTTCTTGCGCACCTTATTGCGCGGTTTATCCCACGGTTTATTGCGCTGCCGGAGCGGGACCGGTCGAAGCGCGGGCACGTAATTCGTACGGCCCTTCCATCAGATGCCCCACGCGCTCACCGTCGATCAGCTTGAGCAGCAATCCGGCGGCTTGCTTACCGGTATCGACCACATCACGGCCCATGGCGGTCAGATTCGGATAGCCGCGGTGCACATGAAGGAATCATCCCACGACATGATGGAGATTGCCTCCGGCACTTTGATGCCTTGCGAAGCTGCTACGCCAAGGCCTGCCAACGCCATCACATCATTGTCGTAGATGATCGCCGTCGGATGCTCTGGGAACGACAGCAAACGCTTCGTGGCCTCGCTACCGGTTTCCGGCGTGTAGTCGGTGTGCAGGCAGCGGTAACGCATGCCCAGCTCGGAAGCGACATCTGCAAAGGCGGAATCACGAATATACGAGTGCGCAAGCGATTCGGGACCGCCGACGCGGGCGATCTGACGATGCCCGAGATCATACAGGTATCGCACCGCTTGGCGCACGGCATCGGCATCGGCGCTTGACAGGCTCGGCAGATTGCCGGCCACGGAAGCGTCGGCGATGGCAAGCACCGGCATTTCCTCATGCTCCTCAAGCAGGGCGACGCAAGGATCGCCAAGTTCCACATTGACGAGCAGCATGGCATCGACGTTGCCGGTGGCGATCCAATCGTCGATGATCGCAAGCTTCGCATTCTCGTCAACGGCCATGCGTACCAGCAAGGAATAATCGTATTTTTCCAACTCGGCGCCAAGACCGGAAATAAGCTCCATCATGTAGGGTTCGACGGAAAGCAGCTTCGGGTCGTAACCCAACACCAGACCCACGCGCTGCGTCTTCGACTTGGCCAGCGCCTGTGCCGCGCCATTTGGCTTCCATCCCAGTTCGCGTGCGACCTTCAACACCTTGTCTCGGGTCACATCGGAGACACCAGACTTGCCGTTGAGCGCATATGAAACAGCGCTACTGGAGACCCCTGAAGCTCGGGCAACGTCAAAAATCGTCACCTTGCTTTTTTGAATAGGCATGTCCGCGTCCTTCAATTTCTTTACCCTAAATCGCAACTTAAACGATTCATCTACATCATACAGTAAAAGCGCCGACCAACCTCTTAAAAAGTCAGTGCTCACAACACTTTCGTCTCTTAAGGTCGGTGGCGCTTCAACTTATGTTTTTACTCAACCGAACACGTCAACTGAAATTTCAGTAGTCCTCTCTCTGCTCTTCTACCGCTTCAGCAGACGGCGTATTCGAAAATCCTCACCATTCGCGCTTCAGATCGTTGGCGGAACGCAGCACGTTGCAGCTGCGAACGCGCTCGGATCAGCAAGCGCTGCGGCATCGGCGGTGGCGATGTGCAGCACGACGCTCTCGCCCGGAAGCAGCGAGACCATGCCCTCGGCCACCGAAGCCTTCGCGTCGACCTTGTCTGCCATGCAGAACAGGTCGCGCACGTAGCTCTTGGCCGTAACGGTAAGTTCCACGCCATCTTCCACGGCTACGGCCGCAGTGCTGAACGCTTCGGCCGGAGCGGTGAGCTTCTGGTCAATGATTTCGGCCGGATTGAAGATCACGCGGGCGAAGGCGTTGTCGGACGGGGTCGCCACAACCAGCTCGTTGCCGGCATCCCCGTAGGAGACGATGTCCTCGGCGAGCGGCAGGCCGATATGGCAGACAGCGCCAAGCTCAACATCGTCGAAGCTCTGGGTGGCGAGCACTTCGCCGGCCAGCGTGACGCGCTCGACCTTCCACGAGCCCTTCCACGCCTCACGGGTGTCGTTGAGCACGATGAGTTCAAAGTGGTCAGTGGCGGTCTTCACGCCTTCCCAGCTGTGGGTTTCACGGTATTCGTCGGACACGCGCGGCTGATGGTGGCCAGGCGTGGCGCGAAGAAGTCGCGAGAAGCGTACCATACCGGCTTGCGATGTCCATCGAAGTCGACGGCCGCCCAGGAAACGACAGGCCAATCGTCGTTGAGCTGCCAAATCAGCGCGCCCGCGTTGACCGGCTCGAGGGAGCGCATATGCTCCACGCCGAAACGCATGGCCTGCGCCTGCTGCAGCTGGCATGCCCAATGCCAATCCTCTATATCGGCCCAATTGTCGGTCGGGATCAGCCAGCTGTGCTCGCCGTCGGACGGCTTGCCGTTGACCACGCCACCGAAGCTCACGTCGTCAAGATGGCCGGGAGTGATGTGCGAACGCATGCCGCGGGCCAGCTTGTAGTTGCCGCCCATGGCCTTCTGATGCACCAGCATCTGCTTGCCGAACGGTTCGAGAACCTCGTCGTGCACTGCGTTAGTGAGCGTGCTCCATGCCGGCGGGGCCTGATAGCCGAATTCGTCGGCGAAGCGCGGGGTGTACTGCGCGTATACGGTGTAATCGGCGCGGTTCCAAGCATCCCAGATGTGCATGGTGCCGTCGGTGTCGAAGTTGGCGCCCACGAACTTGGTGAAGCTCATCGGGGAGCTCGGCAGGTAGCGGAGCGCGCCGGATCAAGTTCGGCGAGCAGCGCCGGGAACAGTTCGGAATAGTAGTAGTCGCCCCACGCTTCTCACCGTAGCCGTATTCGTTGGCCGGGCGATCGTCGTCGCGCAGGGCCTGCTTGTAGCCGCCCCATTCGGAGTAGGCCACATAGTTTTCGTTGGATCCGTTCCACACAATCAGGCTGGCATGTTGCTCAAGCGCGTGATGTGCTCGCGGGCTTCGGCTTCAACTTCGGCCTTGGTTTCGGCGTCTTCCGGATAGGCTGCGCAGGCCAGCATGAAGTCCTGCCACACCATGATGCCGTACTTGTCGCACAAATCGTAGAATTCGTCGGCTTCGTAGATGCCACCGCCCCATGCACGTACCATGTTGGAGTTGGATTCCACCAGGTCGCGGATGCCGCGCTCGTAATCGCGGTTGGAAACGCGTGCGATGAACGCATCATCCGGAATCCAGTTGTAGCCGTGCGCGTGCACCGGCACATTGTTGACGTAAATCTGGAATGGACGGCCGACTTCATCGGCACGGGTGTCGACATGCACGGTACGGAAACCGACATGGCCGTTCCAGGCGGCGGCTTCTGCGGTAGCGGCCTCACCGGCGGTGACGGCAACGTCGTATAGCGCTGATCGCCGTAGCCAATCGGCCACCACAACTTCGCTTCCGGCACTGCAATCGTAATCACCGCGGTATCGCGGCCTTCCCCAACAATGCCGTCGGCGGCCAAAGCGGTACCGAAACCGGAGATTTCCGCATGCACCGGCACTGCCTGACGCACGGGGTGGGAATCGTGCGGGGACATGATGCGGCCCTTGCCCGCACGTTCGATCTCGACGTGCACATTCAGCAGGCCGGTACCATCAGCGGCAACATCAACCAACGGACGCACGGAAACCAAACGCACGTCGGACCAGGAATCGATGCCGATCTCGCGCCAGATGCCGGCGTTGGCCACATCGATGCCCCAATCCCAGCCGAAGGAGTAGCTCGGCTTGCGAATCTGGTTGAACGCGTGATGCTCGGTGTGCGGGTAGTAGCCGCGAGCCTGCTCCATGCGGTCGGATTCACGCACCGGAGAGGTGAAGGTGACGGTCAGTTCGTTGGTACCCTCTCGCAGCAGTTCGCGCACGTCCCAACGGTAGGAGCGGTGGAAGTTCTTGGTAGAGGCCACCGGGCGTCCGTTCAGCACAATGTCGGCGATGGTATCGAGGCCGTAGGCCACCAAGTCGTGGCGGTCGGCACCGTTGTCGTACCAGTCGAAACGGCAAGTGAAACGCCAGTCGATGTCGCCGATCCACTGCTGATCGTTCTCGTTGGCACCATCGAACGGATCGGCGATCAAGCCCGCGTTCAGCAGGTCCAGGGTCGCCTCTCCCGGCACGGTCGCCGGAATACCGGCGGTAAGCGTTTCACGCAGCGATTCTGGGGCGGCTTCTGGATTGACGGCCGTCAGCGTCCATCCGTCGCTCAGCGAAGTGAATGTGCTGGGAATGTGAGACATGGAAAGTTCCTTTGTACGAAGAAGAGGGGCCACGCCGCGATGACTGTCTCGACGCGGCCCTTGATTATGGAAAAGGTTCAGTTCTCTCGGGTTTATTCCTTGACGGAGCCGGCTGCGATACCGCTGTAGATCTGCTTCTGGAAGATCAGGAACAGGATTAGCATTGGCAGCAGCGTTATGATCACGCCCGCGCAGATCAGGTTGTACTTGCTGCCCATAGGACCGGTGAAGGAGTACAACGCGATTGCGATGGTCTTCAGATCGGCATTCTGCAGGTATAGGTTGGCCGCGTAGTATTCGTTGTACACGCCGACGCCTTTCAGGATGGCGCAGGTCACGATGGCGGGCTTCAGCAGCGGCAGCAGGATCTTGTAGTAGATGGTGAAGTAGGAAGCGCCGTCCATGATCGCGGCTTCGTCCAAGGAGATCGAGATGTTCTCGAAGAACTGGATGAACACGTAGATGGAGATGACGTCGGTACCGCACATCATCAGGATGTAACCCCACATGGTGTTGACGGCGTGGAAGTTGACCATCATCTTGTACAGTGCGACCTGCATGGCAATGCCAGGGAGCAAAGCCGCAAGGGTGAACATGCCTCGGATGAAGCCGTTGCCGGGGAAGCGGAAACGGCTCAGTACGTAGGCAAGCATGGTGCCGATAATCGTGGTGACGACCAGAACAACAACAACCACGATGATGGAGTTGCGGAATGCGACCGCCATATTCGATGTGACGAAGGCCTGCACGTAGTTGTCGAAGTTGAACCAGTTCTTCGGCATGTCCATGACGGACGTGCTGTGGTATTCCTTATCTGTCTTGGCTGCGGTCACGAAGCAGCTGACCAACGGCAGCAGCATCATGAATGCCACGAATATCAACGAGAAATACTTGAGAAATACAGCCAGGCCGATTTTGAACTTGTACCAGAAACCCGCGGTCTTGGCTGCGGAACGTTCCTTCGCGAGTGCAACTGCATCAGTCATCATGCCACCGCCTTTTCTTTGTTGCTCGGTCCGTTTTTGAAGACCGAAGCGTTCTTTTTAGCTATGCGGGCGCGCTGGCGCTCGATCTTCGCGGCCTTCTTCCGGGCCTTTTCCACGCCGTCATCGGCATCCCTGAACACGTACTTGAAGAACAACTGCTGCAACAGCGCGCAAATCAGGATGATGATCAGCAGAACGATCGCCATGGCGGACGCCAAGCCGACCTTTTGGCTGGTGTGGGCGAGACGGTCCATACGTACGAAGTAGGTGGCGGTACCGTTTGCGCCGGAGGTGATGACGTACGGACCTTCGAAAGCGGACAGCGAACCGGTGATGGACAGGATGACGTTCAGCACAGGATGGTCTTGATGCCTGGCAGAATGATGTGTTTGAACTGCTGCCATCTGTTCGCACCGTCGATTTCGGCCGCCTCGTACAGCGTCGAATCGATCGACATCATGGCGCCGATGAACAGAATCACGTTCTGACCAAGGTACCGCCAGACAGAGGCACCCACCAAGGACCAGTTGTTCACGCTTTGATCCTTCAACCAGTAAGGCAGGTTGTCGAGTTGGAAGCCACACCATTGAAGCACGGTATCGAATACGTAGCCACGAGTGTAGAAGAACTTGAAGATGAAGCCGACCGCGATGCCGTTGATCAGATACGGGAAGAAGTAGATGGCCTTGAAGGCGCTGCCGCCACGGACCTTGAACGCCAGCATGGTGGACAGGTACAGGGCCAGGCCAACCTGGATCAGCGCGCCGGCCATGTAGTAAAGGCTCAACTTCAGGGAGGAGAGCGTGTCGGGACGGGTGAAGACGTCGATGTAGTTCTTGAGGCCGACGAATTCACGCGGGCCGATGTACTTCATCTTGTAGAACGAGTAGCCGATCATGGATCCGAACGGCCAGTAGGTGAAGATTACGAGTAATGCGACCGGGATTGCGGAAAAGGCGACGATAACGCCCATCTTGCGCCAATCTCGGGGCTGCTTGTTGAATGGAACTTCAACCTTCTCGGTCGGCTCCACTGCTGTTGCAGTCATGATATCCCCCTCTTTGGGTGGCTTCTCTGCCTTGTGATGTTGTGAATTGCTGAAAAAGTTGTTGAAAGACGGGGACTTCGGCCTGATTATGCCAAGAGCAGGCCGAAGTCCTCAGTGATGGATATCGGGAACCGTCACGCCTTCACGTTTGATCACGTTTGGCGAACGATCGGTTCACTTGATGTCGACGCCTTCGGAATCAAGGGCGTCGTTCCACTTCTGGTTCCATTCCTGAACGAGATCGTCGTAGGACTGGTCCTTGTTGGCAGCGTGCTCGACGATGCCCTGAACTCGGGCGTCGCCGCCGCTGTTGATGTTGAGTTCGGAATCGGAGTTGAGGTCGTTGAACAGATCCTCCTCGCCGTCAGGCGACGGGTTGTCCGGGATGAGCTTGACGTTCTTGAAGTCGTTGTAGAGGTCGGGGAGTCTGTCGTCGTCGGCCGCAATCGAGATACCGCCCTCGTTGTATGCGAAATTGGACTTCTCGGTCATCCACTTGACGAAGATCATGGCCGCTTCCTGGTCGGTAGTGGAGGAGTTCTTGTTGATGCCGTAGGCATAGTCCGGAGCGGAAGTGGCGTACTGCTTGCCCTTGACGGAAATCGGGAACGGCATGTAGCGACGTCCTCGGCGTTGTCGCCGGAAGCCTGAATCTGGGAGACGGCCCAGGAGCCGAGCACCATGGTGGCGATCTCGCCGTTGTTCATCTTGCCCTTGGAAGATTCCCAATCGGTGGTGGAGTAATCGTCCTCAGTCAGGCCATCGGCTACAGCGTCGTACAGAATCTTGTAGACGTTGTAGGCGTGGGTGCCGTCGCCCGGATCCTTGAACGGATTCTTGGAATGGGTGAGGACGTTGTTCATGTAATCGGGGTCACCGGTCGCAGTGCCGCCAATATAGGCGTCCCAAGCGCCCATGGTCCAACCGGCCGCGTAGTTGGTGTACAACGGGATGGCTTGGGTCTTATTCTTGACTGCTTTCAGGTCGGAGATGAACTCATCCGGAGTGGTCGGCAGGCTGTCGATGCCGGCATCCTTGAAGACCTTCTTGTTGTAGACGATGCCGGAGCATTGCCCACCGAAGCCACACCATAGACCTTCTTCTGGTAAGACTGGTTGACGGCGTACTTGACTTCCTTGTCCATGTCACCCAAGGAACCGTAGGAGATGAAGTAGTTCTGCAGTTCGGCTCTGTCGACCGCCGGAATCATCATGATGTCGCCCCAGTCGCCACCCTGCAGGCGGGTCATCGCGCTGTTGGCGTAATCAGTGCCGCCTTCGATGGAGATCTTGATGTTCGGATACATCTTGTTGAATTCAGCGATGTACTGATCCCAAGTGGTTCCCGGATAGTCTTTCTTAAGCATATCGGTACGATGGCTGAACAGCTTCAGATCGGCCTTGATGTCCTTGCCAGTCTCGCCAAGCTTGATGTCCTTGTACTGCATATCGGTGACCTTGGAGGAGCTGTCGCTGCCACCGCAAGCCGCCATGCTCACCGCGCATACGGCTGCGATGCCGGCTGCGACGATTTTCTTGAGATTCATCTTCTGATCCTTCCTTATGAATCACTGTTCATCACTTTGGGAGACTCGGCACCGATTCTCCGTTGGTGATGCCTTTCATCTCAGGCCTCTCTGCCTGCCCTTGATGAGTTAGTGATTATTACTATAGCTGAACCCCTTAAGCTTGTCAAGCGCTTAAGTTGTGCGTCAATACCCCCGAACTGAGTTTTACGATGCTTTCTCAACATTACGAGATTTTGTTTAGTCTGCAAAAAACGTTGATATTACTAGGCTTTCGATTACTTATCTGCAATCTAACAAGTATTCAGTAGGTTAACGTTAATGCGATTAACGTAAATCTATTTACTGGAGTGTCGTTAAGCGCTTAAGCTATATCGCGGTATCCGCAAAACGTTGGAAAATCAACAAAAATTGGCATGTCACGTCTTCAAAATGACGCGACATGCCAATGTCGTTCAGTGCGATTTTCAGAAGCGCATCCGTAACTCCAACCTCACATGAGCAAAGCTATGCACGGGACGCAATGAAATCGCGATACCACAGGAAGCTATCCTTCGGAATGCGCTCCTGCGTGGCGTAATCGACATACGTGATACCAAATCGCTTGGCATAGCCGAAATACCATTCGAAATTGTCAAGCAACGACCACACGAAATAGCCAGTCAGCGGCACACCCTCGCTCATCGCGCGACGAGCCGCGGCAAGATGACGCTGCAGGTAGTCGATGCGGTCAGCGTCATGCACCGACTTGCTGCCATCGTCGTTAACCACCAACTGATCCTTGCAGGCCATGCCGTTTTCCGTGACCATCAGCGGCACTTCGGGGTAATTATCGTGCACACGCACCAACAGATCATGCAGGCCATCAGGATCGATATTCCAACCCATATCGGTGTGCGGCCCCTCCGTCGGCAACCAGTCGACGTCGGACGCGCCAGGAGCCGTGGAAGCTCCGTGGACTGCGGGAACTGCGGGCGGTCACTCATGGCCAGCAGGTTCGTGGAGTAATAGTTGATGCCGAGCACGTCGATCGGCTGATCAATCTGCTCAAGATCGCCCGGCTGCACGAAACTCCAATCGCAGATGCCCTTGGTGATGGCGAACAGCTCGTCGGGGTAACGGCCGCGCAGCATCGGATCAAGGAACGCACGGTTGGAAATCAGATCGAGACGGTGGCAGGCGTCGGCGTCCCCGCGGTTCAACGCAAGATTCAGTGTGACCGAACACTTGGCACTCTCCCCCAGCTCGGCACGCACGGCCTGAACCATCAAACCATGCGCGAGGTTCAAGTGATGCACCGCGGGAAATGCACCTGGGCCGAGACCCAAGCCCGGCGCATGCTCCTTTGCACCATAGCTCAAATACGAGGAGCACCACGGTTCGTTCAACGTGGTCCACGTGTCGACGCGGTCGCCGAGGCGCTTGGCCACCACAGACGTGTAGTCGGCCAGCGCGTATGCGGTTTTGCGATTCAGCCAACCGCCTTCATCACCCAAATACTGCGGCAAATCCCAATGATAGAGCGTCACGACCGGCTTGATGCCACTCTCCAGCAATGCGTCGACGATGCGCTCGTAAAAGTCGAGGCCCTTGTCATTGACGACGCCGTTGGGCGTTGGCATGATGCGCGGCATGGCGATCGAAAAACGGTAAGCGTCAACGCCGAGATCCTTGAGCAGCGCCAGATCCTCGCGCCAGCGGTGGTACGAATCGGTGGCTATATCGCCGGTATCGCCGGCGAACGTGGCGCCCGGGGTATGGCTGAACGTGTCCCAAATCGAGGGGCAGCGACCATCCTCGTTCGCCGCACCCTCAATCTGATACGACGCCGTAGCCGTACCAAATACAAAATCCTGAGGAAAAGTGTTCTCCATTGCACGTCCTTCCCATGAAGCGGTTAAGGTACTGTGTTTCATATAATAAGCTAGTACTCCGGACACGGCACGTAGCGGCCACCACCGCACCCGTCATGAAGCAACCAACTGCGTGTCTTTTCGTAAAGCCGGTTAAAATATTACGCGTAGGCAATCGTATCGTTCACATCAGCCAGGTGACGACCGCCAGCTGGAACGATATCAAGAACTGACCGAAATCTCTGCCATTCAGCCAGTCCTCCATGTATTGCGGCAACAGGCACTGCCGCAATCAGCATTGAAGCAATAGGGGAACTCTCACATGCAGCATATTTCTTTCAACAATCCGAATCTTCGTCATATGGGACGCGTCAGCGATGCCGTGGATCCAGTCACGCACACGCCATTCCAAACATGGGCATTTCCGTACACGCAAGTGTCATTCCGCTGCACTGGAACATCCGTCGGCGTGCGGCTCGTCAATCATTGGGGGTATGGACACGCCACTCTAGGAGCCATTGTTGACGGTATGCAACTGCGCATTCCCGTCCCCATCGACACCGAACATGACGCCATCACACTGGAAAACGGCTATCCGAGCCGTATAGAACCAGCGGAACCAGCAGATGCGCAGCCCAGCACCCAATCCGATGTTCGCAAACCCGTATACGTCACCATTGCCGAACAATTGCCGAACATCATGCATGAAGTTACGATTTTCAAACGCCAGGATGAGGGCAACAATCGTTACGACATGGTCAGCATCGAACTTGATGACGACGCGCAACTACTGCCGTCCAGCACCCCTGAACCAAACCGTCGAATGGAGTTCTACGGCGATTCCGTGACCTGCGGCGAACGTTGTGAAGCCCTCTGCTACGAAGGTCAAGCCGACCCGGACGAGGATTTGAGCGGTTACAGCAACTCTTGGTATTCATACGCTTCAATCACCGCACGCAACCTCAATGCTCAGGCGCATCTGGTGGCGCAGGGCGGAGCCAGCCTCATCGACGGCATTGGCTGGTTTCACGCACCGCATTATCTCGGCATGGAAAGCATCTGGATCGCAGCACGTACAATCCGGAATTTGGCGAGCCTCAGCCGTGGGATTTCACGCGTTACACGCCGCATGTGGTGGTGGTTGCACTGGGACAAAATGATTCTCACCCTCACGATTTCATGGCGTCGGATTACGACGGTGCTGAGGCGCGGCATTGGCGTGCACGCTATGCCGATTTCGTGCGTGCACTGCGCGAGAAGTACCCGAAAGCGCTGATCGTACTTACTACAACGATTTTGCGTCACGATGCCGCTTGGATCGTGCGATCGACGAAGTGTGCGATACGCTTCGCGATGATGGCGAGTTTCACGTGAAACATTTCTTGTATTCACGCAATGGTTGTGGCACGGATGGCCACCCGCGCATTCCGGAAGACGAACAGATGGCCGCCGAGCTGACCGCATATCTGGAATCATTCGGTCCTGATCTATGGCAATAATCTGCCGCCTTCGTGTCATATTTTATTTGATTCGTTGCTGCGATTTTGGGGTTGCAAATCGCAGCAACGTTGATTTTTCAACGATTTTTTATTTGACTGGTATTTGATTCGCATTTGACTGACGTACGATCATGCAGGCAACAAAACCTGCGATTGGCGAGGCGCGATCGCAGTAAAGAAAAACGTGCGATCGCCGTAGAAAGTACAGCAATCGCACGCCATTATCGTCAAATATCGATATCGCCAATCGATCAAGCGCCAATCAATTGATTGATATGCCGTTAATCAGGCAACGCAACTATTCAGCGTGATCAGAGTCGGTATGATCGGTCAGGTCCAGCTTGAACGGCTGCGCGGGCAGGCCGTCGGCGTTAAACAGCGGTGCAGGCCCCCAACTGCGCCACGCATAGCGCATCATCACCGGTTCTGGCACTTTCGGCGTGGACAACGTAATCGTGCCGATACTGCGGCTGTTAATCGGAATGCCGAATTCCGTAGCGTTATAGTCAACCACATTGACCTTCGCATTGACCAAATCGTCAATATCGCAATCCACAAAAATCGCAGCAGTGGCCGGATAGAACACGCCATCAGCACCAGCAAGCTCAAAACCGGAACGTTCCGGTAGACGCACCAACGAAGGCAGGCTCCTGTCGGACTCGTCACCATAGCCGTCGGGCGTAGTACCCCTGAAATGCAAGCCGTGTGCATACCGGAAGAACAGACGCACGCGACCGCCTTCGTCGCAGCGGAAGCCCAGCACAGTCGGACCATACACCGGAATACGGCTCATACCATACACTTGGTGAAGCGCACAATTGCCGAGACGCTCACCGGGCGTGCGCTTATCAACCGGGTGAATGTTGTTGTATTCACCGCAATCCATGGTGCAGATGGCGAACACGTTGTCGATGGACTGTGCGGCATCCCACTGGGCCTCACGCAGCACCGGCCACAGCATCGGATCGCCTTCGCCCTCGTCGACCTTCTTGTCGATCCACTGCGGCAGCTGCACGATCAGGAACGGCAGATTCTCGCTCCACAGCGCATGCCATTCGCCGATCATCATGCCCAACAGCTCACGGTAGGTTCCGCAATACTGTTCGTCTTCCTCACCCTGATACCACAGGAATCCAGCCAAGGAGTACGGCACAATGCGTTCCAGCATGGCATGGAACGGACCAGTCGGACGCCACTGCGAGGTCGGCGTCATCGGTGGCGGCCACGGGCATTCGCCGTACTGTTGGGTCAGCGTATCCCACGTCACATCAGGATCGGCTTCACGAGCTGCAGCAACCGACGCATTCCAAGTATCAGAACGCAACTGCCATTCGCTATACTCCAAATCGAATTGTTCCTGCGTTTTACCGGCGACCGCCTGCTCGTAACGAGCAAGATAGCCGCGCCCAGCTTCGCTGGAATTCAGCGCATCCTCGCTCATCCAACAACTAATCGACGTGCCTCCGATATAACAGTCGATAATGCCGATTGGAAGGTCGGAATCGAGTTCATTACGCAATTTTCGCGCGAATAGTAGGCTACCGCGCTCATCACGCCGCTGTTTTCCGGCGATGATTCCTGCCAGCTTGCCGCATGTTCGGCATTACGATTAATCACGCCGGTTTTCGGCACATTGTAAAAACGCAGGAGCGGATCGGCGCAGTTTTCGAGGGCTTCCTCAGCGTTTTCGCTATTGCGCAACTCAAGTTCCATATTGCTTTGACCGCCGGCAAGCCACACTTCACCAATCAGCACGTCGTAATATTCGATGAAATCGTTGCCTGCGGTGACGCGCAACGTGTAGGGTCCGCCCTCGGGTTGCGCAGGCAACATAACGCGCCACGGAGAAAAACCGTTCTTGATCTCTTTGGAGGCGTACGCGTGCGCCTGCACGATCACGGAACCATCGAAATCGCGGATTTCCGCGGAAACCTCAAGTCCAGCGCAATCGGCATCCAACGCGCCGAACACGGCGATGGGTTTGTTGCGCTGCAACACCATATGTGAGGCGAAAATCGAGGCGACGTGCAGAACTCCTGCCGTGCTACGGTCATCGGTAGATTCAACCGACGTTGTCATTTCAGAACCAGGAGCAGGACCAGTCGCAGTGACCATGACATCTCTTCCTATAGAAAAACCGTAAGAATCCGTACGTACCTATCCTAACAGAACATACAAAAAAAGACCGCCACCGTGAGGCAGCGGTCCTTCATAAAAGACTCAGCGATTAGCCGGATGAGTCAAATCAGCCACGGGCGATCTTGCCGGTGAAGGTGGCCATATCGCGTCATCATCCTTGCCGTTGTTCCAGGAGAACATGGCGCGCAGCTTCGGACCAACGGTCTCGATGCGGACGTTGCCGTACTCTTCCTGCAGCTCCTTGAACTTCGGAGCGCCAGCGTCCTGATCATCGATGAATTCCTTGGCGAAGGAGCCGTCCTGGATGCGCTGCAGGTGGTACTGCATGCGCTCACGCACGTGCTCGTCGATGCAGGTGTTGGTGTAATCGCCGTACTGGGCGGTGTCGGAGCAGGACCAGCGGGCCTTGTTCAGACGCCCTCGTTCATGAGGTCGACGAGCATCTTCAACTCGTGGCAGACCTCGAAGTAGGCGATTTCAGGCTGGTAACCGGCATCGGTGAGGACTTCGAAGCCCATTTCAACAAGCTTGTTCACGCCGCCCATGAGCACATTCTGCTCGCCGAACAGATCGGTCTCGGTCTCTTCGGTGAAAGTGGTCTTGATGGCGCCTGCACGCAGAGCGCCCAGAGCCTTGGCATAAGCAAGGTAATGTCCCAAGCGTCGCCACGCGGATCCTGCTCCACGGCCACGACGACCGGGACGCCACGGCCGTTGGCGTACTCACGACGAACGATGTGGCCCGGTCCCTTCGGAGCGACCATGAAGACCGGATGATCCTCGGACGGCTTGATGTAGCCGTAGTGGATGTTGAAGCCGTGAGCGAAGGCGACGGCTGCGCCCGGCTTGATGTTCGGCTCGATGTCGTTGGTCCAGATGGTGCGCTGGTACTGATCCGGAGCCAGGATCATGATGATGTCGGCCTCAGCTGCGGCTTCCGGAACGGACTTGACTTCCAGGCCCTGCTCCTTGGCGTGCTCGACGGACTTGGAGGTCGGACGCAGGCCGACAACGACGTCAACGCCGGAATCGCGCAGGTTCAGAGCGTGAGCATGGCCCTGGGAACCGTAACCGATGATGGCAACCTTCTTGCCTTCGAGGACCGAGAGATCACCGTCGTTCTCGTACCAGATTTGTGCAGCCATTGTAATTGGCACTCCTTTTATGTAGTGGGGTGAACGCCTCCCGGCGTTCGGGTTTCTACCATTCGCAGATGAATTCGCGTGTTTTCGTGCATGGATTTTGTCCTGCAAACTGGGGTCTATCCTACTCCCGACTCTTCCTAAATAAGTACCGAGTCCACAAAGTGAGCTAACGCCTAACCGTGCGGCTCCCCCGACAATCAGTGCTGCGATCCCGCGTACGAAATATCCCAGTCATAAAACAACACAGCAACAAAAAAGAAGCCACCGTGATGAGACGGTGGCTTCCAACACGTTTCGCGCGTATTGCGCTACTACGCTACTCAGCGGCCTTTAACATGCAGCCGCTACAGCGAAATCACTGAACCTGGGTACGGGCGATCTTGCCGTTGAAGGACTCGGCCATATCGGCATCGGCGTCCACCTGGTTGTTCCAGGAGAACATGGCACGCAGCTTCGGGCCAACGGTCTCCAGATGCGGGTGGCTGTACTCTTCCTGCAGCTCCTTGAACTTCGGAGCGCCGGCAGCCTGATCGTCCATGAACTCCTTGGCGAAGGAGCCATCCTGAATGCGCTTGAGTTGGTACTGCATGCGCTTCTTGGTCTCTTCAGTGATGACGGTGGAGGTGTAATCGCCGTACTGGGCGGTATCGGAGCAGCTCCAGCGAGCCTTGTTCAGGCCGCCTTCGTTGGCCAGATCCACCAGCATCTTCAGCTCGTGGAACACCTCGAAGTAAGCGATCTCCGGCTGGTATCCGGCCTCGGTCAGCACGTCGAAGCCCATATCGCACAGGTGGTTGATGCCACCCATGAGCACGTCCTGCTCACCGAACAGATCGGTTTCGGTCTCTTCGGTGAAGGTGGTCTTGATGGCGCCTGCACGCAGAGCGCCCAGAGCCTTGGCGTAAGCCAGGCACAGCGGCCAGGTCTTGCCGTCCGGATCCTGCTCCACAGCCACAACGACCGGAACACCACGACCGGCGGCATACTCACGACGAACGATGTGGCCCGGGCCCTTCGGAGCGACCATGAACACCGGATGATCTTCAGTCGGCTTGATATAGCCGTAGTGGATGTTGAAACCGTGGGCGAAAGCCAGAGCAGCGCCCGGCTTCAGGTTCGGCTCAACCTCTTCCTTGTAAACCTTGGCCTGGTACTGGTCAGGCAGCAGGATCATGACCACGTCGGCTTCGGCGACGGCCTCGCGACCGGCTTGACTTCCAGACCCTGCTCCTTGGCGTAATCCACGGACTTGGAGGTCGGACGCAGGCCAACGACGACGTCCACACCGGAATCGCGCAGGTTCAGCGCATGGGCGTGACCCTGAGAACCGTAACCGAGGATGGCCACCTTCTTGCCTTCAAACACAGACAGGTCGGCGTCCTTTTCGTACCAGATAGTTGCTGCCATGATTGGCGCTCCTTTTATTTTCTTTTATCGCTTCGGGATTGTACTTTTCCCCGAAAAATCTTTCGATTTCTGTTACTTGTTCGGTTGTTGCAGCGGCTTGTGATTCCTAGGATGTTGCTCCCCCCGGATTGTGTCCGAGGAATCACTCCCGCCTCTCCTGCGGAACTGTTCTAGTCCCGCTTTCTTTATATTGGTTGCTGGCGTTCACATAGTGGTTATGTTTTGCGTCAAACGTTTTTTCGTAGTGGTACACGGGAGTACCAAGTTCGGCACTCGGGAGTATCGAATGCGACTCACTTGGTGAAGTCGACGTCCTTGGTTTCCTTGCAGGTGATCACCGAGATGAGGCAGCACACGGCCATCACGCCGAGGTACAGACCGACGGAGTGCACACCCCAGTGGTGGGACAGCCAAGTGGCGATGGTCGGCACGAATGCCGCGCCGACGATGGCGGCCAGGTTGTAGCCGATGCCGGAGCCGGAATAACGCACGTTGGCGTCGAACAGCTCCGGCAGGAACGCGCCGATCGGACCGAATGCGGTGCCCATCAACGCGAAGCCGATGCATAGGAACAGCAGGTTGGCGGCGAAGTTACGCTGGCCGACGACCGACGGATCAAGCAGGAACGGGAAGAGCAGCGCGAATGCCACGAGGCAGCAGGACGAGATGACGATCACGCGCTTGCGGCCGAATTTATCGGCGTTCACGCAGGAAATGACGATGAACGCGGCGAACACGCAGATGGCAAGCATCAGCATGAGCAGGTATTCACGATTGGTGAAACCAAGGTCTCCGCCGCCCTGCTCGACGGTTTGGTGCCCCAAGCGAGGGACCAGGTTGCCAGCGTGTAGAACAGCGTGTAGGTGACGGCCACCAGGAACGTGGCTTGGATGACTTCCTTCCAGCTCTTCTTGAACACTTCGGTCAACGGGGACTTGACGACCTTCTTCTGCTCCTGGGCCATGCGGAAGATCGGGGTCTCCTCCATCTGCACGCGCACGACGAGGCCGACGATCACCAGAATCGAGGACAGCAGGAACGGCACACGCCAGCCCCATGCCAGCATCGCATCGTCATCGTTGAACGTTTCCAACAGGAAGTAGGTACCGTTCGACAGGAAGAAACCGATCGGAGCGCCCAATTCCGGGAAGGAGCCATACAGCGCGCGCTTGTCTTCCGGAGCGTTCTCGGTGGCCACCAAAGCGGCACCCGACCATTCGCCGCCCAGACCGATGCCCTGCACGAAACGGCACAGGCACAGCGCGGCGACAGCACAATGCCCCACTGGCTGTAGGTCGGCAGGCAGCCGATCAGGAACGTGGCGATGCCCATGGTCAACAGCGAAACCACCAGCGTGGTCTTGCGGCCCATGCGGTCGCCGAAATGGCCGAACACCAAGGATCCGAGCGGGCGTGCGATGAACGCGATGGCGAAGGTCAGCAGGCTGGCCAGCAGTGCGACGGTCGGATTGGTGGTGTCTCCGAAGAACACCTTCGGGAAATAGTTCGCAGCGGCGGTGCCGTATGCGTAGAAGTCGTAGAACTCAATGGCGGTGCCGACCATGGAAGCGGCGATCACGGTTTTCACCGAATCGCGCACCATTGCCTGCGCTTTGCCAGCGGCTGCTTCGACTGCACTCATTGGATTACTCCTGTTACGTCTGTCATGCGTTACCGGCTCCCAACATGCGCCGATAACGTCTTTCTTCTATTCTCTTGTGTGCAGTCTTCATTTCGTTGCCTTACGCCTTGTGGGCGGCAACAAAAAAGACCCCGCAGCATGCAGGGCCATCAACGTGTGTGTTTTGCGCGCCTCAAACCCTGCCTCCGTTGGCGAGGGATTGAAGCTGCATTGCTCGAATCAGTCCGCCAACGAAAGCGGAATAATAATTCGTGCGGACAGCAGTACGCGTGCAACCATTCCGTTCATCGTGGCGAACCTCCTTTCGCAAAGTCTTGTATTCGGCGGATTATCCGCTCGAACTAAGCCGTAAAGATAAGCGCGTCCACAGACCCTTTCTACTAAAGGTTCACTATGTGGACGCGCAATTTTGAATTTGATATTCGTTTTTCGGATTATCTCAGGTCATCCAAATCATTTCAGCAGCAACGTCAGCACGCCCGCAACAGCCATGCAACCGGCGGCAACAGCGAAAATCAGCAGATACTCGCCAGTCACCGCAATCGCAATCGCGCAAACGACAGCGCCAATCAACGAACCGAACGTATTCGCCAAACTGAACGCAGCCAACGAACGACCAACGGAACGCACATCCGGTAACGTCGCAAGATTCAACCCTTGGCTCACGCCGTCATACACCACATACGCGAAACCTGCAAACAGCGCATACAGCGCGACCGCCATAGCACTATCGATCGGCGTCAACGGAAGCACCACAGCAACCACAAACAACAAGCAGGCGGCAATCGCGGGAATACGGGAATCTTTGAAAGCGCGGGCGATGCGGCCAAGCAGCAGCGCAGCCAACAGCGAGCCGACGAACGCGGCAACGGCCATCATCGACATAACCGCAGCCGCTCCGGACAAACCAAACATGGTGACCTGCGAAACATCACCCAAACCATCCTGCGCAAGATACCACTGGTAAATCGCAATGCCGGAAGTGGCTGCGATGGCAAACATGCGCGCGGCAAACGCAATGAAGAACTTCGGAGCGCCCTTCGGCGGACGATACTGCGAAAAATAATCGCCCTTCTTCACACCCTCACGAGGCAAATAGCTGCTGGAACCCTCAAACGGCAACACCAGCAACGTAGCCACACCAGCCACCACCAGGCACAACGCAAACACCATCATGGCGAAACGCGTGGTGCCATCCCAACCGGAATCGTCGGAAGCCCACGTAATCGAAACGGCCGCGATAATGCCCAACACCTGGCCGAACGCTTGGCCAACGCCACGCCACGCGTCCGCACGATCACGGAACTTGTCAGGCACGCGCTCACCGAAAGCGGCCGCCAGCGGCATCGATACCATCGCATGTCCGATCAGCGTAAACAGCCAGAACACGATGACCAACGGCATGAAATCGCATGCGGAAAGAATCGCCACCGACGTGGCGGTCAGCACCGTGCCGGCGATGATCACGGGGTGCGGCGGCCCAGCGGGCAGTACGAATGGTCGGATCCGACGGCAATCCACGCGTTCATCAGGAATGTCAGCAGCGTGCCGACGACGCTGAGCAGCGCCAGATCGGTGACGCGGTCGGTGCCGGAAAGACGGCTGATGGTCTGCGGAATGAGCACGGAGTTGAGCGCGGCCATCGGCGCGGTGAACAGCAGCGCACCAAGCGCGAAGCCGGCGGTGAGGCGATGCACCTGCGGTTTGGTGGGCGTGGTGCCGTCGGGCGCGGTCATCGGATCGCGCAGGTCAAGGAACGACGATTCGAGGTTCGGCACGGCGGCGTCGAGATGGGCGAACGCGGTCAGCGGGGAGCCGCCTTCCGTGTTGATGAGGGTCTGCTGCACTTCCGGACGCTCGTTGGAAGCCTCGGGCACGCGCGGATTCTGCTGTACGGCCAAGCGCTTCAGGGCCGCTTTGGTCTCTTCGGTCAGCGTTTTTTCGTAATCGGGACGGTCATCGATACCGGGGCGCACGAACACCTGGCCCGGCAGCGGCTGCGGCTGCATTGGAGTCTGCTGCTCACCTGCATTATGTTGATTGTCTTCAGTCATCTCTTATTTCTATTCCTGTTTTTCCTGTTTTGTATCGTCGCTTCTCGTTCTTGCTTCTATTTCGTCGCTCGTTTCGAAATGTCACACGATATTCAGCACATATGAAAATCGCCCGGACACACTGCACCAGTGCATTCGAGCGATTCTTTCGGCGAAATCAACCATATCAATACGTCCTGTCAGACAGCAGAAACATGCGATGGCAATCTCAATATCGATATCGCATAAGAATCGATATCGCATAAGAAAAGCCCGGATGCGATTATCGCTTCGCATCCGGACCGGTTGTGTGAGTCTGTTCAGTTATGATTGCGGATTCCGTACCGTTCGATCAGCCCTTGACTGCGCCGGAGGTCACGCCTTCGACGATGTAGCGCTGCAGGAACAGGTACAGGATGAGGATCGGCAGCATGGCCAGCAGCAGGGCCGCCATGATCAGGCCGATATCGTTGGAGTAGGTGCCGTAGAAGATCTGGGTTGCGATCGGGATGGTGTACAGCTCGCGGCGACCCAAGACCAGGGACGGCAGCAGGTAGTCGTTCCAGAACGCCATGGCGTCGATGATGGCCACGGTGGCCACGGTCGGCTTGAGCAGCGGGAACACGATCGTCCAGAAGGTGCGCCACTTGGAACAGCCGTCGATGCTGGCGGCTTCCTCAAGTTCGTTCGGAATGTTCGTCTTGATCGCGCCGTGGAACATGAACACCGCCAGGGAGACCGAGAAGCCGGTGTGCATGAGGATCAGCGTGATACGGCTGTTCAACACGTCAAGCAGGCCGCCGTAGACGGACACGAGCGGGACCATGAGCACCTGGAACGGAATGACCATGGAGGCCACCATAAGTGCGAACACCATGCCGCCGAACTTCCACGAGGGGTTGCGCACGATCACGTATGCGCACATCGCGGAGAACAGGATGGTCAGTATGGTTGCGCTGATGGTGATGACCGCGGAGTTGCCGAACACGGTGACGAAGTTCATCTTGTCCATTGCCCTGGGGAAGTTCTCCAGGGTGAACCCGTGCTTGCCGATCAGTGCCAGCGGAGCGGTGTTGATGTCCGCCTTGGTCTTGAAGACGTTGATCACGACCAGAATGAACGGTGCGATGAACAGCAGCAGCAGAATCGTCAGAACGACGATCATCAGTGCATGCAGAACCTTGGTGCGAGTGCTGGTTTGACCCTTCATTATGCTGCCACCTCACCCTTCTTGCCGAAGTACACCTGCAGCATGCCGATCACTGCGCAGACGATGAAGAGGACCAACGCCTCCGCCTGACCGGTGCCATAGTTCTTGTAAACGAATGCCTGGTTGTAGACGTGCATTGCTGCGAGCACCGACTGGTTGAACGGTTCGCCCTTGGTAAGCGAAAGGTTCAGGTCGTACACCATGAAGCAACGGGTGGTGCTCAGGAAGATGCACTGAACGAAGGAGGAGCGCATCAGCGGGATGACCACGTGCCACATGGCCTTGCCCTTGTTGCAGCCATCGATCATGGCCGCTTCCTTCAGGCTCTGGTCAACGCTCATGAAGCCTGCCACGTAAATCAGCATCATGTAGCCTGCGTACTGCCAGACCGAAACGAGGATCAAGCAGAACATTGCGCCGTTTGGCGTGGAGAGCAGCGATGCGTGGTCTGTTTGCGTCGCTGCTTCGGCGATAGCCACGAAGCGCGGTTGAAGACGAACTTCCACACGTAGCCCAGAACGATGCCGCCGATGAGGTTCGGAATGAAGAAGCCCGCACGGAAGAAGTTCTGCCCCTTGATGCCGCTGGTCACGAGGTAGGCCAGCAGAAAGGCGACGATGTTGGTGAGGATGACGGCGATGACGGAGTAGATGAAGGTGCGTCCAAGCGACTGCCAATATGCGGTGTCGGCAAGAGCCGCCTTGTAGTTTTCGAGACCGACGAACGGCTTCGTTGTCGAAACGCCGTCCCAGCTGGTGAATGTCAGATAGAGGCCATAGAAGAACGGCAGGATCACCACGGCGAAGAAAGAATCGTCGCCGGACCACCGAACATCAGAAACTGGCCGATTTTATAGGAAAGCTTATTCTGTTTCATGATGGATCCCATACGTGCCGGGGATGTAAGGTCCGCCGCAGGAAGGAAGCGGCGGACCCTGCATCATGGTGCATTATTTGGAAATTCAGGCGGTTGCGCCGGTGAACTTAGCGGTCTTCCAGTAGTCTTGGATGTCCTGGGCGAGGCCTGCACGGTCCTCTTCACCTGCAAGCCACTTCTGGAAGGACGCGCCGAGCACGGAGAAGTGGTCGTCAGGCAGGTAGTTGTAGTTGTCGATCAGCTTGCCGGCGTCAGCGTAGGACTTCACGGACTTACCCAGCGGATCGGCCGCTTCGATACTGTTGTTCTTGAACGGGGAGATCAGAGCGGCATCCTTGGAGATGAACTCCTGACCTTCCTTGTCTTCAGCAAGCCAGTTCAGGAAGTCCTTGGCGGCCTTACGCTGCTCGTCGGAGGTGTTGTCGGAGGAGTCGATGAAGAAGTACTTGGAGCCGCCGCCGACGAGCTTCTCATTGGAGCCGTCATCGGTGTTCTGCGGAACCGGCATGAGACCCATGTTCTCGGTGTAGTCGTACTGGTTCAGCACGGACCAATCCCAGTTGCCGCCGAACATGAAGGCGATCTCGCCCTCAGCCAGCTTCTGCTCGGTCACTTCGCGCTCTGCGGAGATGGCGGAGGACTTGGCGTAGTTGTTGTCCTTCATCACGTCGAAGAAGTCCATCAGGGAGTTCCACTTGGCGTTGGAGCTGAGGTCAACCTTGCCGTCCTTGAGCTCATGGCAGAAGGCGTCCGGATCTTCCTGCTCCTCGTAGACTTCTGGCAGGAAGTGCCCGACGAGGGACCAGTCTTCCTTCATGACACCGGTCGGGGATTCCATGCCGCCGGCCTTGAGCTCGTCGATGAGATCCTTGAACTCGTCAAGGGTCTTGTAGTTCTCAGGCTTGAATTCCTTACCGGTAACCTTCTTGATGGCGTCAGCATTGTAAATCAGGCCACGGGCTTCGACGGAAACCGGGAAGCCGTAGGTCTTGCCGTCAATGCTGATGGCGTAGTCGGTGTCTTTGACCCAATCCTGGTCGGACAGATCGACGGCGTGCTCTTCAGCCAAGGAGTAGATGTCCTTGGCGTCGACCATGGAGATGGTGTACGGATCCTTGGATGCGTACTTGGTGGCGAGATGCGCTGCGACGGTGTCGTTGGAGTAGTAGACCTCAACGTCTACGCCCTTTTCCTTGGAGTACTTCGCAGCCATGTCTTCCATTTGGCTTTCGATTTCAACCTTGGAGTTGAAGATGGTGATCTTGGTGCCGCTGGAGCTGGACGACGATCCGCATGCTCCCAGCATGCCAACGGTCATCAGCGTTGCGACGATAGCGGTGCCAGCCTTCTTCCAAGAAGAGAACTTGCTCATTTTCCAATCCCTTTCTATCCACTATTCACTGAGCAGCCCTGCCCAATGAGGTGATAAAGGAAGATGAATCCCCGACTCGCGTTGTCGGAATCTCTCCGTCCTTGGTATACAGGATATCAAACCGGTTCGAGAGTTGTCAAACCGGTTCGAGAAACCTTGTGTACAGTGCCGCCCGTCGGCGTGTCGCGTCAATCGATTAACGTATTGCAAACATTGGCATTCCACACACCCCTAAAAAGTGTCTTCACGGGCTATAATGACGGAAAAGCGATTACCGACGTTTCCAACGTTGCGATACATCGGTAGACCAACGGCAAAGACGCGAAAACCGGAGGATTTATGGCAAGCTGGCTCAACAACGCAATCTTTTATGAAATCTATCCGCAATCATTCAACGACTCGAACGGCGACGGCATCGGTGACTTCCAAGGCATCATCGACAAGCTGCAATACGTGCGCGATCTGGGGTGCAATGCGATCTGGATCAACCCATGCTTCGACTCGTCGTTCTACGATGCCGGCTACGACGTGCGTGACTACTACACAACCGCTGAACGCTACGGCAGCAACGCGGACCTGCAGCGGCTCTTCGAGCGCGCGCACGAACTGGGCATGCACGTGCTGCTCGACCTCGTGCCGGGGCATTCCGCGGTCGACAATCCGTGGTTCCTCGAATCCGGCAAGGACGAACGCAACGCATGGACCGACCGCTACATCTGGCGACCGATGACGCAATCGCCGAATCTGAACTCGCCCTACGAATCGATCCGCGGATTCCTCGGAGGCATTGCGGAACGTCCCGACGCGGCGGCCGTGAACTGCTTCTCCACGCAGGCATGCCTCAACTATGGATTCGGCACCGTCACCGAAGACTGGCAGTTCGCCGCCGACTCCCCCGAAGCGGTGCAGGGCCGGCTGCTCATCCAAGACATCATGGACTTCTGGCTCGGGCTGGGGGCGGACGGCTTCCGCGTGGACATGGCAGGCAGCCTCGTCAAGGAAGACCCCGACCACTATTGGACGAAACTCTTGTGGCAGCAAGTGCGAGCGCATCTGGACGAAACCTACCCGGAAGCGGTGCTCGTATCGGAATGGGGTGACCCCGAAGAGGCGTTGCACGCCGGATTCGACATGGACTTCCTGCTGCATTTCGGGCCGTCGCATTATCTTGACCTGTTCCGCGAGAATCCGTATTTTTCGGCCGGATCTTCCGAAGCTACGGGCAGCGCCGAAACCGCCGAAACGGAACACGACGGCGAATGCAGCGAATGCGACGGCGCGGGCAGCAGCGGGTGCGACAGCAACGGCAATTCAGTCGTCGACGGAGACAATCCAAATTGTAATAACGACAATGTCGGCAATGCGAGCGGCGACATCAAGGCGTTTGTGGACACATATACGGCCATGCTTGCCAGCACCGCCGGAACGCCAGGATACATCTGCATTCCGTCGGGCAATCACGACATGATCCGCATGCGCGACACCTTGACCACCGATGAAATGAAGCTCGCGTTCGCATTCCTGCTGACCATGCCCGGCTGCCCGTTCATCTACTACGGCGACGAAATCGGCATGCGCTACATGCACGGGCTCAAATCCAAGGAAGGCGGATACGAGCGCACCGGATCGCGCACACCAATGCAATGGAGCTGCGCAACCAACGCAGGATTCTCCGCAGCCCGGCCCGATGATCTGTATCTGCCGATCGATGCCGACAGCGAGCGCCCGAACGTGGCTTCGCAGACCGGACGCAGCGACTCGCTGCTGGAAACCGTACGTGCACTGAACACGCTACGCCTGGCACATCCCGCGCTGCAGGCCGACGGAGGCATCGAGTTCCTTTACGCGGAAGATCACGCGTATCCGCTGGTGTACGCGAGAAACTCCGAGGCCGGCGAAGCCGAACGCGATGCAACTGACGGCGAACGCAGCGGAACAGCACACGAAACCAGCTGTGAAACACCTTGTGAAACATGCAGCAAGATCAATCGCGAAGCAGGTGACGAGCGCATCATCGTCGCCATCAATCCGTCAAACACCGACGCAAGCTGCACACTGCCGAGCGACTATGTGAAACTGCTGTCTAGCGGCTCGGCGCAGGAAATATCGCAAGAACCAGCGGAGAAACCAACGCAAGAACCAGCGGAGAAAACAGTGCTGCTGAGCATCGGCAACCCCGCACGCTTCGACGGCACCCAACTGCACATCCCAGCCCGCAGCGCCACCATCCTCCCCTGCTAATCCTGCCCCCAGCGTGTCCGATTCTGGAGAATCGGACACTCAAGGCGACGAAAACGCGTAAAGGCCGTTCCGCGGAACTTGCAATCTGCGGAACGCCTTTACGAGCAAACAATTTCAGGACTGCGCTACCTTGCGCCCCTTGGCGTCGATCTCACCGTCGATACGGCGGAAAATCCAGTTGTAGATCCACGCGCAACAGTATTGCGGCAACGTAACGCCCATCAAAATCAGCAGCGGAATCATATATATGAAAAACTGCGCATACAGCACGGCGAACGCGGCCAAAATCACCAGCATGCACAAGGTGCGCGGGAAAAAGCCGAGCGCAAGTTTCGTCGCATTCTTCAACGTTTCGGAAGTCGGATTCTCATAGCGAGAAAGCAGCGGGAAGAAGTACTGCGCAATCGCAATAATCACCAATCCCATGAACACGACGCACGCCATCAGCGGCCCGCGCATCGACCCATGGACCGGGCGAGCATGCCGTCGACCACCAGCACAATCGCCGCCAGCAGGAACGCAAGCCACGGCAGCAGCGACTGCTTGAGATTGCGCTTGAACGAGTCGAAAAACTGGCGCGCCACATACGTTTCCTCATGGCGGACCATGCGCCAGAGCACACTGTGCATCGCAGTGAACGATGCGCCGGCCGTGACGATCGGCAGGCAGCACAACAGCGTGAGCACGTTGAGAATAATCAGATCGAACAGCACGCCCATAATGGCGAAAAACATGTTGTCTTGATCGAAAAGCTTTGACATCTTTGACATAAGCTCACCTTACCCGTTTTTGCTGGGATTTCAGCTGATTCCCGGGAAAATTGTTTTCCCGATAAGACGATTGCTCGGAAAAACGAAAATGCGAATCGTCCTTCCTGAAGGAGAGGTGACAGGAAGGACGATTACAGATTTATGGATTTATGCGCGGTCAGGCAGCGACCGGATCAGGCGAGGCTGAATCAGGCCACGACCGGCGGATTGGCGATCAGATCGTCCGTGCGGTGCTCACCGGCGGCATCACGCCATTCGAGCGTGGCGACGGACGCGGTGTTCTCCACACCAAGACCACGGCCCGGCTCAAACGTGAGCGTGGCCTGAGTGGTCGTGCCCTCCACGTGAAGCTGATGGACGTATCGCCGTCGGCGCTGTACGAGAAGGTGCCATCGAACGCATCAAGCTC
>ENA-OQDD01000077-OQDD01000077.1-human-gut-metagenome-genome-assembly--contig:-NODE-77-length-37907-cov-2.735918_pt1 | contig 37907 bp, 48 predicted proteins | sample MGYA00242507_ERZ504598 | MGnify/ENA primary metagenome ERZ504598 (study PRJEB26092, sample SAMD00036318) | human gut metagenome | host: Homo sapiens | study: EMG produced TPA metagenomics assembly of...
AGCGGGCTACGGCAACTGAATTCGGGTGAAATATCCCGCAAAGTGGGGCGTGCAGATTGCGGGAATGATTTTTCAGACACGCTCTAGCTTTACCCGCTTTTTATATTTTCTTCATTTATCAGGGAAAACTATGTCTATTTTTTAACAATTTCTTTCCTTGAGAAAACGTATTTTCTTTCATTACCAGGGATTACGATTCTCTTCTCTTATCAATTTGCACAACTTTTATCCAGTTTACTCACATTTTTTGACGTTTCAACAAAAATTTTCTTGACATTTTTTTCTCAAAATGATATATTGTATTCATCAATTGAAAGAACCTTCGAGTACTGACGGAAAGAGTGGAGTGCAAACCACGTGGAGTCGGAGGTTTGTGGGAGCCGACCGTCTGGGCAGTATTTGAAATATTCAGATACTGGCCTTTTTTATAACTTTCAGGGCAGAAATCAGGAATACCAGGCAGACCGGCCAATACTTCTTTCAATTAATAATTGTTGCTGATCGCGGAGTGAACAGCAACAGAAGTTTTTCATGTTATGCGGAAACGAAAGGAGAAAAACAATTATGGGATTCAAATCAGACATTGAAATTGCACAGGAATGCGAGATGCTTCCAATTACTCAGATCGCAGAGAAAGCAGGTATTGACGACAAATATCTGGAGCAGTACGGAAAATACAAAGCAAAAATCGACTACAATCTTCTGAAAGAAAGTGATAAGAAGGATGGAAAATTAATCCTCGTTACAGCTATCAACCCAACTCCAGCAGGAGAAGGTAAAACTACTACTACTGTAGGTCTTGCAGATGGTATGCAGAGACTTGGCAAGAGTGTTATGGTAGCTCTTCGTGAGCCATCCTTAGGACCGGTATTCGGTGTAAAAGGTGGTGCAGCAGGCGGCGGATATGCACAGGTTGTTCCTATGGAAGATATTAACCTTCACTTCACAGGTGACTTCCATGCCATTGGCGCAGCTAACAACTTACTGGCAGCTATGATCGATAACCATATCTTCCAGGGCAATGCATTAAACATCGACCCACGTAAGATCACATGGAGAAGATGTGTAGATATGAACGACCGTCAGCTTCGTAACGTAGTAGATGGTCTTGGCGGAAAGACAAACGGTATGCCTCGTGAAGACGGATACGACATCACAGTTGCATCTGAAATCATGGCAGTTCTCTGTCTTGCAAGCGACATCAAAGACCTGAAAGAAAGATTATCCAAGATCATCATCGGATATACATACGGAAAAGTTTCCGAGCAGAAACCTGTAACAGCAGGTGACCTTCACGCAGAAGGCGCTATGACAGCCCTGTTAAAAGATGCTCTGAAACCAAACCTTGTACAGACTCTGGAACACGTTCCTGCAATCGTACATGGCGGACCATTCGCAAACATCGCTCATGGATGTAACTCTGTAACAGCTACAAAGATGGCTATGAAGCTTGCTGATTATGCAATCACAGAAGCTGGTTTCGGTGCTGACCTTGGTGCTGAGAAATTCCTTGATATCAAATGCCGTATGGCTGGTTTAAAACCAAGCGCAGTTGTAATCGTAGCTACAGTACGTGCCCTGAAATACAACGGCGGCGTTGCTAAAGCTGACCTTAACAATGAAAACCTGGAAGCTCTTGAAAAAGGTATCCCGAACCTGTTAAAACACGTTTCCAACATCAAAAACGTATACAAACTTCCATGTGTTGTTGCTATCAACGCATTCCCTACAGATACAAAAGCAGAGCTTGACTTTGTAGAAGCTAAATGTAAAGAACTGGGCGTTAACGTTGCTCTTTCTGAAGTATGGGCAAAAGGCGGCGAAGGCGGAATCAAACTTGCAGAAGAAGTTATCCGTCTTGTTGAAGAACCAAACGACTTCTCCTATGCATATGAACTGGAAGGTTCTATCGAAGACAAACTGAACCAGATCGTTCAGAAAGTATATGGCGGTAAGAAAGTAGTTCTGACAGCTAACGCTCAGAAACAGGCGAAACAGTTAGAAGCTCTTGGCTTTGGCAACTGCCCGATCTGTGTAGCTAAGACACAGTACAGCTTAACAGATGACCAGACTAAACTGGGTGCTCCTACTGACTTCGAAGTTACAGTACGTAACCTGAAGATTTCCGCTGGTGCAGGATTCATCGTAGCTCTTACAGGCGAGATCATGACAATGCCAGGTCTTCCTAAAGTTCCGGCTGCTGAGAGAATCGACGTAGACGAGACAGGTAAGATCACAGGTCTGTTCTAATCCGGTTGAAATCAATCGAATAATTCAAAAATATAAAAATCATATTTATATATGATATGTGTCCAGACGATTTTACAGGCGGGAAGATTTTCCCGCCTGTTTTTTTCTTTATTTTTTTATAAGATATCTTTTCCGGAAATACCAGGTTCCGTCATATGGATCGGATCCAGAATGCGATTAAGTTCATCCTCGTCCATAAGCTTTTCTTTCAGAATCAGACTTCTTACAGATTCGCCTGTCTTAATTGCCTTTTTGCAATATCCGCAGCCTTCTGATATCCAAGATGGGGCTGATTGCAGTGATAATACCTACACTGTTTTCTACCAGATAACGGCATCTTTCTTCATTTGCCGTAATTCCTACAATACAATTATCTACCAATGTCTGGACTGCATAGCCAAGAGTATCGATAGACTGAAACATGCAATAGAAAATAATCGGCTCAAACGCATTTAATTCCAGCTGACCAGCCTCTGCAGCCATGGTAATGGTAACATCATTACCAATAATATTAAAAGCAACCTGATTCACTACTTCAGGAATAACCGGATTAACTTTACCTGGCATAATAGAGGAACCATTCTGTTTTGCCGGAAGATTAATCTCCCCAAAACCAGTACGTGGACCGGAGGACATCAGACGGAGATCATTTGACATTTTGGAAAGAGTTACCGCACATGCTTTCACAGCACCGGAAACAGCTACAAATGGATCCAGATTCTGAGTGGAATCAATCAGATCAAAAGCCTGTATAAAGTCCATTCCCGATATTTCAGTGAGATTTGGAACAATTCTTCTCAGATAGCCCTCATCTGCATTAATTCCTGTTCCAATAGCAGTACCTCCCATATTAAGAGTCCGCATTTCATCCATTGCTTTATCCATTCTGTGGATATCACGCATGATTGCTACCGAATATGCCTTAAATTCCTGTCCCAGACGAATTGGTACTGCATCCTGCATCTGTGTACGCCCCATTTTTATTATGTGATCAAACTCTGTAGCTTTTTCATTAAGAGCATCATAGAGGCGAAGAAGCTGTTTTTTCAGATTCTGCAACAAACGAAGAGAAGTCATTTTACCGGCAGTAGGAATCACGTCATTGGTAGACTGTCCACAATTCACATCATCGTTAGGATTTATAATTGTATAATCGCCCTTTTTTCCTCCCAGTATCTCAATCGCGCGATTTGCAATTACTTCATTGGCATTCATATTTAAAGATGTGCCAGCTCCTCCCTGAACAGGATCCACAATAAATTCATTATGGAATTTTCCTGAAACAATTTCATCACATGCCTGGACAATCGCCTGTGCTTTTTTCTTCTCAAGAAGCCCCACCTCACAATTGGTTATCGCTGCTGCTTTTTTTATGTATGCAAGACTGTTAATAATTTCCGGATGCATATTCAGCCCCGTAATGTGGAAATTTTCAGCCGCACGTAAGGATTGTACTCCATAATATACATCTTCCGGAATATCCTTTACACCAATAGAATCCCTTTCTACACGATAGTCTGTTTTTTTCATAGTTATTCGCCCTCCCATGTATTTGCCCTCATTATATATCTCTGCTATAATATAATCAAATACATATATTTTTATAAAATATATAGTGTTTAAGTTATATATCGGAGGAGTTTATATGTTTCAGGGAATGGAATACATCTATGAGGTCTACAAGGAAAAAGCTTTTCCAAAGCTGCTGCTGCTCTTTTCATTTCGCAGCCTTCTTTAAGCGCCAATGTAAAACGTGTGGAAAACCGTATTGGCTATCCTATTTTTGATCGAAGTACCAAACCTTTGCAGTTAACTGAAGTTGGAAAACATTATATACAGGCTGTTGAAAAAGTCATGGATATTGAAAATAATCTCGAAAACTACCTACTGGATCTGGGAAATCTCAAAACAGGAACTCTTAATGTAGGTGGCAGTAACTTTTTTTCTTCGTGGATTCTGCCTCCCCTTATTGCTGATTTTTCCCAAAAATTCCCCCATGTTCAAATTTCTCTTGTAGAAGAAAGTACAGCAAAGCTATCCCAGTTTCTCCAGGCCGGAAAGTTAGATCTGGTGATTGATAACTGTATTCTGGATAACCAGATTTTTGAACGTTATATCTACCAGAAAGAACAACTTCTTCTTGCAGTTCCCAAAAATTATTCAATCAATACCAGACTGCAGAAATATCAGATTCCTATTGAGGAAATCCGGAACGGGCAGTTCCGTTCTTCTCATATTCCTTCTGTTCCATTAAACAAATTCGAGAACGAACCATTTATTATTCTTCGTTCAGATAATGATACCGGTAAGCGTGCACTTACCATTTGTCAGGAAAATCACTTTTCGCCTTCTGTAGTATTTCGCCTGGATCAGCAGATGACTGCCTATAATATTGCATGTTTGGGAATGGGTATCACTTTCATCGGGGATCTTCTGCTCTCCAGAGTTCCAACAAATTCAGAACTTGTTTTTTATAAGCTGCCCGGTCAGAGCAGTAAACGCACTGTGTTTTTTTACTGGAAGAAAGGCCGCTATATCAGCAGAGCCATGGAAGAATTCCTGAAGCTGCCCTTTTCCTGATATGTCATAATCAAATAGGCTATGGTGATTGGTCATCATCAGATGTACGTCAAATGGGTTGTTGTGCTAAATAAGCACAACAACCCCAGTATGTCAGGCAGATATTCGATTAGAACAATGGCTTCATCGCCGGATACAGAGTTCTGAACTTCTGATATCTCTCTTCATATTTTGCAACCAGTTCAGGATCCGGTTCTACTGTATCAACAACTTTGGCAAATTTCTTACCGATGGTTTCTACATCCGGGTAAGCACCACAGCCTACTGCTGCCAGCATAGCTCCACCCATGGACGGTCCTTCTTCGTTCTCCAGAACATCAACCTTCAGGTTCATAACGTTTGCAATAATCTTCTTCCACAGTGGCTCTTAGCTCCGCCACCGCAGATCTTGGTTCTCTCAATCTTGATTCCAAGGCCTCTTGCAACTTCCAGGGAATCACGAAGACCAAAGGCAACACCTTCCAGAACAGCCTGTGTCATGTCTGCTCTTGTGCTGTCCATGGACATCCCGAAGAATACACCTCTTGCATCAGGATTATTATGAGGTGAACGTTCTCCCATCAAATATGGAAGGAAGAATACATGATTCTCTCCCAGCTTCTGAATTGGAGCCTGCTCTGCTGCGAAATCCTTTGTCTGAAGAATCTCCTCTGCCCACCATTTGTTACAGGAAGCTGCGCTGAGCATGCATCCCATCAGATGATAGCTTCCATCTGCATGACAAAAAGAATGAAGTGCGTTATTTTCGTCCACACCAAAGTTTTTACTGGAAATAAACACAGTTCCGGATGTTCCAAGAGAAATATTACACTGACCGTCACCAACTGTACCTGTTCCTACAGCAGCTGCCGCATTGTCACCTGCACCTGCAACAACTTTTACATTCTCACTGAATCCAAGTTCTTTCGCAATCTCAGGTTTCAGAGTTCCTACTACTTCCCAACTCTCATACAGTTTCGGAAGCTGCTCTTCTGTGATTCCACAGATCTCCAGCATTTCTTTTGACCAGCAGCGGTTCTTCACATCAAGAAGAAGCATACCGGAAGCATCAGAAACATCTGTACAAAAAGAACCGGACAGACGATATGCCAGATAATCCTTAGGAAGCATAATCTTTACTACCTTCTTAAAGTTCTCAGGCTCATTTTTCTGCATCCAGAGGATCTTCGGTGCTGTGAAGCCTGCGAAAGCAATATTTGCTGTATACTGTGAAAGTTTGTCTTTTCGATCACTGTATTCAGATATTCTGTCTCTTCGCCTGTACGTCCGTCATTCCAGAGGATTGCAGGACGGATTACATTATCATCTTTGTCAAGAGTTACAAGGCCATGCATCTGGCCACCAAAACCAATTCCTGCTACCTGCGCTCTGTCGATATCCTTTGTCAGCTCTTTCATACCTTCCATACTCTGCGCAAACCAGTCTTCCGGTTTCTGCTCAGACCAGCCCGGATGTGGGAAGAATAAAGGATATTCTCTGGATACGATGTTACAGATTTTTCCTGATTCTTCCATAAGAAGAAGTTTTACAGCGGAAGTACCAAGATCAATACCGATATAATACATAAGTGCTCTCCTTTTCTATTTCTAATCTAATACATCCCAGAGCAAAGCCCCGGGATGCCTTTAATATAGTGTCAGTTTATTTATTCTGTATTCAGATTCATTCACATCACATGAACATTAATAACCCGTTTTACTGATTTCTCATTAACCCCATGGATTCTCTGTCGGATATCTTACACCTGCCGGCTGGTTGTATCCAATCTTCTTAACATCCAGTCCAAGGAATTTCACTACCTCATAGAATGCTTTTCCGTAATGTCCAAACATAACTGCTCCATGATGCGGATAGTTGCCCTCGATCAGTACGTGACGGTAGAATCTTCCCATTTCTTTGATTGCGAAAATACCGATACCACCGAATGATCTTGTAGGTACATCCAGTACTTCACCTTCTGCAACATAAGAAACCAGCTCGCCCTCGGAATTGCACTGTAAACGATAGAATGTAATGTCAGATGCAGCAATATCACCTTCAAGAGTTCCTCTTGTAAAGTCTGGTTCAGATCCTGCCGGCTCAAGAAGTCTGTGCTGGATCAGCTGATATTTAACAGCTCTGGAATCACACATCTTGCATGCAGGAGTATTTCCACAATGGAATCCCATAAATGTATCAGTAAGCTTGTAATCGTATTTTCCTTTGATATCTTCATCATAGATATACTGTGGAACAGAGTTGTTGATATCAAGCAGTGTAACTGCATCATTGGAAATGCAAAGTCCGATGTACTCACTAAGTGCTCCGTAGATATCAACCTCACAGGATACCGGGATTCCTCTGGAAACCAGACGGCTGTTTACATAGCAAGGTTCAAATCCAAACTGTGACGGGAATGCTGGCCAGCATTTGTCAGCAAATGCAACATATTTTCTTGCTCCCTTATGAGCCTCTGCCCAGTCAAGAAGTGTAAGCTCAAACTGTGCCATTTTCACATTAAGGTCAGCATAATATTTGCCTTCGCCCATCTCTTTTGCCATATCTGCACAAACTTCCGGGATACGAGGATCATTTTCATGCTCTTTGAAAGAAACAAGAAGATCAAGCTCTGAGTTCTCTTCAACCTCAACACCCAGCTCATAGAGGCCTTTAATAGGTGCGTTGCATGCGAAGAAGTCCTGTGGACGTGGTCCGAAAGTAATGATCTTAAGATTGCTGACACCGATGACTGCACGTGCAACCGGTACGAAATCAGCGATCATCTTTGCAATATCATCTGCTGTTCCAACAGGATATTCCGGAATATATGCTTTCAGATGACGCATTTTTAAGTTGTAGGAGCAGTTAAGCATACCACAGTAAGCATCACCTCTGCCGTTGATCATATCACCGTCACCTTCTGCTGCTGCTACATACATACAAGGTCCGTCAAATCTCTCTGCGATCAGAGTTTCAGGAGTTTCAGGTCCGAAGTTTCCAAGGAAAACAACCAGCGCATTACACTCTGCTTTGTTTACATCTTCAAGAGCTTTCTCCATATCCTTCTCGTTCTCAACAGTTACAGGACATTCATAAAGTTCACCTTTATAAGTTTCCTTGATTGCTGCACGTCTCTTTTCAGAAAGCTGAATCGGAAAACAGTCACGGCTTACTGCGATTAATCCAAGTTTTACTACTGGTATATTGTTCATAATATAAATTCCTCCATATTTGATATGTATTTATATGATTTTGTTATTCATTTACTATATTCTGATACTCTACTGCCACAGATTCCGAGCAACTCAGTCAATGGTGATATTCTCTCCACGAAGTCCGTTTACTGCACCCTCGATTGCCGCATCTTCATGTGCAATGAGCCATTTGTTCTTAGCTGTCAGCAGGCTGTCCTCGCCTGTCTTAGCTGTCTCAAATGTAAGATCTGTATTGGTTCCTGCCGGAAGTACGACTACACACTGGAAACCGCCATCCTGTACATTGCATGGCGCATAATGAAGTGTAGTTGCATATACTTCAATACCTGTTCCTGCAGGTACCAGGAATGCTTCGATCTTAGAAGTATCATATGTAAAATCATCTGTGATATCCTGCTGGCTTCCGATAAGCAGCACCAGATCTGTTACCGCTACATTGATCTCTGAACTGCGGTGATATTCTACTGCATTTAATTTCTCATTATGTCCGTTGCAGTATCCAATTTCGATCGGAATTCCGCCAATCCTTTATTCTGCAGTGCTTTTGCTACATCCAGAGCTTCCAGCTCCTCAACAGATGGTACATAAACCACATCATCCGGAACCGGTGTATGTTTCATTTCTTTGAGAAGAGCACTGAAGTCATACCCTTCAAGCACCTTTCCATATTTACGGAAGGAAGCATCTGTTACATTCTGAATTTTCACTTCAAAAACCTCCTTATATTCTGTAGATATTACGTTTTCTTGACTGTGCTTAGAATATATCAGAATAAAGGGTACTTTTCGCCAGTTTTCTTGTCTAATCTATAGCGTTTTTTTGACCTTTTTCATTTATCTGTTTTCGCATCTCACTTGGAAGTACCCCATATCTTTTCTGAAATTCCCCGGAAAAACCCCTGCTACTGCAAAATCCATTATCTAGTGCAATCTGACTAATTGTATGGTCTGTATTCAGCAAATCCCTGTACGCATATGCCATACGGATATCCTGCAGATAAGTTTTATAGTTGATTTTTGCATATTTTTGGAACATTCGCGACAAATATGCATCCGAGTATCCAAAAGTAGCCGCCACATCAGAAAGCTTCAGTTCCTCCCTGTAATGCTCACGCATATATGTGGTGATTTTTGACAATGCATCCAGACGGCGGCTGTGTCGGATATCCTTCTCCCTGGTCTCTGTCACACGGTAATCCTTCACCAGGATATACATAATCTCGTAAAAAATAGAAATTGTCCGGAACTCATATCCAATTTTCCGCTCGGAATACACATGATATAATTTACGAAGCAAAGAAGCCAGTTTCTTATCCACCAGCTCCTCCTGTCCCCGAAACGGATATATCTCTGGGCAGTAAATAATTCTCAAACTGTTTCAGAGGAATCTGCAGAACTACTGTTTTATTTTTCTCCACAGCATGGATAGAGTGGGTCTCATTGGAATTAATGATTATCTGCTCTCCAGCTTTCAGCGGATATTCATCCTTATTTACAAAAAAATCCAGGCGCCCCTCCATCACAGCAAAAATCTCTACAGACGTATGCCAGTGCTTCTCACGCACATAATTGCCATTTCCTCCTTCAAAAAGAAAAACCTTAAACGGAAATCCCTCATTAGGAATGATCAGTCATGCTGAAACTCCATATATATATTCACCTCCTAATAAAATACCGCAGTATCCGGACATTCCAGCATACTGCGGCTATTTTGATAACTATCCAGCTTTCTGCATACCAAATCTGCTGGATGATCCTATTCTTCACATACTATTTGCAGAGCTCTGCCACAACCTGATTGATCACCTTTCCGTCTGCTTTTCCTTTCATATCAGCCATAACAGCCTTCATAATCTGCCCCTTATTTTTCGTTGCGATCACATCTGCAATTTTTCTTCCAGATATGTCTTTACCTCTGCTGCATCCATCTGTTTTGGTGCATATTTGGCAATCACATCATACCTTGCCTGATATTCAGCCTTCAGATCCTCACGGCTTTCCGGACAGGTATCCAGCTGTTCTTTTACAGTTTTCAACTCCTTCAAAATAACTCTGTCCACCAGATCGCTCTTAATTTCATCACGGCATCCCTCATCGATCGCTACTTTTTTTACTGCAGAGATCAGAGAGGAGACTGCTTCTTTTGTTACTTTATCTTTGGCTTTCATAGCTGCAACCATATCTTTTCTTAATACTTCTAATTCCATTTTATATTCCTCCTCGTTTTTTCTAGTGATTCCATATCGTTCTACTGCTGCACAGTCAAATGCGCCTGCATTCCTGATATTTTTCACTCAAATCATAATTCTATTCATCAGCATACCACGATTTATCTGAAAATCCAATGCTAATTGGCATAAAATTAATTTTTTAGTCCCCGCTTCATCGTGTTCTCCAGTTCCTCCATTTGTCCCAAGATCAGTTTCTGCCTGTCATCAAACAGTAGTCCCTTGTTGTGACGGTAATACTGGTCAGAACCATTTTCCCGGATAAACCAGATACTGTAAAAGTTTGCATTCAGTTCCGTAATAAATGCTACCATTTCCTGGCTGTCACCAAAGGCTGCTTCCATAAAATCAAAAACATTCTGAAGCGTCTGAGAGATATATTCTGTCTGAGTTTCCAGACTGTCAGCCTCCGTTGCGAAAGCTGTTTTTACCCGCTCATAGGTATCTTTTTCTGAAATTTCAACAGCTTTATTATTCTCTGTTTTATCTTCAGAACCAGTTTCTCCCCTCAGTTCTATCCATAATTTCTCAAGAAAATCCACTGTACGGATAAATACTTTTTCTTCATTTTTAGTGAGAAGCTCAGATTTTTTTGCAGTCTGAAAATCATTTTCTGCCTTTTTATAAATGGATTCCAGCGTCATTTCCGGAAGGTTATCTCTGTATTCTGTCATGTAACCATAGAGCTTTGTCACATAGGCATCCATAAAATAACAGTCTGCAAATAACTGGCTAAGCTTTCCGTTCAACAAACCAACAATACTCAGATGCTCATCCAATGAAGCATTGCGAATTTTGCCCAGAGTGATGGGCGTCCATTTACCCTGAAGCAGATCCTCCACTGCATAATCTGTCTTATACTTATTGTAAAGTGCCAGATACGAAGCAAAATCCTTGGCAACCATGGGATGCTGGATGTACTGATATACCACCTCTCTATCCACTTCTTTGTTCAGTGTTTCATATACCTGTATCAGTCTGGAAAGATCTTCCCAGCCTCTGGCAGTGGCAAAAATCCGTCCGTCTACTGTGTTCTCCATTCTGTAGAAATTCTTTCTGCGAAGCTCCAGATAAGAGATCACAGCCGGATGGATTCCCTGCTCATAGGCATATTCTTTCCACACTTCAAAATCCGGCTGCACATCAATCCTCTTGATTCTGTCAAGGGTTACTACGTCAAATTCGCGGACAGATTTATTGTATTCCGGCGGGTTTCCTGCTGTCACGATCACCCATCCTTCCGGTACTTTCTGATTGCCAAATGTCTTTCCCTGAAGAAACTGCAGCATCATAGGCGCCAGGGTCTCTGATACGCAGTTGATCTCATCAATAAAAAGAATCCCTTCTTTCAGGCCTGTCTTCTCCATCTTTTCATAGACAGAGGCAATAATCTCACTCATAGTATATTCTGTGACAGAAAAAGTCTCCTGACCAAAGGTTTTCTCTTTGATAAACGGCAGTCCTACTGCACTCTGGCGGGTGTGATGGGTGATAGTATAAGATACCAGACCTACCTTACATTCCCTGGCGATCTGTTCCATAATCTGCGTCTTTCCAATACCCGGTGCCCCCATAAGGAGAATTGGTCTCTGGCGTATGGCCGGGATCAGATATTCTCCAAATTCATCCTTCGCAAGGTATGCTTCTATTGAGTCCTTTATCTCCTGTTTTGCTCGCTTTATATCCATAATATAAATCCTTTCCTGCTGAACACTTCTTACTCTTACTCAGTTTTTCATTTCCTTGATATCCACGAATTGCTCCGCGATTTGCAACTCCCGCAATTATAATTTTCTCTCTTCATTACCTGTCTGGCTTCTCAAAATCATCCTCATCCAAAATCAGTTTCATGGCCCATACCGGTACATCCACATCTCTGTAATTATCCTGCATAAACACAAACACAGTCTTATATGACGGCATTTTCTTCGGGTAAATTCCGAATCCGTCTGTAAAATAGATCATCCCTTTCAGGTTATGAAATTCATGCTGTTCCAACAGTTTATCCACCCATTCAAATGCAGGCCTGAAATCTGTTCCGCCATCTCCATACAGTTCCAGATGTTCCATATAGTCTTTCATTTCTTTCTGAGAAGTAATCTTTTTATCTGTGTGGACTTTCTCATCACACTGAATGATGTGCACATTTATTTTTGTAAAAAAGCTCTCACTCTCACTAAGTACACTGTAGGTTTCCTCCAGAAACTTTCTCACCAGTTCTCCTGAACAGGACATGGAAGTATCGATGACGATCACAAATTCCTCTATCTTCTTAACATCTTTGGATTCCAGTGGTTCGATCAGCGGCATGTTTCCATAGAGACGCAGACCATAGGTGTAGAAATTGTAATCAAAACTGTCATCATCCACTGCCAGTTCTTCATGAAAACTGCAAATTTCCGCAGGAATTCTCTGTAATCATACCGGCTTCTGTTCTCTGTTTTTATCTGCTCCAGGAAATCTCCGTCCCGCTCACCTGCCTCCTGGGAAAAGGTTTCCAGATCCGTCTCGATTCCATCATTGATCTCCCCCATTTGCGGCTGAGCATGGGATTCGGTTTCTGATCCGGTTTCTTACTTTCCCAGTATCTGTGGTCATCTGTGCGAAATTCCTGTTCCAGATTTGTAAGATCCTTTTCGTTCAGATTCCATTCTGACAATATTTTATATACTCTCTGTGCGTTGAGGGTTTTTCCCTCTTTTTCAAGGAGACGGTAGGTTTCCCTTCGCAGAAGACTGCGTGAGAAACGGATACTCCGATAGTTCATTCCATCTATCATATGCTCCACTGCAATGTCACAACTCAGATCACGCATACGTTCCTGGATTGTGATTCCATCGTCAGCCCTCTTCTTACCTTCTGTACCGCTCCATGCAAAATGCCGGAAAATACAGTGGAATACCATATGCAGATATCCTCTGTTCACCAGAATCCTGTTCTCTCTATATAAGCCTCCCAGCATCTGCGGCTGGAAATACATCACTCTTCCATCCGTTCCAAATCCATGGACCTGACCATCCATTTGATAAGAAAAACTGCTCAGCGCCACATCCAAAAACCGCATTCCCAGATATAATTCATCCCGCGCAACCCTGAGAATACTGCTGCCGATTTCCTGCAAACGCTCTGCTCTTTCTGCTATTTCCTGTATTTTATCCTCTGGCTGCATTATTATTTTCCTCTATATCTATCACAGTTCAAACCTCTTTTTTCTTAGTATAGTTCTTCTATTCAAAGATTTTTCTGTAGTTTGTGATTGTTCATTTTTCCCCTGCTCTGTCCTGTCAGCTTCCTGACTATTTTGCAACTTATCCACATCTATACGTTCACTTCCTGCCGTATTATCCACCAGATTTGCTCTTTCATTCATCAAAAATGCGGATACTTCCGTTTCTTTTCTCTTAGATGCACAATCCAACGCAAAATCAATTCCCTCCAGTGTCCAGAGTTTTTGCGAGGATATCACTTCCAATCTGTGCATATCCTCCTGCTTTACCAGATATTCTGCAATATCTCCCAGATTCTTACGGATATATTCCCTGTAATTCTCCCTGGCTTTCCCGGTCAGTTCATAAGGAAACTCCAGTCTGCCAAATGACATATCAACCAGAACTTCCAGCTTATCCATGGCTACCGCCATTTCAAAAAGCCTGTCATATTCCTGATAATTCAGCTCCTTATCATAAAAACACTGCCTGTAATTACTGCCTGATCCATGATATTCCGTATACAAAATACGCGCCGGAGTGTTCTCAACCGCCTCATCATAATGCTCCGGAAATACAAGTCTGGCTTCTTCATACTCATAAAGAAGTTTACATCTATCCTCTGCCACATCTCGCCCAGCATTTCCTTAACGCCTGACTTCTTTCCCTGTCTCATATGAACAGTCAGCTTCTCCAATGCATGGCAGCCTGTAAATGCACCACAGCCTATCTGCATCAGGCTGTCAGAAAACTCCAGCTTTTTCAGATTCCCGCAGCCATAAAAAATATATCGTCCAATCTCTTTTAAGGTGTCAGGAAAAACAATCTCCTCCACATCATTTCCTGCCAGAACATGCTCTTCTCTGCCAAACCCAAGACCATCTGACACTTCCCACAGACTGGCATTTTTCAGGTCTTCCTTCTCATCCATATGGCTGGAGAATGCATACGGTGCTGCACTAATTACCAATTTGCCATCTATCATTCCCGGAATCTCAACTCTGCTTTCTATTCCAAAACACCGCAGAATTTCAATCCCGCCAGATTTCTCTCTGTAGTAAATCTTCATTTTCTCATTTCTCCCCGAAGATATTTTCTCTCAAAGCACATAAAATCATCCCTGAAAAGTATAATACTTCCCAGGGATTTTTTCCAGACAATATAATTAGCGTAAAACCAACTCCGGTTTAAAATTCAGATAGTCTCCTGACACCAGCTTGTACTCTATTCCATCCACATAGCCTTTAAAGCTGTCATCATATCGCTTCTCTCCATGACAGTGAGAATAGATTACCTTCTCGGCGCCAAATTCCTGTGCCATCAGGGTAAACGGACTCTCCATCTCTCCAATACTTGTAGGCGGATAATGAAGAAACATGATAAACTTCTCATATCCTGCAGCCTTCGCCCCTTCAAAAGAGCAGCGCAGCCGCCCCAGCTCCCGCTCCCGGATCTTCAAGAAATGCTCATAGCTGTCTTTTCCTTCATAACAGTAGCCCTTGGTTCCCACCAGCGCATAATCCTCATATGTATAAAAATTATTCTGCAAAAATTCCAGCTTTCCCCAGAACATCTCATTCAGATCTTCTGTCTTCTTTGCATCCCAGAACATATCGTGATTTCCCCGAAGCAGAATCTTCCTGCCCGGCAGAGCCATAATAAAATCCAGATCCGCCTGACACTCTGCAAGATCTCTCCCCCAGGATGATCTCCGGTAATCACTACTGTATCATTCTCTGTCACTCTCTTCTTCCAGTATTTCTCAATCTTAACTACATGATTCTTCCATCTTTTATCAAATACATCCATAGGTTTATTGACTGTAAACGAAAGATGAAAATCACCGATTGCGTATAGGCTCATTGTACACTCTCCTGTCTGTTCTGATTGTTAATTATTTTTCAATCTTGATGCTCATAGCATGCCAGGCTTCTCCGCCCCAGGTGGAATTTGCCTGGCCCAGATCTGTAAAGCCAAATTTCTCATACATCTTCACTTTTTCATCCAGACAGGTGAGGAAAAGTTTCTTTCGTCCTTTTTGAGCTTCCCTCTGGCAGTATCTGGATACCAGTTCACGGCCCAGGCCCTGCATACGATATTCCGGACGGACGTCCAGACCCAGAAGCATGATATTTTTGCCTTCAGGATTACTCAGAGAAATATCTGTGAAGAATTCATCTCTGAAAGCCTCCTCATCTGTAGGAACTCCATTAAGAAATGCAGCCAGCTTTCCGGTTTCCTTATCCTCAGCTACCAGAAATGTTTCTGCTGTTGCTTTTATTCTCTCTGTCAGACTTTTCGGAGAACATGCCTCATTTGGCGGGAAACAGATCTGCTCGATCTCTATCGCCTGCTGTGTCTCCTCCGGTCTGATACATCTGAATTCAAATCTATCCATATTGTTTGTACTCATTTTATTATCCTTCTCCTGTTATCTTGTTATTTCCTGCATATTCGGGATCTGCAAGTTTCCCATATAGTTGTTTTATCTACATCGGGCAGCTTCTCTTTGATTTCTCATCCAAATCTTCCCGTACGTAGTGTGCATTAAACTCCATGTTAATGTCGCGGATTTCCTTTGTACCATCAATATATTCCTGATACATCTCTGTCAGTCCCGCCATACAGCCATCACAGCTTGCAGAAATATTCCCAAAAGATTCCTCCACAATCTGTTTTCTTTCTTCTCTGGTTGTGTCCTTTATCAAAATACTCTTAATCTCCATAACCTTCACCCCGACTTTCTTTGGTATTCTTTTGATATTTCTTTCCTTATATCTTTTATTTGATTGTAACATCTGAAAGCATTTTTGTGAAGCTAAGAAACAGGCATAAAAAACGGTCTGATTACATTCTCTCAAAATATGTCAGTTTAAAGTGTTAAAGTACTGGAATTTTAGATAACACCATGTTATACTTGTAAAGGAAAATGTGCAGGCAGTCCGGTCAGGTATAAAATATTCCTGAGTTCCGGCATTATCAAAGACCTGCATGTACTTATATGGAGGAAACAGATCATGTCTATGAAAATCAATCACGAGCTCCCTTTACCGGAGGTTCTGAAATCTCAGTACCCTCTCAGCCAGGAACTCAAAGAAGTAAAAAAACAGCGCGATGAAGAAATACGCCGTATCTTCACCGGTGAATCAGATAAATTTATCGTCCTTGTAGGACCTTGTTCCGCTGATAACGAAGATACAGTCTGCGAATATGTACGCAAACTGAAAACAGTGGCAGATAAAGTCTCTGACAAACTGATGATCATCCCGCGAGTTTATACAAATAAGCCCCGTACCACAGGTGACGGTTACAAAGGAATGCTTCATCAGCCAGACCCTGATAAGGCTCCTGACCTTCTTGCCGGAATTATTGCTATCCGCAAGATGCACATGAGAGTTATGCAGGAGACAGGACTCTCTTCTGCAGATGAGATGCTTTATCCTGAAAACCGCAGCTATCTGGATGATATTCTCTCCTATGAAGCTGTAGGTGCACGTTCTGTGGAGAACCAGCAGCATCGTCTCACTGCCAGTGGCATGGATATTCCTGTCGGTATGAAGAATCCTACCAGCGGTGATCTCTCTGTTATGCTGAATTCTGTCACTGCTGCACAGCATCCTCACCACTTCATCTACAGAGGAAATGATGTGGAAACTTCAGGAAATGATCTGGCACACACAATTCTCAGAGGTGGTGTAAACCAGTACGGACAGACTATTCCTAACTACCACTATGAAGATCTGATACATCTGTCTGCTTTGTATGCCAAAAAGGACCTTAAGAACCCTGCCATCATCATAGATGCCAACCACTCAAACTCCAACAAGCAATACAAGGAACAGATCCGTATTGTTTCAGAAGTACTTCACAGCCGTAACTATAATCCAGACCTCAGAAAGCTGGTTAAAGGTGTTATGATCGAAAGCTACCTTCTCGAAGGCCGCCAGGATATCAGTGATCATATGACTCCTGGCTGTTCCATCACAGATCCTTGCCTCGGATGGGAAGATACAGAACGGCTTATCTATGATATTGCTGAGAAATGCTGATTTTTATGGATAATACAAATAATTCCTGCTGTTGTGGAGAGACAGAACATTTTTCAGGCTGCCTGATCTGTGGAGCACCGGTCACATACAGCGTCGAAAGTTCTGTGAAAACCTGTAGCATCTGCCACAAAGAGCAGCTGACAAATGCTGTCTGTGAAAATGGCCATTTGTCTGTGATGCCTGTCACAGCTATGGTACTTATATACCGGTGATCATAGCCCTCAGAAGCAGCACAGAGAAGGATCCCCTGCTGCTTCTGGAAGAGATCATGGACCTTCCTTCTGTCCACATGCATGGACCTGAACATCATGCCATTGTTCCCAGTGTTCTTCTGACTGCACTTCGCAATAATGGAGAGCGTATGAATTACGATACCGCATTATCTGAAATCTGTAAAAGAGCGAGGCAGGTTCCCGGTGGTACCTGCGGTTACTGGGGAGTGTGTGGTGCAGCAGCAGGTGCCGGAATCTTTATGTCTGTTATGACGGATCCGGTCCCCTCCATAAGGATGCATGGCCCTTTCCTCAGAAGCTTGTCTCTGTTATTTTATCCAAACTGGCTGATGTTGGTGGTCCGCGCTGCTGTAAACGCACCAGCAGAATTGCTATTGAAGAAGCGATCAGGTTTTACAGGCAGTTCAGCTCTGTAAAGATTCCGCTGTCTTCTGTACTATGTAAATATTTTGAAGATAATAAAGAATGTATCAGAGAGGACTGTCCGTATTATCCTGTGAACAAATAACTATTCATAAAATAAAAAACAGAACGAAATCCGACTGATAGTCAATGGGTTTCGTTCTGTTTTCTAATAGTTTCTCTATAAAATAATACGTTTCGCAGGATACAATGCCCTATCGCTCCATTCTGCTTTTCTGCAGTCCAAAGAAATAATATTCTTCTCTGTGCAGACATTTCTGATCAGTTCTTCTCCGTTATCTGATATAAAAAGTGCTGTGATTTCTTTTTTCCCTCCAACACTCCTTACACAGTAATCTACCAGTTCCGGAAACTGAAACAGTAATTCATCCATTTCTCTCATACTTTTGGACTGGTCGATGCGCCTTACAAAATCCAGACGCCTTACCTCACTTCCGCAGATACATTTTCCGGGGATGATACGTGTATGATCGCCGGTCCTGTATCTGATCAGAGGCTGTGCCTCCATCCCAATGGTTGTGATCACCAGTTCTCCCCATTGACCGTCAGGCAGAACATTTCCCTCTTTATCTATGATCTCTGTGATACAATGATTCTCCCTCATGTGCATGCCCTCATGAGCCTGACAGCAAATCGCACCCCCAAGTCCCATCTCTCTGGAACCATAATGAGGCCAGAGTGGTGTTCCCAAAATTTTTTCTATTGCTTTCATTACTGTTTCCGGACAGGCATCCCCTGATATCAGTGCTCTCTTTATACTGCCTTTTCCACACATTCTGAGCATGGAAAGCAGTGCTGTCGGCATACCTACATAAGTATCCGGCCGCTCCTCTTCCAGAATTGTTTTTAACTCACCATAGGTTTTATTGTTCCCGGTTAAAAGGGGATGTGCTCCTATACGTCTGATTGCGTCTGCGATCAGTTCTCCCAGTCCAGAAGGACCTGAAAACGGCATGGCAACCATAGTCCTGCTTCCCGGATAAATAAACTCACCAAGTCCGGCCATAAAAAGTTCTATGGTATGTTCACAATCTCCTTCTGTATAAAATACACGTTTACCTGCACCTGTTGTTCCGCTTGTCTGTTCTGAAATGATCCTCTGTATTTCTCCCTGGGAGCACAGTAACATCCTGCCCCCTTTCTGAGCAAGGTCGGATTCCGTTGTAAAGGGAAGGTTTTCAGATCATCAAGGCTTTCCAGCCTTTCCGGCAGATCTCTATAAAATCCCTGCCTTTCTTTTTCTCTTTTCAGAACAGCATTCAGTTTATCCAGCTGTATTTTGTTTATTGCTTCCCTTGTAATATCTGTAATTTCTTCCTGCTTACAGATCATTGCATCTATATTGGATCGTTTCACTTTCTGTATAAATAGGTTCCTTTCAGATTAGTCAGATTATATGCACAGAACGGTACCATTCCGTGATCAGGATCCACTTCACAGATATAACAGCGTTTCAGACGGTCAAGATCCAGATTCCAGGCATCCTGAAAGATCATGCCTGATACTGCAAAGGTTTCATTATGTATCCGGATCAGAAACTCATCCAACGCATCTGTCTGTGTCATTTCTCCTTCATCATAGTTTTTTGTACTGTAGCTCCACTGATTTTCCACATACTGTCTGGAATCATCACTGGTGGTACATGTCAGCATCCTTTTCCTGATTTTTTTCAAGAAGCTTCAGTTCCCGCTCCCCTTTTCTCAGATAACTTGCATGGAAGGAGCAGTAGGGATTCTCTGCTCCGCCGCCTGCAAAATCCTCAATTTTCATCAGTCCCTCTGTCTGTTCTTCAATAAGTCTCAGCATCTTTGGTATGGTGATGGGATTTGTGGGGCGCTTCTGGGAACATCTGCCAAAATAACTGATAGGCTGAAAATGTACGCCACGGACAAAGGGCATATGATCCAGACCAAATTTCAGGATATCCCCTACCTGCATATCATTTACTCCCGGCGCTATGACCGGCACAAGAGCAATACCAAGCTCTGCTTCTGAGCAGTTTAAGATCGCCTTTTTCTTCAGTTCCATCATAGCCTGCCCACGCAAAGTCTCATAAACCTGATCTGTCACACCGTCAAACTGAAGAATACTGTATTCAGTCCTGCTTTTTTCAGCTTTCTGGCATATCCATCCTCCCTGGCAAGCCGGATCCCATTGGTATTCAGCTGAAAACGTAAATCCTTTTTCTCTTCCCATATGTATGATCTCAAGCAGATCATCTCTCATGGTTGGCTCTCCTCCTGAGAGCTGTATATTAAAGGGACCTCCGTGAGCCATCAGAAAATCATACTGTTTTTCTATTTCACAGATAGGAATATCTCCGTTTTCCCGCCTTCTCCTGCTGAAGCAAAGCAGACAGGGCAGTGCATATTACAGCGTTTTGTGACTTCCAGGATCATACAGCACCCTTTTCTTTCATGTTCTTCACAGAGTCCGCAATTATCCGGACAGGATTTTTCTTTAATCTTCGGATTTACAGGAGTTTCTGCTGAGATGATTTTCTCTTCCCCAGGAAAGATAATCTGCTACATTTCCTTCCCAGATCAGAGTCTGAAATTTCCCATGAGCATTGCATTCCTTTACCAGATAAATCCCGTCTTCACCAAGCACTTTTTGGCAGGAACTACCTTCATACATTCTGGACAGACACTTTTTGTTTTGCCGATAGTGATCAAAGCTCCAGTACCTCCCGTTCTGTCAGTATTTCCATAACTTTTGTATAAGTATCTGCAATAAGTCCGGGACATTTCTCCATAATTATGCCCCAGTCCAGATGAGTGATATCCTTACAGTAAAAAGCTCCAAATTCTTCTTCTGTCTTCTGGCGGAACCACTGATATAATTCCTGTACAGCCGGCTTCATCTGTGCATCTTCCTTCTCTTCAGGAGCCAGATTGCCGAGAAAATATCCGATGGCACAGGCACTTCCTGTCAGACATCCACAGGTATCTCCACAGTAACCAATTCCTCCCCCAAGGCCTCCCATTGCCTTTACAAGCTGTGGATTTTCCTCTCCTATGGTTTCCAGAGTCATAATCATAATAATTTGTGAACAATGATATCCCCTGCTGCCTAATTCCATTATTCTTTCGTAAAGATCCATACATTACTCCTTTCTGCCAACCACCATGGTATAGCCTATTTTTCTGCCTTTGTATTCATTCTGTAAAAGCTTATGATCCTCGCAGCAGAATGAATCATTCCAGATTGCTTCCAGATAATATTCTCTCCAGAGAGCAGTCTGGTCCTCCTGACAGAGAATCATAAACCCTGTTTCTTTCACAATTTCCAAAAGATTGCCCGGATCCAGATCTGACAGTAAAAGAAATCCTCCCTTTTTCAGTACACGCCAGCATTCAGAAACTGCCTTTTTCTGATTTCTGCTGACAAAAAATGCACACTGCTGATACAGAGATCCATACTGTCTGCTGCATACTGAAGGTCCAGAAAATCTCCCCTCTGCACCTCACTGCTTCGCGGAGCAAGATCCACCCCCTGCACATTCAGACCAAATGCTTTCATGATCCGCACTGTCTCTCCCTCTCCTGCTCCCAGATCCAGAGCTTTCATTCCTTTTTTCAGTTCTATGCTTTTCAGAAGATGAAGTGTCTGCTCTTCCCCTCCGGGATGTCTGTTCATCTATTTATCCTCCAGTGCACGTTCCACTGCCAGAACCTTTCCAAGAGCCAGCTCCTCCGGAACATAGACAAAGCCACATTTTGGACAGACCGGCATCTCAACAGGAAAACCGTTCTCCAGATACATAAATTTTGCTTTTCCTTTTACAAGAGGAACCTTGCATTTCATGCAGGTCAGCTTTCCCTCAGGATCAATGGTATAATATGTTCTCTCTGCTGCCATTACTGTCCCACCCTTTTCATAATATTCATTCTATGACTGTATGCTCTGCGTACCAGATACCCATCTTCTGTTTCCACAAATCGCACCCAGAATGTCACATTTCCAAGTCTGCTCCTTGTCACCAGTTCTTTTGTCTCTTCATCAAAAATCGCTTCCTGGTTTTCTCTGTAATCTGATAATACACGCTCCACATCACTTTTCAGGATCATACGTTCATCCATCATATTGATGGCATCTTCTGTATATGCAACGGTATAATCTTTTTTCTCCATCATCAGTTCCTCATTCCATATATTTTTAAAAGCTTCTCTTTTTAGCACAAGCCGGTTGTAGCGTTTCTCACTGATATCCGGCATATTGACGGCATTTGTGCCATACAGAAGTTCCAGGATATGTCTGGATTCCCTGCCTTCCCTGACAAATCGGTCCCTGCATGCCATGCAGTATGTTATATATGGGGCATCGGATCGTTCCAGACACTTTTCTGTCATTTTATTTGCCATTTCTTTATTAGCGTAGGAAGTCAGTCCGCCGTATCCGCAGCAGGGAGACAAATCTCTGGAATATTCTGTATTTACAACAGTACACCCCATATCTGCAAGAAGCTCTCTTATTGTATCCTGTGTCTGTGTATTTCCCCTGGCGCCGCAGGCATCATGTATTGCAACAGGTATCTCCAGTCCTTTTGCCTGTCCGGGAAGTCCGATCTCCTTTAAGATCTCCCAGATTCCTGTGACTCTGGCACCAAGACTCTCTTTTAACTGTTTCATACAGCTTGGACAGCCTGCTATGATCATAGGATCTCCCAGCTTTGCAAGTTCCTGCTTCAGCTGTTCATTTACCTTTTCTGTCATTTCATAGCGTCCTGCCCATTCACTGATAGCACCACAGCATCCCAGCATCAGAGCAACACCGCCCTCTGTCCTCCTGCAAAGATCCTCATATGCATCTGTGACAACATCCGGCGCTATGGCTCCTGCCTGACATCCCGGAAAAAATACATATCTGCAAGTTTCATATCCCGGCTGAGGTCTGCATAAGAAAGCCTCCGAATTGGAGAACAGCATATCCATCAGTGCAAATTCATGAGGTGCCAGAGGCATCTTGTCTGTAGATACCATATTTTCTCTTGCAGATTTGCAGACCTGGCTCATATCAAACCCATTTGGACAGGTTACAGTACACTGTCCGCAGAGTGAACAGGAATTCATCGGTTTATTCATCTGGTGATCTCCCATAATGATCTGGGTATTATTATAAATCTCACGTGCAAGAAGACCAGGGTGCTTTTTATATTCACTTAAATAGGCACAGCTTTTCATACACTCATCACAGTGGCACTGAATACATCGCTTTGCTTCCTCAATAGCTTCTTCCTTTAAATATCCATCTATGCTGCAGGGAATCTTTTTGGAGCCTTTTATCCCTTCCATATTTGTATAGAGCCTGGTAGTAACTGCTCCTTCACTGCCTCTGTTGCTGTGGGGCGAAAGATTCTGTACAAGAAGGTCTACAGTCAGGGCAGCTCTCTTTGCAGCAAAAGCCGCATCCATCACAGACCGGACCGGACCGCTGACAATTCCCGCCTGTTCTCTCAGCATGATCTCTACATCTGCTGTTTCCTCAGGAGCCAGCTCTTTTGCCACCTCCTCTGAAGCACAGACCACATCTGCCTCCTTCATTTTCTCTCTGATAAACGGAAGGTCAAGACTGCATCCGAATTCAAAGGAAAGGTCCATGGAACTGAGACGTTTTACCTCATTTTTGCGATCTGATTCCGAAAGCTTTGGAGCTGCTGCTGCAATATAGCTTCATGATCTTTCTCCTGACAGTAAATGGTTGCAGGATACATCTTCTTTTCCAGTTCCCCTGCAAGAAATAGCGGGAATAATCCTGAGCCAAAAATCACAGCCTTTTTTTTCTTTCTGATACGAAATACACTGCTCCGTTTTCCAGGTTCCCCATATCGGACAATGGCACGTTCTACTTCACGTATAGATATGCCATCACCCAGCTCACAGAGTCTGCATTTCTCCTCACAGGGTGCAGTACATCCGTCACAGAGGATCATGGGAAATGGTGTGATCTTTTCATAGATAGCCAGAGCTTTCTTAAAGTTTCCTTTTGCAGCATAAAACAACATTTCTTTTGTATCTGCTTTGAAAGGACAGGCTGCAACACAGTACGCCGGCTGTTCATGAACACAGAGGCCGATCATATGATCCATCTCTTCCTTTGACATTCGATTTACGTGATAAACATGAGTGGAACCTCTTTCCTGTATATATGTCATAACCCGATACTCCTTTCATTTCCAAAGGGGAGACAGTCTTCCGTCTCCCCTTATTATAGCACATGATAAAATTATACTAACAGTTATTTTTCAAGTTCCTTTAATGCTGCAAGAACCTTTTCAGGGCGGGCAGGAACACGTGTGATACGTGCGCCTGTAGCATTGTAGATTGCATTCAGGATTGCAGGATGAGGAGCATCCAACGGAGCCTCACCACAGCCGGCAGCACCGTAAGGACCACTTGGACGATATGTTTCATTGAAATGAAGTTCAATATCATCCGGAGCATCATTTGGATACGGAATACCACAGTTTTTCAGAGAAGTATCATGGTTCAGATCCTCGAAATCTTCTGTAAGAGCAAGACCGATACCCTGTACAAGACCACCGTAGAAGTTGCCTTCTACAAGAAGTCTGTTCATAATCGTACCTACATCAGCCACACAGGTGAACTTCTCAACTTTAACTTTACCTGTTTCTGTATTAACAGCAACTTCCGGAAGGAAGATCGTGTACATGTAGGTTGCAAATGGATCTCCCTGTGCTGTATCCTGATCAATCGGATGATCTGCACAGAAGGTTGTTACCCAGTTACCTTCATATTTTGTTGCAAGACCTTCAGCCACCATCTCATCATAAGTACGGAAGGTTCCGTCTTCTTTCTTCATGGCTGCCACAAGGTTTTCTGCTGCCAGACGACATGCATTACCTGACATAACCTGTGAACGTGATCCACCTGCAGGACCTGCATTAGGACATGTCTTGGTATCATTCATAACAAGTTTAATCTGTTCCGGTCTGATTCCTGCCTGACGAAGTGTTTCATGAGATGATACAAGAACACCCATATCAGCGCCCTGTCCATGATCTTCCCATGCAGCATACATTGTAACTGTTCCATCCGGATTCAGCTCTGCAAATGCGTTTGATGTATCAACACCGTCAAGGCCACAGCCATATACACCGAGAGATACACCGATGCCATATTTGATCTTACCATCAGAAGCTGCATTCTTTTCAGCCACACGTTTCTTAGCTGCTTCATACAGTGGACGTGCTGTCTTGAACAAATCTTCTTCACAGTATACTTCAGGCGGATAACCTGTAGGGATCGTACTGCCTTCGGATTCTTTGTAACAGTTCATTTCACGGATATCGAACGGGTCGATTCCCATCTTTGCTGCCAGAACATCTATCGCGATTTCAGATCCCATGTAAGACTGCGGAGAACCGTAAGCACGGAATGCGGAACCCCATGCGTGGTTTGTAAATACTGTTGTAGATTTATTGCGGATAGAATTGATTCCATAACCTGCACCTGTAAACTGGGAAAGTCTCATTGTAAGCAGGTCACCGAATTCTGAGTATGGACCATGATCCACATAGTTATTGCCCCAGAGTGCAAGAAGCTTACCGTTTTCATCTGCTGCAAGCTTGATATTCATAAATGCAGGAGATCTCTTTCCTGTATATGTAATATTCTGGAACTGATTAAATACCAGAGATACTGGACGTTCAAGAATCTTAACAGCAGCACCGATCAAAGCCTCATTTGTAGGAGAGAACTTGTAACCAAAGGTTCCTCCTGCATGATTCTGAACAATTCGTAAGTTCTCCATTGGCACACCGATACCATCAGCGATCATAGGCATATGCAGATGGATACCAATGGATTTGGAATGAACAGTTATCATACCGTCTTCGTCAATATAACCATAACCGCAGTCCGGCTCAAGATGAAGATGAGGCTGACGTGAACAGTAAGATTCTATCTCAACCTGCTGTGAATCCGGAATGCTGTCCCAGTCAAAATCAGGACCCTTGATACAGTTTGTTTCAAAGAATGCGTTCGGAGTACCGGGATGAATCTCCGCTGCATCCGGTGCGATGGCATCCATTGCATTCATGTATGCAGGAAGCTCTTCAATCTCAACTTTAACTGCTTCTGCTGCTGCCCGTGCATGCTCTTCTGTATCAGCAGCTACAATGGCAATCGCATCACCAAACTGGAAGATTTTTTCATCGCAGAGTACAGGACGTTCGAATCCGTCTGTTTTGTTGTGTTTTGGAAGCATTACAAGACCATTGATCTTATTGGTTCCGCCTGCTGCCTTAATATCTTTTGCTGTGATAACACGGACAACACCAGGCATGCTCTCTGCTTCTGTTGTGTCAATGCTGAGGATATTTGCATGAGAAACCTTTGCCTGTGTAAGAGCAAGACGAAGTGTTCCTGATGGCATCTTTAACGCATCATCTGCACCAAAGTCCCAGGTACCTGTTACCTTCTGTGCTGCTGACGGACGGATATAATTTGTTCCAACAATAGAATCCCCTGTCTGTTTGAACACAAGGTCTTCCTTTGTCATCTCACCGCGCATAACTGCTGCTGCTGCCATAGTAGCATCAATCAGCGGCTTATAACCTGTACAACGGCAGAGATTACGCTGTTTATTAAACCAGTCTCTTACCTCCTCACGGGTAGGACTTGGATTATTATCCAGAAGTACTTTTGCGGAAATAATAAATCCCGGTGAACAGAAACCGCACTGTGCACATCCATATGCCATCCACGCAACTTGGATCGGGTGCATATCAGAAATTGTTCCCACACCTTCAATGGTTGTGATCTCTGCATGATCGGGAACACGGCTCATCTTATAGATACAGGATCTTGTAACTTTTCTGTTCATAATAACATTACAGGCTCCACAGTGACCTTCACCGCAGCCGATCTTACATCCTGTAAGAAGAAGGTGATTACGGAGTACCTGCGCCAGTGTCTCATCCTTATCAAGAATAAGTATTCTCTCAACACCATTAATCTTCAATGTCTTTTTAATCATGTCCCATTCCTCCTTTTAAAAATATTCGTTTCCATCTTACTGATCTTCAGGCTTATGCGTTCCGCACGAATCATGGTCAGCTCCCCTGCCTGTCAGATCTTTCAGTCTCTCTATTCCTCTGGCGGAATAGAAAACAATGGAAGAGCTGCTCCCGTCCAGATTCTCACCGCTGAGCTTTAAAACATTTGCATTCTCATAATAATCGATGGGAAGCGTCCGGTTATATACAACCCCTGTACGCTCATCTTTTACCTGTACAGTAACTTCTTTTGCGGTAATCTCAAAAATCTTATCCATAAAAAAGTTCTCCTGTCCACGTTATTTTATATATCCATACTACCATAATTTTGCACAATTATACAAATTACAAATAATTAATAGTTGGCTATTTTATATATTGCAGACAATTTTATTTTGTTTTATTTAAAATTTTAACTATTTTTATTCTTTTATATGTTATAATAATATCAAATTTGTATAATATCATTGAAAGAAGGAGGTATCTAAATGCAGACAGGCGCCCTCATCGTGGCTGCGGGGAAATCATCACGAATGGGAGACTTTAAACCCATGCTTCAGCTTGGCTCCATTTCCATCGCACAGCGCGTGATCAATAATTTCCGGCAGGCCGGAATCTCCAAAGTAGTAGTGGTAACCGGATATCATGCAGATGTTCTGGAATGCCACCTGGCTTCCAATAATGTAGTCTTTCTTCGAAATGAGAACTATGCAAACACTCATATGTTTGATTCTGTCCGAATCGGACTTGAGTATCTGAAAGACAAAGTGGATACGGTACTCTTTACACCTGTTGATGTTCCGCTGTTCACAGCCCAGACAGTCACTCAAATGCTCTCTCTGGGGCGTCCCCTTGTAACTCCGGTCTGTAATGGCAATCCCGGTCATCCCATTCTGATCCGTTCCACACTGATTGATTCCATCCTAAGTGATGACGGAAAATCAGGACTTAAAGGTGCTGTGGATAACTGCGGGGAACCCATGTATTATCTTAATGTAAAGGATCCCGGTATTATTCATGATGCTGATACACCAGAGGATTATGCTGAACTTCTCCGCATACACAACCAGAGTCTGATCCGTTCTGAAATCCATATTCAGCTAGCCCGGGAAAAAGTTTTTTTGATGAAAAACTCTATTCGCTGCTTACACTGATCCATGAAACAGGATCTGTCCGCGATGCCTGTGAGCGCATGCACATTTCCTATTCTACCAGCTGGAACCTGATCCATACCCTGGAATCACAGCTTCATGAACCTCTGATCATCAGAAGCCAAGGCGGTACAAGGGGAAGCCATAGCGAACTGACACCATACGGCGAAGAATTTCTGAAACGATATGCCCGTTTTTCAGAAGAAACACGTTCCTGTTCAAAAAAAATATTTGAAGAATGTTTCGGAGGGTTTTTAAATGCGTAACCTTTATCTGGTCCGGCATGGAAAACCACAGTATCCGGATGAACATTCTTACTGTGTAGGACAGACAGATTTCTCTCTATCCATGCTTGGACATCTGCAGGCAGTCCTTCTTAACGAAGAATTGTCCGATAAAATATCAGGGGTATACTGCAGTCCTTTGTTAAGAGCAGTTGAGACAGCAGGCCATATGCACCTGAGCTTCCACATATCATTGTTTCTGATCTGTCAGAACGAAATCTGGGAGAATGGGATGGCCTTTCTTTTGATGAAATACGCCAGAGATGGCCGGACATTTATAAAGCGCGTGGGAATAACCCTGATCATCCGATCCCGGGAGCAGAAACTCCTGCTGCATCTGGTTTTCGCTTTTCGCAGGCAGTTCATAAGATTCTTTGCGCTTCTGAAGGTGATATTGCAGTGGTAACTCATACAGATGTAATCTCTTCTTATTTACATGCATTACATTCTGATATGTACAGCAGGCAGCGGTTTCGTCTGCCCTGCGGCTCTTACTATCATCTGGAAGTGAATGAAAGAAATAATATTTCTTTCTCTGATCCCAATTATATACTGCCTCATCCTGAATTAAATGACGGACTATGTCTCAGGCTTCGCAATGCTGTTTCTCTGCCCCGTCATGTACAAGCTCACAGTGATGCTGTTACTGAACTTGCCTGTTGTTTATGCAATATGCTGGAATCCAATGGTTATATCTTTGACCAGAAGCTTGTTCGCTCCGGTGCACTTCTGCATGATATTGCCAGACTTCAGAGGCATCACGCGAAAACAGGCGGTGAACTTTTCTTACAGTTAGGTTATCCTGAGATCAGCCAGATCATTCACAGCACCATGGTCTGTTGGAAGCCACGCTGGATGAAGCAGCTATTGTATTTCTGGCTGATAAACTGATTCAGGAAACACAGCGTGTAACCATAGAAAAAAGATTTGCCGACAGCATGAGTAAATGCAAAAGTCCGGAAGCTCGCAAAGCTCATGAGCAGCAGTTAGAACAAGCCCGCAAACTGCAGGACATGATACAATCACTCTGCCATATCACGCTTTAGTTCAGGCGGGCAGACGTACACAACTGGAGCAGAAAAATCACTTAATTTAGTTAGGAGGTATTTTATTATATGAGAACATTATTTCAGACAATAAAACAACAATTCCTGGAGGGAAACGATCTTGTACTTGTTTCCGTTACAGCATCCTCAGGGTCTACACCAAGAGGTGCCGGTTCCCGCATGCTGGTCGGAAAAAACGGCAGAATTTCCGGAACCATCGGAGGTGGAGCTGTAGAATATCGTGCTGAATGTATGGCATTGGATATTCTTGAAAAAAGGAATCCTGCGAGCATGAATTCCGGCTGAATCATAAAGATGTTGAAAATATTGGTATGATCTGTGGTGGTGATGTTACGGCCTTTTTCCAGTATCTTGATCATAACGATCCGATTATTATGGAAATCACGGAAACTGCTGAAAAATTCTATGAAGAGCGAAAAGATTTCTGGCTGATCTGCGATCTTCTCACCACCTCCGGTGTGAGCCTCTACAGTCCTGCATGCGGTCTCATCGGAACTGCCAATGTTCCTTCTTCTGTATTATCTTCTTTGTCTACAAAGCCACACCGATATCACAGTGAAGATTATGATCTGTTTTCTGAACAGATTGGAACCTCAGGAACTGTCTATGTATTCGGCGGCGGACATGTCTCACAAAAGCTTGTCCCAATCCTTGCAAGCGTTGATTTTCGCTGTGTTGTCCTGGATGACCGGCCGGAATTTACAAATCCTGCTCTTTTCCCAGGAGCAGTTGAAACAATACTTTGTGATTTCAACCATCTGGACCAGTATGTTTCTATTACAGCTGCTGATTATTGCTGCGTCATGACACGTGGACATTCCTATGATACCATTGTACAGGCACAGCTTCTCGCTACACCTGCATGTTATATAGGCGTCATTGGAAGCCGTGCAAAAAAAGCTGCTGTATTTCGCCGTCTGATTGAAGAATACAACATTAATGAACAAGATTTAAACCATATCATCTCACCTATAGGACTGGAGATCAAAGCAGAAACACCGGCTGAAATCGCCATCTCCATCACAGGACAGATGATCCAGGTTCGCGCTGACAGAAAGGCTACATCAAAATGATGGCAAAATCAGTATATAAAACTGTAATATTTGGTGCCGGACAAATTGGACAAATGACCGCAAGACTTCTCAGCAGTCCCTGTCAGCTCCTGTGCTTTGCTGATAATGACCCCCATAAACACGGATCATATATTGGAAATATTCCAGTCTGTTCTCCGGATACTGCAGCAGCACTTCTCCCGGATCTGGTCATCCTGGGAGTTCTGGATGAAGAACGGCGCAATTCTATGATAAAGCAGATGGAAAACTTAGGTTATCACGGACCTTTTCGTGATCCCTCCGTCCTTCGCATGTTTGACGCACGGGTTGCTGTTATGCGTCTTTTATCTGAGCAGATCTATCAATTGGATATTCCGGGAAATGTTGCAGAACTAGGTGTTTTTCGAGGTGAATTTTCTTCCCTAATCAGTGCAGCCTTTCCAGACCGAAAAATCCATCTTTTTGATACTTTTGAGGGCTTTTCAGAAAAGGATATCACAATAGAAGCCTCCGGTAATCTGTCCCGTGCCAAAACAGGTGATTTTTCTTCTACTGATATTGACTCTGTTCTTCATGTTATGCCTGATCCTACACGTACTGTGATCCACAAAGGATGGTTTCCGGATACCTTTTCCGATGTCACAGATGAAACTTTTTGTTTTGTATCTCTGGACGCAGATCTCTATGCTCCAACTGCAGCCGCACTTCCTCTGTTCTATGAACGCCTGGCCACCGGAGGAGTTCTCCTGATCCACGATGTGTACAGTACACAGTTTTCCGGATGTCGAAAAGCGGTCGGGGAATTCTGTCTGAAAAACCATCTGTTTGCAGATCCTGTATGCGATCTGCATGGAAGCGCAATGATCCGAAAATTATAAAAAGAAACGCCGGAACCGGTATTTACCGGAACCAGCGTTTCTTTTTCATTTATTTATTGTATAGCCCTTTTCCACGTCCATGCCTAACCTTTATAAAGTTCCTTTCAGAACATTTTCCAACTGTTCATCGGACAGATCAACATGATAAAAAAGATCGAAAAATTTATGTATTTCTTCATTGATATCACATTTAATATATTCCGGATAAATCAATGCTGAGAACCATCGCATACCGATCAGACGATTTGGTCCTGCCGGACGATCCACCCAGCTAAACGGTGCATTAGGAGTTCCATAAACCTTTTGGTCCTGTACTGCTTTTAGTGAAGCATAATCAGGATTGCTCAGGATATCTTCTGCTGCAGAACTTCCGCTTTTATCTGCCTTTGGTTCACCATTTACAACAATCACATCCGGATCCCATGCAAGAAGCTGTTCTGCTGAAATCTGAACACGAGATCCATCTCCCAATTCCAGATCTGCAACATTGACTGCATTGATGGCATCAAGAATCTGTGCATGCTGGGATCCCCTGGGTGCAGTTTCCAGTGAATCCTCTCCATTACCGAAGTATACACTGACTTTCTTTTCTTCTGGAATATCTGAAAGTGCATTAATATCAGTAAATACCTGCTCCGCATACTGAGCAAGCTCTTCTGCATGATCTTCTACGCCAAGAAGTTCGCCCATAAAACGAAAAGCTTCCGCAGAATTATTAAGCTCATTGTCTACTGCAACAACCGGAATTCCAAGGCTTTCTGATAACGCATCGCAATCAGAAACCATTGTATCATTAATCTTTCCACTATTAATAGCAATTGTAGGATTGGCAGCAATTACTGCTTCATAATTGACAGCATCACCCATTCCAAAATTAGGAAGATCCTGATATTTGTCCAGAATAATAGATTTCTCAACATCATTCAGTTCATAATTCCACCCAAGAAGCTTATCCGGTGCAACCATATACAGAAAAATTGCAGCTACCGGACCTGCTGAAAAAACAGATTCAATATTTTCTGCTACAGGGACCGTTACTTTTCTTCCTGCCATGTCTGTGATCTCACGGGTTTCAGCAGTTTCCTGCGTGGCATCCTGCTCCCCACTCTGCGCCGGCTCTTCAGTAGCAGCCTTCGTTTCAGAATATCCTGTTAAAAGACTGACTGACATCACCAGACATATAAGCAGAGCCAAAAGTTGTCTGTGCTTTTTCATAAACTTTCTCCTTTCTTTTCTCCGCATTACTCATAATTGACGCTTATTGAAATTGACTATACAATTTTTAAGTATTATAATGTATATGCGAATAGTTTTTAAAAACAATTCGATTTTTCTGAGTATAACACCGTAAATTTGATTAGTCAAGTTACAAGGATGAATGATTATGAATCTGACAGCTAATGAAAAAAATGCCGCCGTTGCCCGGCAAAAACGATATGTTCTGCTGTTGGCGGTTATGCTGGTACTTTTATTTATCATTATAGTACTCTCATTCTGGGTGGGATATTATCCGCTTACACCAGTGCAGGTACTAAATGCATTTTTATCAAAATTTGGTTTTAAAGGAGATATTTTACCCCAGGCAGTTACCATATTCTGGAATATCCGTCTGCCCCGTATTCTGTCTGCTTTATTTATTGGTGCTTCCCTCTCGGTAGCAGGTGCAACCTATCAGGGAATGTTTCGCAATCCACTGGTATCTCCGGATATCCTTGGAGTTTCTTCCGGTGCAAGTCTCGGAGCTGCTTTTGCAATTTTAAACGGAGCTTCCAACTGGATGATTCAACTTTCTGCTTTTGCAGGTGGTGTAGCCGCAGTAGCCGCATCCTATCTTATCAGCCGAAAATCCGCACATTCCCAGACTCTCAGTCTTGTTCTGACCGGAACTATGATCATGTCACTCTGCAATGCCGGTGTCACAATGATCAAATATGTGGCAGACCCTAATGATGTTCTCCAACAAATTACTTTCTGGCTTATGGGCAGCTTAACCAAAACCACAACCAAATCCTTTTCCTGGAGTGTTCTTCCGATGATCATTGGATTAAGTCTGATTTTTATTTTTCGATGGCAGATCAATCTGCTGACTTTGGATGAAGAAGAAGCCAAAAGTTTAGGAATCAATGTGCGTAAATATCGTCTGATTTTTATAGTCGCTTCCACATTACTCAGCGCCGCTGCAGTCTGTCTTGGAGGATTGATCGGATGGGTCGGGCTGATGATCCCCCATCTGGCACGTGCACTGGTTGGCGTTGATTACAGAAGGCTGATACCTGCAAGTGCGATCCTTGGTGGCGGATACCTGATACTTGTTGATGACATTTCCCGTTCCCTTTTGTCCATGGAACTTCCACTTGGCGTTGTCACAAGTATCATGGGCGCCCCCTTCTTTATCTATCTTATCATCAAACGAAAGGAGCGCGCGTAATTATATGCTTCTGGAAATTGAAAATGTTTTTGGCGGTTACGGCAATGGTGATATTTTAAAAGGTATCAGCTGCAGCGCAGACTATGGTGATGTGCTTTGTCTGCTTGGCCCTAATGGTTGCGGAAAGACCACTCTGTTCCGCATAATATTAGGTTCCCTTCCTGTTTCTAATGGAAAAATAAAGATAGCCGGAAAAAATATTAGTGACTTACAACCAAAACACTGGCAAATATGATTGCATATATTCCCCAATATCATTCCCCTGTATTTGCCTATACAGTTCTTGATATGGTAATTATGGGGCGTGCTTCTCATTTCTCCGCATTTGAAACCCCAAAAGAGCCTGATCAGGAAGCAGCTTTTGCTGCCTTGGAGAAAGTAAATGCCCTGCCTTTTGCCAACAGGAAATATACTTCCTTAAGCGGAGGACAAAGGCAATTGGTTTTAATTGCCCGTGCAATCTGTCAGTCTGCAAAAATCTTCATCATGGACGAGCCAGCCGCCAATCTGGATTATGCAAATCATCAGCTTCTCATGGAAGTAATTTCAGGGCTGGCCAACCAGGGATATTGCATTATTATGTCAACACATAGTCCTGAGCATCCCTTTTCCGTGGGAAACAAAGTTCTTCTCATGAAATCCGGAAAGGTTATGGGATTCGGTTCTCCCAAAGAAATCATTACATCTGAAGCCTTACAATCTGTTTACGATATTGAAATGGATGTGATAACTACATACGACCGCTATGGCCGTGAACGAACTATCTGTTACCGGTAAATAGCTCAGCAAAAACATTTTAGGAGAAATGATACATGGACTCTATATTGGATTATTTTATTTCTCTGCAGGAATCTGAGCCTGCAGAATTACCTGAGCGGGCTATAGAAAGATGGAATAAACGTGCAGACTTTTGGGAAGGCGCACGCAAAAGAAAGAAAAAGGTGATGAACGTGTCATCAGCGCAATAAACTACCTGGATTCCAAAGGACTTCTTGAAAAAAATTATGATGTCGCAGATATTGGATGCGGTCCCGGACGGTTTGCTGCTGCATTTGCCAAATATGTACACAAAGTAGTGGGGCTGGATATTTCTGATAAAATGGTTAAACACGGAATGGAACATATCCAAAATGAAGGCTTAAATAACGCTATACTCTATACATGTAATTTTCAGACATTAGATATTGATAAATCGGGGTATAAGCATGCATTTGATTTGGTATTCAGTTCCATGACACCTGCAATCCACAATATGGACGGACTGATAAAATCTATGGAAATGAGCAGGGCATGGTGCTGTAATATCACGCATCTTGACAGACGAAATTCACTCAGGGGACAGATCTTACAGGAAGTATTTGGCAAACAAACAGCACCCCAATGGAATGGGCGATGGTTTTTCTCTCTTTTCAATATATTATTTCTGCTTGGATATAATCCTGAAACAAGCTATGAAAAACTCCATCGTGAAACCTGGGTAACTCCGGATGAACAATATATTGATTTCCTCATGGAGCACATGCTTCCATCTGAAGAACATACACAGGAAAACGCAAATAAAATCATGCAATGGATTCAATCTCACTTAAACAAAGATGGGCAGATCAAGGAAATAACTGATTCCACTTATGGAAGAATTCTCTGGGATGTTCGAAACAAAACAATACGACCTGACTATAGAACTATTATAAAATGAAATGGGACTTTACTATGACTCAACATATATTTTTAACTGGTAAAAAACACATTGGAAAATCTACATTGATCCAAAAGATATTAGATGATTATAAGAAAACCGCTGATGGATTCCTGACTGTCCGCACAAAAAACTATCTGAAGGATCAGTATTCAGTTCATATGTACCATCTAAAAGAGAAGGAGCTCCCAAACGAATCTAATCTTTTGTTTTTATGCGGAAAACAGATGAACACACTGCCGATACCTTTGATCGCCTTGGATGCAATATTCTTTCCATGTGTTCTGACTGCTCTTTGATTGTTATGGATGAGCTTGGTCCACATGAAGCAGACGCAGCTTTATTTCGAAAAAAAATCCTAAACCTTTTGGATGGGCAGACTCCCATTTTAGGGGTATTGCAGGAACCTGCAGAATCTTTCTGGCCTGAAATCGTAAATCACCCAAAGGTAGAAATCATCACAATTTCTGAAGACAATCGAAATGATTGCTCTTTACTTAATCATATCACCTCTATTTTCAGCGATTTGTATGTGCGTTAGATGTTGCTGCGTGCCAGTGGCACGCGTTTAGCAACGGTTCACAACATCCAGTGGATGTTGGCTTTGAACCGACCGTAGTGGAACGAAGACGGAGCGAAGCGTAGACCGAACCCGTTCGAGTCCGACCCGGACTCGAACAAAAATAGGACAGAGCTTCATGCTCTGTCCTATTTTATTAGCGCTGCGTTAGAGGATTCGAACCCCGACCTTTTGGTCCGTAGCCAACGCTCTATCCAGCTGAGCTAAACGCACATCCTTGTGAAGTTCTTATCTCGTGTCCCTCACAACAATGAGTATTCTACTCTATACTGGAGCATTTGTCAACACTTTTTTTGAATTTTTTATTTTTTTCTTTTGATTCGCAAAATTATAACAATTTACAACTATTCTGTAATGATATCAGTACACAGGTACACCAAAATACTATCGCAGTCCTGTTTTCATTAATTCCGCCGCAAAGCCTCGATCGGGCTCAGTTTTGCTGCTTTCTTCGCAGGGATAAATTCCAAAGAATACTCCCACAGCACAGGAAAACAAAGTCGCCGCCATAATTGTACTCAGGCTGATTCCCGGAGTGATGGACATTCCCATACTGCTGCTTATGATTGAACAGATCACATATCCGCCAATCACACCCAGAACAATTCCTATCACCCCTCCAATCACCGTCAGAATTGCCGCCTCTGCCAGAAACTGCATCATAATAGAAGAGGTTTTCGCTCCCAGTGACTTACGGATACCAATCTCTCTGGTACGTTCTGTTACGGAAACCAGCATAATATTCATAACGCCGATACCGCCAACCAGAAGGGAAATTCCCGCCACAAAGGAGATAAAAGCAGTCACCATATCCAGCATCTGATTCATAGAGCTCATAATATCCTGAAAGCTCTGTACCTGAAAGTAATCTTTTCCTGCACACTGATGTCTTTTTTCCATCAGTTTTACCACTTTGTCAGCAACATCCTGACTGTTTAAGCTCTTATCTGCCTGCATTGTTACTGAGAAAAAGTAATCGGATACACCGGTGAATTCATTCATTGTAGTATAGGGAACATTAATAGTCACCGGCATTCCCTCATAAGTATAACTGACAAAGGTTCCATTTTCTTTCTGGGTTGTCACCCCGCAGATACGAAGACTTTTGGTCAGTCCATAACAATTGACATCTACAGTCATTCCAACCACATCATCTGTGCCAAAGAGTCTTTTTGCATCTGCATCGGAAAGCACACAGACATTTTTGGCTTCCTGAACTTCATTTTCCCCGAAATATACTCCATGCTTCATGGTGGCATTATTTAACAGCTTTGCATCCGGTCCCTCACCCGTCAGCATAAGAGAAAAATTTCCCTTACCTGTGGTAGTTTCTCCACTGAATGAATCCGAAACATTTACTCCTTCTATACCGTCTACCGCCCGGATTGCTTCCACATCATCCGCAGTGATCCACTCCTCATCTGTCTGTGCCTCATCGCTGACACTGATGGCAATCTGCCCGCCGCCGATATCATCAATTTCACTGTTCATCTGGTTCTTGGTTCCTTCACCCACAGATACAATGGCAATTACAGAAGCAATGCCAATGATAATGCCAAGCATAGTCAGAAAAGAACGTCCCTTATTTGC
>ENA-OQDD01000078-OQDD01000078.1-human-gut-metagenome-genome-assembly--contig:-NODE-78-length-37600-cov-4.219438_pt1 | contig 37600 bp, 42 predicted proteins | sample MGYA00242507_ERZ504598 | MGnify/ENA primary metagenome ERZ504598 (study PRJEB26092, sample SAMD00036318) | human gut metagenome | host: Homo sapiens | study: EMG produced TPA metagenomics assembly of...
CGATCAGATCATCCACCAGTCCGGTGGTGCCTTGCTGCTGGATGCGGCGAATCACCTCGTCCAACGCATCGACCGCACCGGCATGCTGATGTGCGGCACTGACGTTGTTCACCGCGTTGGCCAAGTCGAGTACGGCTTGAGCCAAAGGCGTGTCCCCGGACAGTTCGCCGGCCGTGCCCATCAACGCCGGCAACTGGGTGGAGGTGCCAATCGATCCAGACAGGTGCGTGGTATATGAGCCCACATACGCGGCCATATAGTCTTCAAACGTCCGCTTATGGGCGGTTTCGCGTTCGGCCACTACAGACTTGTTCAGCGCACGTTCGTTATCGCGCAGGGTTTGAAGCTGCTCGATGAGCTGTTGCTGTTCACCGGAACCGGCGTCGGTCAGTGCATCGACCAGTGTGGCGGCAGAGGCGGTGAGTTGGGCGACATCCGTATCGGCAGCAGGCTGTGCGGCAGCATTCGCGGCATCGGGATTAGCACCAACTGCCGGACTGCTGGAATTGGAAGGCAATACGGCGAGCGCCACGGAACTCATGGAGAAGTCTTTGGCGTTCATATAGCAGCTGAATTCCAAGCCGGTTGCGGCTTTTCCAGCTGCGGCGAGTACGGTATTGGAACCTTGCGTGGTTACCGTAATGGAGTTGTCAGCGGAAACATCATCGGCTACCTGCGTAGGCACGGTAAAGGCGACAACCGATCGTACGGTTGGCTCCTTGGTTTGCGGCTTAATATCGATATACACGCCGATCAGTCCAGACGCTCCGGCAACCTCGTTTGCCTCGACGTTCGGACCGTCAAGCGAGTAGGTGACGCTGACTTTCCATGGCAGGGTGGCGGCGGAAGCGGGGATACGAGAAACCTTGGACGTGCCGGAATTACTATTGGCGGAATCGGTATCAGTGGGACCGCTATTGCCGGAATCGGCACTGGCGCCATTGCCGGCGCCGCCCTTCCCTACCACATACCAACGGACCGGCTCCCCTTCGGCATCGGCGACGGCGTACATATCACTTGCCGTAGCGAGCACCGGACCGTAATCAACCGGAGTCGGACGAGACATCCAAGCACCGCCGAGAATCGAAGCCACGCACAATGCGCAACTGACCAGTGCAGCACCACATCTCATCTACGTATCCCATTCATACAGTCGGCCACTATGGGCATTCCATTCCCGTATTAATGTAGTCGCTGCAGGCAACTTGCCCTATAGACGAATATCCGAAAGGTGCCCATTCGCTGCGGGCGAATCAGGCGAATACGTCGAGTACGCCCGGGTCGCCACCGGCATCGGCGATGCGCTGGTGGCGCTTCTTGGCTTCGGTAACCACGAATTCACGGTACATTTCGGCAATTTCCGGATCAAGCCCGGCATCGATGGCGATGCGGTGGAGGCGTTCGATCTGATAGTCCTCACGCTTGGTGTCTTCGGGCGCGAATCCGGCGTTGGCTTTGAGCACGCCGACCTGCGAGGTGGCCTTGAACCGCTCGGCCAGTAATGCGATGGCCGCCGAATCGATGTTATCGATGGTTTGGCGCAGCACTTTGATGCGCGCCACCGCTTGTGCGGTTTCCGGGTGGGCCGCCGCCTGGGCGGAGTCGATGGTGGTCCTTTGCCAGCCGCTGCTCGTTTCGCTCATAGATTCGAGGATACTCCCGATTGCGGCTTTGCACGATGCGCAAAGTCAGATATCTCAGATGTCATAGTCGCCGTAGGGGATATGGCTGGCATCCGCATCGCCGAACATGGCCGCACCATTGCCCACTCCCAAAACAATCGAACCCATTGATACATCTTTCATCTCATATATCGTCAGCGTGCATGTGAACGTTGACGGCAATACTACAACTGCAATGTGATAGTTGATGTATTTGCATCATATACGGCAAGGGCTGCGCCCCGTATCAATCGGGGTGCAGCCCTTACACTATTGTTCAGCGGTCTGGTCAGTTGCCGTTGACCGCGTTGCCGGTGTTGGCCTGCTGCACGATGGCGGCGAGGAAGTCGCGGTTGGTGGCGGTCTTCTTGAGGCGCGGCACCAACGTCTGGTAGGCCTGCTCGGGCTCCATGCCGCCCAGCAGTCGACGCAGACGGTAGATAATCGGCAGTTCCTGCGGGTTGGTGATGAGCTCCTCGCGGCGGGTGCCGGAAGCGTTGATGTCGATGGCCGGGAACAGTCGCTTGTCCGCCAGCTCGCGGGACAGGCGCAGTTCCATGTTGCCGGTGCCCTTGAACTCCTCGAAAATCACCTCGTCCATCTTGGAGCCGGTTTCCACCAGCGCAGATGAGATGATGGTCAGGGAGCCGCCGTTTTCGATGTTGCGGGCCGCACCGAAGAACTTCTTCGGCGGGTAGAGGGCCTGCGCGTCCACACCACCGGACAGGATGCGGCCGGAGGCAGGGGCTGCGATGTTGTAAGCGCGAGCCAGTCGGGTCATGGAATCGAGCAGTACGACCACGTCCTGGCCGAGCTCCACAAGACGCTTGGCGCGTTCGACGGCCAGTTCGGCAACCGTAGTGTGATCGGAGGCCGGACGGTCGAAGGTGGAGGAAATGACCTCGCCCTGGACCGTGCGCTCCATATCGGTGACCTCTTCGGGTCGCTCGTCCACGAGCACCACCATAAGGTGGACCTCGGGGTTGTTGGCGGCGATGGAGTTGGCGATGTTCTGCAGGGTGATGGTCTTACCGGCCTTCGGCGGGGAGACAATCAGGCCACGCTGGCCCTTGCCGATTGGGGAAACGATGTCCATGATACGGCCGGTGAGCTTGTTCGGGGCGGTCTCCTGCTTCAAACGCTCCTGCGGGTACAGCGGCGTGAGCTTGGAGAACTGCGGACGGTTGAGCGCTTCTTCAACGCTTTGGCCGTTGATGGAATCGATGGCCTGCAGCGGCACGAACTTCTGGCGCTGGTTGCGGCGGTCGCCTTCACGCGGGGCGCGAATCGAACCATGCACGGCATCGCCCTTGCGCAGGCCGTACTTCTTGACCTGGCCCATGGAAACGTACACGTCGTTCGGGCCGGCAGGTAGCCGGAAGTGCGCACAAAAGCGTAGGAGTCGAGCACGTCGACGATGCCGGCCACCGGCACCAGATCCTCCTGCGGCTCTTCGCGGCGGCTATCACGGTCATTGCGATCGCTACGATTATCGCGATCATCATAGCGACGATCATCATCGGCGTTGTCGCGATCACGGCCACGCATGCGACGGTTACGGCGATCGCTGCGATCATTACGGGTATCGCGATCGTTGCGATCGCTACGGTCGCGGCGGTCACGACGCACGAACTCGTGATCGTCGTTCTGCTCGCCGTCTTCGGACGTTTCCTCGTGCTTCTGCGTGGGCAGCGTGGCCAGGATATCGTCGAGGTCACGCACGGTTTCTTCGCTGTTTTCCGCAGTGCGACGACGGCGGCGAGGCTGCTCGTCCTCATCATCACGGACTCGGCGAATCAGCGGAACTTCCACGTCCTCGTGACGCTCGCGGCGACGCTCGGTAGGCGCTGCATCTCCCAAATCGAGCGTGGCCAGCAGATCGCCGGCCTCATCGGCCTTCTTGCGCGGCTTGCGGCGAGCGAAATCGGGCTGGTCGTCATCGCGACGACGGCGGGCCGCACGCGGTTCGGATGCGGCATCATCGGCGGCCTTACGACGGGTGCGTCGCGGTTCGGTCTCGTCCTTCTTGGCATCGTCGGCCACGGGAAGCGGCAAATCGAGCTGCGGTTCCGTGGCAGCCGGAGCCGGAGCCGGCGACTGGGTGGCCACGTCAGCATTGTCTGTGGTGTTGGCCTCAGCGGCATCGGACTGCGGAGCCTTGACGACCTTGGCGGTTTTGGTCGGCCTTGGGGGCGCGCACGGTCACACCGGCCGGCGGCTCTCCACCATTGCGCGCCGCCTGCAGGGTGGCGAGCAGCTCGGGCTTGCGCATGGTCGACGTGCCGCGCAGGCCCATCTGTTTAGCGAGCTCTTTGAGCTCAGGCAGCTTCATATCCTCAAGATTCTGGCTATTTGCCACTGGTTGCCCTTTCCATACCGAACAGACCCATGCCTATCCAGGCGTTAAGAGTGATTATTGCGGTTGCACCGCTCATGAATGTTCGCTGCGTCTCTGAGTCTCTGCGAACTTCGTTCACTGTACAACGCCAACTCGACCAACGCAAAACGGCCCGCCGAAAACCAAAAAAGCTCCCTCTGTGACGAGGGAGCTCAACAAGGTTTATTCACTTTTCTTCGTGGTAGGACTTTTCGGTGTTGACGGACCACACGTTCTTCTTGGACGTCTTGCCGGTCTTGATGTTGCCGACGGCTCCATGGCGGTGGCCATGGAGTGGTCCATGTTGTTGTAGCGGTGCTGGCCGTTACGGCCCACGCAGTACAGGTTGCCGAAGCCGTCGAGGTACTCGATGAGCTCGTCCATGTGCTCATAGGTGTCGAAGTAGGCGGGGTACGCCTTCCTGACGCGCTCACGATGGGAGTCGATGACCTCGTCCGGACCGTTGATCACACGCATGCGGGTGAGCTCGGAAATCGCGAACTTGGTGACATCCTCCTCGCTCATGTTCCAGAACGAGTCGCCCTCCTCGCAGAAGTACTCGAGACCGATCCACACGGTGTCGTCCACGTCCTTGACCAGGTACGGGCTCCAGTTGTTGAAGATCTGCAGACGGCCGACCTTGTAGCCCGGGTCCTGCACGTAGATCCAGCAGTCCGGCACGATCGGCGGATTGCCGAGGGTGGGGATGCTGGTGGTGTTCTTGAGCTTCAGGTGCTTGACCAGCAGGCCCACGGTCACGAAATCGCGGTACGGCAGGCCGTTGGCCACCTCGGTCATATCGGCCGGGGCGGGCTTGGAATCAACGGCCTCGGGATCGGCGCCGGCCGCGTCGATGGCGTTGACCAGGTCCTTGACCGGCATCGAGGAGATGAACTGGTCGCCGGAAAGCTCGGTGCGGTTGCCCTCGGAATCCTCGTACACCACGGAAGACACGGCACCATCGGTCTGGCGGACCTCGACCACCCTGGCGTCGGTCAGCACCTTGACGCCGGCGGCCTCGCAATTGGACTCGACGGTCTCCCACAGCTGGCCGGGACCGTACTTCGGATACCAGAACTCCTCGATCAGCGAGGTCTCGACCTCCGCGTTGGAGCGCTTCTTGGGCAGCAGCTTCTGGAAGGCGTTCTTGAGCACGCCCATGATGGACAGGCCCTTGACGCGCTGGGCGCCCCAGTCGGCGGAGATCTGGGAGGGGTGGCGGCCCCACAGCTTCTCCGTGTAGCCCTCGAAGAACATCGAATACAGCTTGCGGCCGAAACGGTTGATGTAGAAGTTCTCCAGATTGTCTTCCGGCAGCTTGTGGAACATGGACTTCAGGTAGCTGAAGCCGGCCACCATGGTGAGCTTGAAGCCCATGGCCTTCAACGTGTTGGGGCTCAGCGAAATCGGGTAATCGAAGAAGTGGCGGTTCCAGAAGATACGGGACACTCGGTGGCGCTTGAGCATCACCTTGTCCTCCGTCTCCGGATCGGGGCCGCCCGGCTCCATGTCGTGGTCGCGGCCGAGCTTCTTGTCATCATAGGAGGGTGCGCCCTGCAACGGCAGAACGGTCTTCCACCAATCCATGATGCGTTCGTCTTTGGAGAAGAAACGGTGGCCGCCGATATCCATGCGGTTGCCGTTGTGCTTCACGGTGCGCGAGATACCGCCGAATTCGCGGGTCCCCTCCAGCACGGTCACGTCGTACTTGTCGGCACCGCCGTCCTTGATGAGTTCCCATGCGGCGGTAAGTCCAGCCGGACCGCCGCCGATAATCACTACGGATTGCTTGTCGGTCATTATGCTCCTTATAAACGCAAAATCAGAGACAGTCTACTAGAAGCCCCGGAATCGCACACCGAAAGATGAGCGAATGCTTACAGAATTCTCCCGATATACGACCGATGCGCCGTCTTTCCATCAGCAGAAAGGCGACGCATCGAATCGTGAGGTAGGGGTATTCGGCAACGTTGCGTCACACACAGCGCGGCGAATCGGTTTGGTCTTAGGCTAATTCGTCAGCGACGAACTTTCCATAGATTCAGCGAGATGCCTGCAAGTGCAAGCAGCATCATAATCCCCGCAACACCAGTAACGGCAACACCAGTACGACTCAACTCGTTTTCCGTACCATTAGCCTGAGTGTTGCTGGGCTGATGAGTTCCCGCACCATTGTTATTCGGAGTGGTACTCGTTCCTTCACCAGTGTTAGGTCCTGTGCCGGCTGCGTTGTGGAATCATCAGTCAGATGCGCATCGTCGCCTAGGGTTTGGTGGTCGGAGGCCAAGCAACTTTTAAGCTCAGTGAGCTTGTACACGTGGAACCATCGGCAATCGGCGTGCATTCGGAGCGGAAGGCGATTTCCTGCTCGTTGTAGAGCATACGAACGAGCGGCGTGTAGGCACGGCCGGTCTTCGGGTCGTTGCCGGATTTGACGGCAACATCCCACTGCACATTAGCGGCCATCGGAGTCACCGATTCACCGCGCCATTCATTGTTGGCGTAGGTGTACACGTCGGTGGTGCTGGCGGCCGCCTGCTGGGTGGAACCGGGAAGGCCAAGCAGCGCGGCGAACGGCATCATCGTTTCGGCATGGGCAAAGCGGAAAGTAGCAACGGTGGATCCGCCGTTTACGCGCTCATCAATCGACGAGAAGAAATCGTCAAGCAGCGGCTGTGCGATTGTGTAGGTCTCGTCTTGGCCGGCGTAGCTCGGGCCCTTCTCGTAGAAGTCCTCGGCGTCAAGCGCCCAGGCGAACAACTTGGCGTCGTCTGCCTGCTCACCTTGGAAGTACTGGTTGAAGTCGAAGGTATGGCTGCCGGTGTTCTCGTTCTCCATATCAGCGGCGATGATGTACAGGTTGTACAGATCCATCGCGGCATCGTATTCGGAGGCGATCTTCTTCTTGGCTGCGCCGCAGGCGTCGGCATCCTTGCTGGGGTCGGCTCCCGGCGCGCAGTTGGCCTCGCCGCCCTTGGTGCCATCGACAGTGTTGTACCAGGCGTACGTGCCGTCGGCCAGTTTGGCGAGGAAGTCATCGGTGAAGATTTGTGAAAGCAAATCGTGAGAGGCTGTTTTCACGTCCTCGTTTTCGGCGATGGTTTGCTCAGCGCCTGCGATAATCGCATCGTTTTCCACGAAGTTCTGGTAATCGTCGGCACGCTGCTTGGCCTCACCGGTTTTCTCAGTGCCGTCCGGGTTTTCGGACTTGTGGAAGTACAGCGTGTTCGGCGTCTTGTCGAAAGCCGCCGCCTCGCCGGTGCCGGCCGGATCGGCGGGCGTCACAGTGCTGTTCGCCAGTTTATTGTTCGAGGCCGCGTTGAAACCGCGAGCAAAATTCTCGCCTGATTCAGTAGCGCGGGCTTCGCCAGAGGACTGATAGGCAATCTTGCCACCGTCCTTGGCTGCGTTGTCGAACAGCGTCTTGTTGCGCTCGTAGGCACGTGCGCCAATGCCCTGATGTTGGTCAGCACCCTGACCGGTGAGCATACCGTAGCCATTCTCCACATTTGCGGCGGTGATGGCTTTGAGATTCTTCATGAATTCGGACTTGATGGCATCAGACTTAAAACCGTTATCCGCTTCGGCGGCTTCGGCCATCTTCATAAGCAATGCGTCGTATTTGTAGCTGGACAGGCCGCGTGAACCGTGGCGAGCCATCGACTCGGTGTATACCGTTTCGTAGCCTTCCGGCGCCTGGCTATAGCTGGCAGTGGTCGCTTCGCTAGGTGCCACATATGGCTGCTTGCTGCTGTAATACTGGCCATCGGCCTCCAAAGCCATGGCGTGCGGAACGGTCAGGATGCCACCGGCCAGCAATGTGGCGGCAGCAACCACGCCCGCGATGGAGCCCTTAAGGCCCTGCTGCATATGGTGTGTGTTCATGCAGCATTTTCTATCAGCCGCAAGCAAACAAGACACACGATGGCAAGGTTACGAGTCTGAACTTTTGCTATGCGTTGTATGAACAATGCGCGACGCCCCGCCGTAAGATGACGGAATGCCGCGCATTGTCAATACAGGCTGTATCAGACGATTGCCTGTCAGTGAATATCGTCGGGAATGTCGATATCGGTTTTCTGGACTTCTTCGACGTTCACGTCCTTGAAGGTCACGATGCGCACGGACTTGACGAAACGGCTGGAACGGTAGACATCCCATACCCATGCGTCAGTCAGCTGCACATCGAAATACACGTCCTGACCAGCGGAACGCACGTTGAAATCGACCTTATTCGCCAAGTAGAAGCGACGCTCAGTCTCCACCACATAGGTGAACAGCTTGATGACGTCACGGTATTCCCTATACAGCGCGAGTTCGGCGTCGGTTTCGTAATTGTCGAGATCCTCGGCACTCATGCTTGTTTACTCACTCACTTTCCGTATCGCGTTTGCGGCCGCGGCCCAGCGTACGCCACCATGCTTCCTTTGAGGGCTTGCGTTCTGCCTGACCGTACGGCCAGTTGCTTTCCTCTTCGAGACTGTGGCGCGTGTTCTTCTGCGTATCGTCGTGGTGCTCGGCCTGTGGCTCGACTGGCTGTGCGGCCGCCGGCGTCTGGGCCTGGGACTGCACGTCACTCGTCGTGGCGCCGGCTGCCTCACCACGCTGTGCCGGCTCGGGTTCCGGCTTGTTCTGCTGGATGGCGATGGAATGCTCGCGCGCGGACAGCGCTTCCTTGACACCCGGGTTGTCCTCAATCAAGTGCATGCCAAAAGCGTCAAGCGAACGAATCGGATCGTACTCGTCAGCCAACGTGTCCATGACGATAAGGTCCTGGTATTTGTTGTTTTCGGCATCCCACAACGCGTCGCGCGAGGTGCCGGACGGCACGAAGCCGAGCGACTGGTAGACCGAAATCGAGCGGCTGTTCTTTTCCGGCACGCTCACCCAGATGCGGTGCATGCCCAAGCCGGCCGGTTCGGGCGCGAAACCGTAGGTCATCACACGCGGCATGGCGTCACGGGAGTAGCCGCGGCCACGGTATTCACGGCCCAAGATGATCTGGATGCGGGCGGACTTGGACCAGCCGTCGATGTCGATAAGGAAAATCATGCCGATGACATTATCGGTGCTGGCCGCATCGAGCTGACCGTCATCGTCATGGTCGGCGTCAGTCAATACGGCCCATGCGATGGTGCGGCGGGATTCCGGATCACCCACACCGGATTCGGCGGGTGCCTGACCGGCTTCCCAAGCTGGGAGCGGCGGACCCACGTGTGTACGATGGCGCGTTCGGTGACCGCATCCTTACCTGTGATCTTGGATGCGCCATAGAAGGCATCAAGTTCATCCAAACGAGGCAGGTCCTCGACGGTGGCGGGGCGCAGGTGCACCATTTCGCCACGGATTGGCGGAATGACGATGCTCTGTGGCAGATCGCGCTTCAGTTGCGCTTCGGTAGCCATGCTCAGCGTCTCGTTGGTTGCGGTCATCGGTATACGTCCCCCGGTTCGGCTTGTTTCGGCTCACGGTCCAGTGCCGAACATATCTTACTCGACTGGGTGAACGCTGGAAATGCTCTGAGTCGACTTTCTTACAGAATCAATAAAGGCTCCCGCTGGCGGGAGCTGTCTAACGGATTTGAACTGGAGAATTTCCCTACAAATAAGTGCTCCCGCTGGCGGGAGCTGTCCGCGAAGCGACTGAGGGTGTCATCCGTACATGGCGACCACCCTCAGTCTCACTCCGTTCGACAGCTCCCACCAGCGGGAGCCAGTGAATCTAATCAGCCCTTGATCTTGCCCATGACGACCTTGGTGACGGCCTTGGCGTCGGCCTGACCGCGCGTGGCTTCATCACGGCACCGATGATTACACCCATCGGCTTCATGTTGCCGCTCTTGAGCTTCTCGACAACGTCCGGGTTGGCTTCGAACGCCGCGTCGACGGCCGCCTCGATGGCACCGTTGTCTTCGACGATCTTGTAGTCGTGCTTCTTGACGACTTCATCCGGAGTGCCTTCGCCCTTAAGCACGCCTTCGACGGTCTGCTTGGCGAGCTTGTCGTTGAGCTTGCCGGAGGCGATGAGCTTCTCGACCTCGGCCACATCGGCCGGGGTGATCGGCAGCTCTTCGAGGGACACACCCTTGGCGTTGGCTTCGCGGGAAAGCTCGCCCAGCCACCACTTGCGGGCACCGGCAGCTTGGCACCGGCCTTGACGGTTTCCTCAATCAGGTCGAGGGCGTCGGCGTTGAGGATGTCGCGCATCTGCAGATCACTCAGGCCCCACTCGGACTTGAGGCGGTTGCGGCGCTCGCGCGGCATTTCCGGCATCTGGGCCTTCATCTCCTCGATGTGCTCCTTGGTGATGTGGAGCATGACGAGGTCGGGGTCCGGGAAGTAGCGGTAGTCGTCGCATCGGACTTCAGACGGCCGCCAGCGGTGGTCTGCGTAGCCTCATCCAGTGGCGGGTCTCCTGCAGAATCTCCTTGCCGTCGTCCAGACGAGCGCCTGACGGCGAATCTCGTACTGGATGGTCTTCTCGATGCCGCGGAACGAGTTCACATTCTTGGTCTCGGAACGGGTGCCGTACGGAGCGTCCGGGCTCGGGCGCAACGAGACGTTCACGTCAGCGCGCATGTTGCCCTGCTCCATACGAGCGTGGGAGATGTTCAACGCGCGCACGATGTCGCGGATGGCGCGCACATAGGCACCGGCGATTTCGGGAGCGCGGTCGCCCGCACCCTCGATCGGCTTGGTGACGATCTCAATCAGCGGCACACCGGCACGGTTGTAGTCGACCAGCGAGTGGTCGGCACCTTCGATACGGCCGTCGGCGCCACCCACGTGGGTGTTCTTGCCGGCGTCGTCCTCGATGTGCGCGCGCTCGATCGGCACGCGGAACACGGTGCCGTCTTCCAGCTCGACGTCCAGGTAGCCGTTGCCGTTGGTGGGCTTGTCGTACTGCGAGATCTGGTAGTCGCGCGGCATGTCCGGGTAGAAGTAGTTCTTACGGGCGAACTGGCTCCACTCGGCGATTTCGCAGTGCAGGGCCAGACCCAGCTTGATGGCGTAATCGACGGCGGTCTTGTTGATCACCGGCAGAGAGCCCGGCAGGCCAAGGCTCACCGGGGTCAGCTCGGTGTTCGGCTCGCCACCGAACTCGATGTGGGCCGGGCAGAACAGCTTGGTGTTCGTGGACAGCTCCACGTGGGTTTCCAGACCGAAGACCACATCGTACTTCTTGGTGGCATCGGCGTACTTCATCAGTTTTTCAGCCATGATGTTGTTTCTTTCCTTCCGATGCTCACTTGCCCAGACCGTCAAGCCACGGGGTCTTGAGGTCGTTCCAGATCGGGCCGTTCCAGCTGTCTTCCAGCGCGGCTTCGAGGGCCGCGGCCGGCTTGTACATGACTTCGTCGCGCTGCTGCGGGGCGATGAACTGGAAGCCGACGGGCAGGCCGTCGTCGGACAGGCCGGCCGGGATGGACATGGCAGGCACGCCGGCGAGGTTGGCCGGAATGGTGGCGATGTCGTTCATGTACATGGCCAGCGGGTCGTCCATCTTCTCGCCGAACTTGAAGGCGGTGGACGGGCTGGTGGGAGCCACGAGCACGTCGACCTGTTCGAAGGCCTTCTTGAAGTCTTCGATAATCAGCGTGCGGACCTTCTGGGCCGAGCCGTACCAGGCGTCGTAGTAGCCGGCGGACAGGGCGTAGGTGCCGAGGATGATACGGCGCTTGACCTCGTCGCCGAAGCCGGCTTCACGGGTGTAGGCCATCATGTTGGCGGCGGTCTGCGGCACGCCGGTCGGCGGCATCACGCGCAGGCCGTAGCGCATGCCATCGTAACGGGCCAGGTTGGAGCTGACCTCGGACGGCATGATGATGTAGTAAGCGCCTAGCGAGTAGCCGATGTGCGGGACCGAGACCTCAACGACCTCGGCACCCATCTCCTTGAGCTTGTCGACGGCCTCGTTGAAGCGGGCCTCGACGCCGGGCTGGAAGCCGTCGCCGCCGAGTTCCTTGATGAGGCCGACCTTCATACCCTTCAGATCGCGCTTGGCGCCTTCGCGGGCGGCGGCGACCATCGGGCGCGGGCCTTCGGGGATGGAGGTGGAGTCACGCTTGTCGTGGCCACCGATGATCTCCTGCAGCAGTGCGGAGTCGAGCACGGTGCGGGAGACCGGGCCGATCTGGTCGAGCGAGGAGGCCATGGCGATGGCTCCGAAACGGGAGACGCGCCGTAGGTGGGTTTGACGCCCACGGTGCCGGTCAGGGCGCCGGCTGGCGAATCGAGCCACCAGTGTCGGTGCCGAGGGCGATCGGTGCCTCGAATGCGGCGACTGCGGAGGCGGAGCCACCACCGGAACCGCCGGGCACGCGCTCGGTATCCCACGGGTTGTGGGTGGTCTGGTAGGCGGAGTGCTCGGTGGAGGAGCCCTGGGCGAATTCGTCGAGGTTGGTCTTGCCGAGAATCGGCATGCCGGCGGCCTTGAGCTTTTCGATGACGGTGGCGTCGTACGGCGGCACCCAGCCTTCGAGGATCTTGGAGGCGGCGGTGGTTTCGATGCCCTTGGTGACGATCATGTCCTTGATGGCGATCGGCACACCAGCCAGCTCAGGCAGGGCGGCCTTGTCTTCGGCGGACTTGGCGTCGAAGGCGTCGGCCTGCTCGAGAGCCACATCGCCGGAAACCTTCAGGAAGGCCTTGATGGACGGCTCGGCAGCCTCGATCACCTTGAGGTGGGCTTCGACGAGCTCGCGAGAGGTGACGTCGCCCTTCTTGACGGCAGCGGCCTGCTCGGCAGCAGACAGTTTGACGAGAGTTGCGGTTTCGTTGCTCATCGATTACTCCTCGCTTCCCAGGATTCGCGGTGCCACGAACATGCCGGCCTCGGTCTTCGGGCCACCGGCGAGCGCCTCTTCCTGCGTGAGCGGGGTTTCGGCGACGTCCGGGCGCAGGTAGGCTTCCAGCGGAACCGGGTTGGCGGTCGGCGGCACATCGTCGGAGGCGACTTCCTGGACCTTGTTGATGGAGTCTGCGATGACGTTCAGTTCGCCCTGCAGACGGGTGATTTCCTCATCGGTGAGCGCGATTCGGGCCAGATCGCCCAAATGCACGATTTCTTCGCGTGAAAATGTTGGCATGGCCATAACTATATGAGCCGTATGTGACACGCAGTTGTCGGGAAACCGCATTTTCCTACCCTTTGAGACCATTTCAGCAGGGCAGGCACTCGGGTCATTATTTGATATCCGCTTTTCTGGTGACGATGAGACCGCCGATCCATGCGGCAGGATTGTCGGCGCATGGCTACACGCCTGATACGGCGTGTTGGGCAATCCATGCGTGCATGGCCACGGCCGCCGCAGCGCCTGCATTAATGGAGCGCACGGAACCGAATTGAGAGATGTAGACCACATCGTCGGCCAATGCGAGGGCCTTCTCGCTCAATCCGGGGCCTTCTGCACCGAAGAGCAGCAGGCACCGCTTGGGGAAGGCATAGGCTTCCATCGGCACTGCGCCGGGAATAATGTCGAGGGCGATGACGCGGGCGGCTTGAAGCTCCTTGATGCGTGCATCACAAGCATCGATTTCGGCCAGCAGCTCATGAAGGTGCTTGTTGTCTCCATCCACAGCCACATCATGCGCATGGATGGCGGCGGCACCGGCCTTGGCTCGTTCATAGGCGATTTCACCGGCGATGCGATGATGCCAGCTTTCCACCAGTCGGCGATGGAGGGGTGGTGTTCGACGTGCTGGTACAGTTCGGTCATCAACGCGCCTTGCGATTCCACTTATGTGGACCGACAATGTGTACGCGCTTGGCCTGGAAGGCATTAGCGGTGCGGACCATGGAACCGATGTTAAAATCGTGGGTCCAGTTTTCCACCGCAACTTCGAAGTCGTGACGCCCTCGAGCGTCAAGATCGGCCTTAATGGCAGCAACGGTCCAGTAGCGGTAACGGTCCAATACGTTGCGGCGGTCTCCGTCGTTCAACAGCACCGAGTCGAAACGACCGTCATAATTCGAAGAAGTCGGATCATCGGGACGAGGCTCACCGGGATGGGTCTCAGACCACGGCCCAAGGCCGATTTCACGGAATTCCGGTTCACCTGAAGCTTTGGCAGCCAAAGAAATCTGGTTGGGTGCGTGCAATCTTTCTCCTCGATAACGCTATTCACCGGTTCCTCTTAGTCAGCTTCGCTGCTCAGCCCGGCTGACTTTATGTGAGGGAAGTCAAAGGTGGATTTACCGCAGTTCGGATTCGTCGAAGACTGGATGAAGGGGAGCGTTTGCTCGTCGCCGGTGGAGGGGTTGACCACATTGATGTCTTTGGCACCGCCACCGACCAGCGAGGCGATGGCCACGACCTTGGCACCCAGCTGCTCCACTATGCCAAAGTCGAGGCTCAGCTCATTGCCGTTGCGCAGGGTGACCAGCGAGCTGGTCTGCACGTACGACTTTTCGGACAGCCAAGCATCCAACAGCACCACACGGCGGCCTTCGATGGAGGGGCCCTTGATGGACGGGTAGACGAAGTCCATCACGAATCCATCTAGGTCCTCGCCACGAGAGGCGGCGGCCTGGATCATGGCAGACACCATGGGCACAGATGCTGCGGTCAAGGCACCAACAGCATCGAAGTCATCAATCGAATAGCCCGCATCTTCCAAAGCGTCAATCAGTACATGGCCCATGACAGTGGCGGCACGGTGGTCGAAAGTCACCGCGGCAAGTTCGGAGAACGGGCGGCCCACCACATGCTCCTTCAGCAAGGTGGCTAGCTGTTCACGCGGCTCCAGCATGGCAAAGTCATTATGGCTCTTCGCGACGGCAAGGTCCGGGGTACCAGTGGGGCGGAATCCAGATTCAGTCATGACTCCAGACTATCGCCTGAGGCAGTCAGATGAGTATCACCTTCATCGGCCGGCACCACTTCAGGGGCGGACAGTTCGCTCACATTGCCTTTATCTGATTCGATGATCGGTACTTCCTCGATGATCTTGGTCGGTTCGATTTTTTGCAGCTTGCGAGCGGTGGGCAACACACGGCGTTCCAAACTGGACGCGAACTTGTTGTAGGCGCTGACCGTCTTAGTAATCTGGGTGCCCAATTTGATGGCATAATCACCCAGCGTGGAGAACCGTTCGTACAGTTCTCGGGACAGATCGAACAGCTGCTTGGCGTCATCGGTGAGCGACTGCTGCTGCCAGGCATAGGCCACGGATTTCAGCACGGCCCAGAGCGTGACCGGCGAGGTGAGCGCCACTTTGCGAGAGAACGCATCATCCATCAGTGTGGGATCGGCTTCGAGTGCGGCCTGCAGTAGTGCCTCATTGGGGATGAAGGCCACCACAAAATCAGGTGCTACATCAAAGGCATTCCAATAGGCCTTTTCGCCGAGAGCACGTACATGCTCGCGCAACGCTTGGCATGGGACCGCAGCAAATCATCGCGGCGGGCAATATCCTCGGGGCTGGCGGTGTCCGGGATTTCGCAGGCACGCTGGTAATCGGCATAAGGCACTTTGGCATCAATCGGAATGGTCTTGCCTCCCGGCAGATGCACGATCATATCTGGGCGCAACGTACGCCCATCGGCATCCGTGACCACCACCTGGGTGTCGAAATCGACATGTTCCAGCAATCCGGCGGACTCGACAATGTTCTTGAGCTGGGCCTCGCCCCACGCGCCACGCACCTTGTTGTTGCGCAACGCGGCGGACAGGGAACTGGTTTCCTTGTCCAAACGGGCCTGCTGATCGTTGAGCCCCTTGAGTTGGGCTCCCAATGCGCCCATTTCCCTCTTGCGGCCCTCTTCGATCTGCGTGACCTTGTTCTGCAAGGTATCAAGATTCTTGGCCACTGGCGCAAGCGCCTCGAGCACCTTGCTCTGTTCTTTCAAACGTGCTTCCTGTTCAGCACGCTTGACCTCGGCGGCCTGAGCATCCGCCTGACGCTTCCGTTCTGCCTCCGCAGCTGCACGCTCACGTTCCTGCTGAATGCGAATCTGCTCAGCCTGCTGCGCCTGGGCAAGTTGTGACTTGGCGAAAGCCAATTGCTGGTTCACGCCTTCAATCTGAGCTTGCGCGGCAGCATTGCGAGCACTGAGCTCAGCGTTCTCGAATCGCGCATTCTCCAGCGAGGTCTTGGCCTCCTCCAGCTCCTCGCTTTTGACGCCTCGAGCCATCTCCTGACCCTTATGACGGCCTAGCACGAAGCCGGCGAAGAGGCCAAGCCCTGCACCAACCACTAGCACGACGATGACGATAATCACGGTTCCTATTTGCTCAAACATGGTACCCAGTATGTCATCGATGGTGAATGACGGTAAAACTCGTCACGATTTGACGAGACGCGCAATGGCCGCGGAAGCCTCCGCAAGTTTTTCATCGGCCACCTCGCCGCCCTGAATCGACGCCTGCCGCACGCAATGGTTGAGATGATCGTCCAGCAGCAATAACGCCACGGATTTCAGCGCCGAATTCGACGCCGAAATCTGCGTCAGGATATCGATGCAGTATTTGTCATCCTCCACCATCTGCGTGATGGCACGCACCTGTCCTTCGATACGGCGCAATCGTGCGATGACCTTGGCCTTGTCTTCGTCATAACCATGCATCGCAAACCCCCTGATACTTATCCGTCAGCTGAACACACCCCATTATATACCCTCTAGGGGTATAGGTATACACTGTTGTTCAGTACAACAAACAAGGGGAAGGAACGGTTATGGAGCTCAGCATCTTCTCGGCCGCCACGGCGCTGATAGCGGCGGCCGCATTGACATGGCTGGTACTGCGGTTCTTCTTCGGAACGCAGAAAGCCACGGCCGGGGCCATGGACGCCTCCGGCGAACGCCAATCCGCAACAATCACCGTCAAGGGCGGGTACTCCCCCGCCGTGATCAGCATGCGCACGGGTACGCCGATCACGCTGACTTTCGATCGACAGGAGACCGGCGAATGCACTTCGCATGTGGTGTTCGCGGATCTGGGGCTTGACGCCATGCTGCCGGGCAACGCCACCACCGACGTGGAACTACCGGCGTTGCCGGCGGGCGAATATCCGTTTGCATGCGGCATGAATATGGTGCATGGGTTGTTGAGGGTTGAGGGAGAGGAGAGTAAGGACGGTGCGGATAAGGACGGGCTTCGCCCGCGTGCTGACGGCTCGGCCGAAGCCGAGGGGGTCTCTCCCTCAGACTTGCGGGTTGGAGCTCCGGTTGTGGATGCGGCGGAGGCCGAGCGGCGAGAGGCGGCTGAACGCGCCAATGAGATCAAGGCGCTGACGAAGCTGGTGATTGTGGGCGCGGTACTGACGTTGCCGGTATTCGCCGTCACCATGCTGCATATGGCCAATCCCGCGCTGGCGCCGCATTGGATGGCGAACCCGTGGCTGCAGGCCATTCTCATCACGCCGGTGATGTTCTACTGCGGGCGTCCGATCCACACGGTCGGCTTCCCCGCGCTGGCGCACCGCTCCCCCGACATGAACTCGCTGGTCTCGCTGGGCACTTCGGCCGCCTACCTGTATTCGCTGGTGACCTGCATCGCCCCGTGGGTGTTCCCGGAGCTCGCGCGAGCCGTATTTCGAATCGGTGGGCGTGGTCATCACCCTGGTGCTGGTCGGCCGCCTGCTGGAGACCAAGGCCCGCGAAGGCACCGGCAAGGCGGTGCAGTCGCTTATCAAACTGCGCCCGCGCACCGCGCACAAGCTCAACGCCACTTCCGCAGACAATGTGGACGGCATCGAATGGCGTAATCCGGCGCATTTCACGGACACCGACATCGACGCCATCGCCACCGGCGACCTGCTGGTCGTCAAGAACGGCGAGCGCGTGCCCACGGACGGCGTGATCGTGGCCGGCGAGGCGCGTATCGACGAATCGATGATCACCGGCGAATCCAAGCCGGTCTCCAAAACCGCAGGCGACCCGGTGACCGGGGCCACCGTGCTGCTCAAGGGCGGCTGCGTGATGCGCGCCACCCAAGTCGGCGCGGACACGGTACTCTCGCAGATCGCGGCGATGGTGGCCCGCGCCCAGGCGACCAAGCGCCGGTGCAGCAACTGGCCGATAAGATCGCCCGGTATTTCGTGCCGGCGGTGATGATCATCGCCATCTGGACGTTCGCCATCTGGAGGTCACTGGCCCGGCGCCGCAACTGGCGCACGCGCTGGTCACCGCGGTCAGTGTGCTGATCATCGCCTGCCCGTGCGCGCTGGGACTGGCCACGCCGCTGTCGGTGACGGTCTCGCTGGCTTGGGCGCCACCAACGGCGTGCTGGTCACCAGTGCCAAGCGCTGGAACAGGCGCGTCGCATCGGCACCGTGGTGTTCGACAAGACCGGCACCATCACGCGCGGCGTGGTGGACGCGGCCGCCGACTGGGACAAGCCGAGCTACGAGCAGGACACAGTCAAGGAAGGCTCGCGTGAGGCCGTCGCGGCGTTGCGCGCACGCGGCATCCGCACGGTGATGCTGTCGGGCGACAAGGCCGAGGTAGCCGGGCGCATCGCCCGCGAAGTCGGCATCGATACGGTGATCTGCGAGGTCAAGCCGGACGGCAAGGCCTACTGGATCGCCAAACTGCAGCGCGAACGCGACGAGGCCGCCGCCAAGTCCGCGTACGGCACCTCCCGCACGGCCGCACAATCCCGCACTCTGATTGCGATGGTGGCGACGGCATCAACGACGCCCCGCGCTGGCTCAGGCGGATCTCGGCATCGCCATCGGCACCGGCACGGACGTGGCGATGCAGTCGGCGGACGTGACCTTGATGAGCGGCGACTTGCGCGGCGTCATCAAGACCATCAACCTGTCCAATGCCACGATGCGCAACATCCGCGAGAATCTGGGGTGGGCGTTCGGCTACAACGTCATCGGCATTCCGGTGGCCGCCGGCGTACTCTACCCGTTCACCGGCTGGCTGTTGAGCCCGATGATCGCGGGTCTGGCGATGGCGTTGAGCTCAGTGTGCCTGGTGCTGAACGCGAACCGGCTGCATGGAGCGAACATCAACGTGGGTGCTGCCGATAGCACCGCTGGCTCGGGCAGCAGCACGGCGGATGTCGAATCAGCCGGATCGGCCGAATCCGCCAACGCCGCCAACATCACCGCTCCGCCACATCCAACGCGCCTCACGAGCCGACCGTCATCATCGACGATCGCACCACGCTGAATCAAACCAATCACGTATCTGACCAATCCAATAATCCAACCAACAAGGAGAACACTATGGATACGGGAATGCACATGCACCACACCGCCCCCGCGGACGGCGAAACCGCCACCGACCCGGTGTGCGGCATGACCGTGGCTGTGAACGCGACGCGATCACGCGCGAGTATGAGGGCAAGTCCTATTACTTCTGCGGCGAACACTGTGCCACGAACTTCATGAAGGCCCCGCAGGTGTTCCTGGAGCAGTAGTCTCTGCGTTTACCTGATTCAACGACAATGGCCTCCGCCCAAAACGAGCGGAGGCATTTGCATATATGAATCAATCAACGAATCAGTTGGCGAAGAAGAACACGAACAGCCAAGCGCCGATAATGGCGCCGACAATCGGGGCCACAACCGGGATCCAGGCCTCGCCCCAGCGGGAGGAGCCCTTGTGCGGGATCGGCAGGATGGCGTGCAGCAGACGCGGCATGAGGTCGCGGGCCGGGTTCAGGCCAGGGCCGGTCGGGCCACCCATGGAGGTCACGAGGCCCCACACAATGAAGCCGACGACGATGGAGGCGGCGGCGTAATCCTGCTTGCCCCAAGCCAGGGACAGGCAGCACAGGGCGCCGAAGACGAGCACCAGGGTGCCGAACATCTCGTTGAGGAAGTAGTTGACCTTCTGGTTGTCCGCGTCAGTGGTGCAGAAGGTGCCAGAATCGCCTCGGCGTCCTCGGTCTCCTTGTAGTGCGGGTAGTAAGTGATGTAGACGATGAGCTGGCCGAGCAGGGCGCCGAGCAGCTGGGCGACGATGTACGGCAGCACGTCGCTCCACGGGAACAGGCCGTTGACGGCCTGGGCGATGGTCATGGCCGGGTTGATGTGCGCGCCGGAGACGCTACCGAACATGAGCACCGGGAACATGACGCCGAAGCCGTAGCCCATGGCGATGTTCAGCCAGCCGGCGTGGTGGCCTTGGTGTTCTTGAGCTCAACGTTGGCCACGGAGCCGTTGCCGAAGATCATCAGAATGGCGGTGCCGAAGAACTCGGCGGCCAGCTTGGTAAAGAGAGGATAATCCACTGCTTCTTCTTTTCTCTTCGCCGCGCAACAGGCATGGCTGACTGTTCACGGCATTCTGTGTGACTGGAAATCCGTTCGCGGAGCCGGCGACGCGATTTACGCTGGGCGCGAAAGCAAACGTGGTGATTGTACACTTTGCCCCACGACGAAATGCCGGCAAGATGCGATGTCGAATGTCCAGCCGAATGCAATGCCCAAAAAGCCATCGGAATCAGCCGAAGCGACCTTGAATCTCAGTGGTTGCGAATGACGTTGCGCAGGGGCAGGACGCTGGTGGGCGAGACGGACAGTTCGTCGATTCCTAGGCGCAGGAACGTATCGGTCAGGCTCAAGTCTGCGCCAAGCTCGCCGCAGATGCCGCACCAGATGCCATGACGATGGGCAGCCTCGATAGTCATCTGGATCATGCGCAGCACAGCTGGTGAATGCGGGTCGGCAAAGCGTTCGAGACTCGGGTTCTGACGGTCACAGGCCAGCGTGTACTGGGTCAGGTCGTTGGTGCCGATGGAGAAGAAATCGACTTCGGCGGCCAGCTCGTCGGCCATAATGACCGACGCAGGCGTCTCAATCATAACGCCGATCTGGATACTCTCGTTGAAGTCGATGCGCTCGCCGCGCAGCTCGCTTTTGGCTTCTTCAAGAATCCGCTTGGCGTCGCGTACCTCCTGCACAGAGGTGATCATGGGCAGCATAATGGCGATGTTGCCGTATGCTGAGGCGCGCAATAATGCGCGTAACTGGACTTTGAAAATCTCCGGGCGGGTCAGGCAGATGCGGATTGCCCGGTAACCAAGCGCGGGATTATCCTCGTGGCTCAGATTGAAGTAGTCGACCTGTTTGTCCGCGCCGATGTCGAGCGTACGGATGATGACCGGACGGTCGCCCATCTCCTGTGCGACTTGTCCGTATGCATCGAACTGAAATTCCTCGGTCGGCCAGTCCTCGCGTTCCAGATACAGGAACTCACTGCGGAACAAGCCGATGCCCTCAGCATCGTTGGCCAGCACGGCGGCTGCGTCAGAGGGACGGCTGATGTTGGCGTACAGGTGGACCCGCTGACCGGACTTGGTTTCGGTGGGCTTGCCCTTGAGCTTCCGCAGGAGGCTTAGGTGCTCCTCAGCCTCGGCCTTCCTGCGCCGGTATTCGGTCAACGTGGCCTCGTCCGGGTCGACGAATACCGCACCGCTGGCGCCGTCGATTACGGCAACGTGACCATCATCGGCCGGGTCAAAGGCGTCGCCGATACCTGTGATGGCGGGCAGGCCCATCGTGCGCGCCAGAATCGCGGTGTGCGAGTTCGCTGAGCCCTTGGCGGTCACGAGGCCCAAAACCTTAGCGCGGTCGAGCTGCGCGGTATCGCTGGGAGCAAGATCTTCGGCGAAGATGATGTGGCTTTCGCCGTTCTGCGCGATCCCGTTCTGCACAATACCGTTCTGCACAGCATCGCCTTGTACACTGCCATCCTGCGCCGTGCTATCGCGTTTGCCTTGCAGCACGTTCATCACGCGGCGAGAAACATCCTTGACATCAGCGGCTCGAGCTGCATGGTCGAGCTATCCATCGCAGCGAACATGGCGGCGAACTGTTCGGCGGCGCTCTTCACCGCGAATTCGGCGTTCACCTTGTCTTGCGCAATCAAACCTTCGACGCATTCCGCATAGTCCGGGTCCTGGAGCATAAGCCGATGGGCGTCGAACAGTTCGGCCTTGTTTTCGCCGAACTCAGCGGCGACGTTGTCACGCAGTTGCTTGAGCTGAGCGACGGCCGTGTCACGGGCCGCGCGGAATCGATCCATCTCGGCCTGCGGGTCGTCGATTAAGCGGCGTTCTACGGCATAATCTACGGCGGCGAGCACGCGGACCGTGCCGATAGCAATGCCAGCGGATACGCTGACGCCTGTATCGTTCTCATTACAGGTGCTCCTTGAGGAATCGCTCGAACTCTGCAGCAGCGACAGCTTCATCGTTGCCCTGCACCCGAACCGTAACCTCGTCACCTTGTTGAACATCAAGTCCCATAACACCGAAGATACGCTTGGCATCCACGGATTTTCCACCGTAGGCAACGGTGATGCTCGATTCATATTCCTGCGCTTTGGCAACCAACCGGCCAGCCGGGCGGGCGTGCATGCCTTCGGGGTCGGATACGGTGAACGTGAATATCTGAGGCATGACGTTGCTCCTTACACGTCCGGCCGTCACGCGCGAAGACGGCCTTTCCGCACCAGCTACGGCTGATACTGGAAAAACAAAAAACCGGAATCTTTCGATTCGGTTGTCTGTGCCCCCGCAGGATTCGAACCCTGGACACGCTGATTAAGAGTCAGCTGCTCTAACCAACTGAGCTACAGGGCTTGGTTAGATGTTGAAGTATTCCTTGCAACAGGTGATAAATATACTCAGATTTGAAGCGAATGCAACTCTCGGCGTGTCGCGCCTATTTCCGGCGTTTTTGCTAATACAAAAATCCCCCATGCGGCGCAAACCGCACGGGGATGATGCTTAAGCTCAGACTCTTGGTCTGTGTGATTCCAGCACTAGGCCGGAATGACTCACTCGGCCACGACCTTCACGAAGAAGGAAGCGGTGATCTCCGGGTGGAGGGCCACCTTGGCGGGGAAATCGCCGGTGGTCTTGATGGTCTCGACCTCGATGGCCTTCGGGTTCACCGCAGCCTTGTCGGACAGAGCGACGGCGATGGCCTCGTTGGAGATACCACCGAACAGCTTGCCGGACTCGGACACCTTGGCGGCGATCTCGACGGTAGTGCCCTCGATGGCGGCCTTAGCGGCGACGGCGTCCTCGCGGGTAGCGACGGCCTTGGCCAGACGAGCGCGCTTCATAGCGACGATCTGAGCCTCAGCGCCTTGGTCCACGCGAAAGCGAGGCCTGCGGGAACAGGTAGTTGCGGGCGTAGCCGGACTTCACGTCGACAACGTCACCGGAATGGCCCAGGTTGGACACGGTCTTGGTGAGAATAACCTTGGTTTCAGCCATTGTTCAAAGCCTCCCTAACTCAGCGACCCGAGGTGGCGTACGGCAGCAGGGCCATCTCGCGGGCGTTCTTGATCGCCTTGGACAGCTCACGCTGCTCCTGCACGGTCACGCCGGTGATACGACGGGAACGGATCTTGCCGCGATCGGAAATGAACTTACGCAGCAGCGCAACGTCCTTGTAATCGATCTCGGTGACCTTGGCGGCCTTCAGCGGGTTCGGCTTCTTCTTGAACGGCTTGACCGGCGGTTGCGGCCTCTTACGTGACATGATGTTCTCCTTATAAATCTTGATATTGATTGCTGCTGGCAGCGGGGAGGCAAGTACTGATCAGAACTCCGGGTCGGAATCGTCGCCGCCGAAATCGGAGGAAGCGCCGAACGTGGAGAAGCTACCGGCATCAGATGCACCGGCATTACTCCACGGGTCGACCGCAGGAGCGGACGGGTTGGCGGGAGCGGCAGACTGCTGGGAGTATCCAGCGCCACCACCCTGATAGCCACCGTTGTAACCGCCCTGGCCACCGGCATAACCACCTTGGCCACCCTGGTTGCCATAGCCCTGATTGGACTGCTGACCACCCTGGAAACCACCGGAACGACCCTGGAAGCCGCCCTGACCGGACGACTGGCGAGTCACCTGTGCGGTGGCGTAGCGCAGGGAGGGCCCGATCTCATCGAGCTGCATCTCCACGACGGTTCGCTGGGAACCATCCTGTGCCTGATAGGAACGCTGCTGGAGGCGACCGGTGGCAATCACGCGCATGCCCTTCTTCAGGGACTGGGCGCAGTGGTCGGCCAGATCACGCCAAGCGGAGCACCTCATGAACAGCGCCTGACCATCCTCGAACTGGTTGGTCTGACGATTCCAGGTTCGCGGGGTGGAAGCAATCGTGAAGCTCGCCACGGTCGCACCGCTGCCAATAGTGCGCAGCTCGGGGTCCGCAGTGAGGTTGCCCACGATGGTGATGACGGTTTCGCCTGCCATAACGGTCCTTCTTACTTACCTTGAATACCAGCTGTTCAGCTGACTAAACGCTTGATTCAGCCTTACGAAGAATCTTCGTGCGGATCACGGATTCGTTGAGGTTCAGAACACGGTCAAGCTCATCGCTGGTAGCGGGCTCGGCGGTGTACTTCACCACGACGTAGTTGCCTTCGGTCTTACCGGCAATCTCATAGGCGAGCTTGCGACGGCCCCAGTAATCGGGCTCATCGAAAGAGCCGCCTTCCTTGGTGACGAGTTCCAGATACTGCTCGGTCAGCTTCTTCAGACCGCGCTCATCCAGCTCAGGATCGGCGATGAACATCAGTTCGTACTTGTGCGCAGACATCACCCACCTCCTTCGGACTATTCGGCCACGGACGTTCCGTGGCAGGAGTGTGTATGCGTGTTAATCATAGGGCGATGCAGATGCACCTCACCCTGTGAGCAACTTACCTATCTTATGGTCAGGGCGGGACAGTGCCGCATGTTCATCAACGATTGCAGCACTCTTACAACACAGCCCCACTTCACGGCACGCGCTGCGGTGGGGTGCTAGTACACTGGTTAAGGCTAAAAACACTGCAACACAAAAGGATGCGAACGCATGTCGGCGATTCTTGAAGGCACTCCGGATAAACGACTCGTATTGGTCACGGGCCGCGCCTACCCCGAGCTAGCTGAGAAGGTGGCCGAATGCTTGGGAACCGAAATCCTCGAAACCACGTCCTATGACTTTGCCAATGGCGAGATGTACGTGCGTTTCACCGAACCGGTGCGCGGTGCGGACGTGTTCGTGCTGCAGTGTCATTCGGGCGATATCAACAAGTGGATCATGGAACAGCTCATCATGATCGATGCTTTGAAGCGCGCCTCCGCCAAGTCGATTACCGTGGTGGCGCCCTTCCTCGGCTACTCGCGCAGGATAAGAAGCACCGCGGTCGTGAGCCCATCACCGCCCGTCTGATTTTCGATCTGTTCCACGCCGCCGGTGCAGACCGCATTATGACGGTCGATCTGCACGCCGCTCAGGAGCAGGGTTTCTTCGATGGTCCGGTCGATCATCTAACCGCCATGCCGGTGCTGCTCGATTACGTGCGTTCCACCCTTGATCTGGGCAACACCACCATCGTGTCCCCGGATGCCGGCCGTATCAAAGTGTCCGAACAGTGGGCCGCCAAGCTAGGCAATCTGCCGCTGGCATTCATCCACAAACAGCGTGATATTACTCGTCCGAACCATGCCGAGGCACATGGCATTATCGGCGATGTCGACGGCCGCGACTGCGTGGTCATCGACGACATGGTCGATACCGCCGGTACTATCTGCGAAGCCGTGCGCACCCTGAACGAATCCGGCGCCAAGTCGGTGACGCTGGTCGCCACCCATGGCCTGCTCTCCGGCCCGGCCGTGGAGCGCCTGTCTCACTGCGGCGCGCATGAAATCGTGTTTATGGACACCGTGCCGATTCCCGAAGAGAAGCGCCTGCCGAATATGACCGTACTGTCTTGCGCACCGCTGCTGGCCGCGGGTATTCGCTCCGTGTTCGAGGAAGGTTCCGTGGCGATTCTGCTCGACGGCCTGCCCGAGGACATGCGTCCGCGCAATATCTATGCGTGATTGATACGCCGAAAATCCTTACGAAAAAAACGCCGCTTGGCTATTGATCAAGCGGTGTTTTTCGTATAGCTCCAATCAGATGAAGGCGCGCTCGCCGAAGATGGCGGTGCCGACGCGCACGATGGTGGAGCCTTCTTCGATGGCGTAGGCCATGTCATGGGTCATGCCCATTGACAGTTCGGTGCAGTCGGCCGTGCTTCGGCACCGGAGGCAAGAATCTGGTCACGAGTGCGGCGCAGATGCGCGAAGCCCGCACGAATCGTGCGCTCATCATCCACATGGGCACCAATAGTCATCAATCCCTGCAAGCGCAGTCCGCCCATCGCACCGATGCGCTGGGCCAAGTCGATGGCGTGGCTGGGTGCGCAGCCGGACTTCGATTCCTCGCCGGATTCGTTCACCTCCAGCAACACGCCGACCGTGATGCCGCGCATGGTGGCACGGCGGGCGATCTTTTCCGCCAGTTCGATGGAATCCACGGATTCGATGGTGTCCACTACCGGCAGCACCTTGCCGATTTTATTGGCTTGCAATTGGCCGATGAGATGGAAAGGAATATGCGTTGCAGCTGCGGCATTGGCCGTGTCAGCCTCAGCGGCATCAATCACGCCTAGCGAATAACCACGCTCCCCCAGTCGTTTTGCCAGACCGTCAGCCTTGACAGTAATCTCCTGTGGACGATTCTCACCAATCACGCGAATACCAGCATCGATAGCCGCCAGAATCTCGCCGACATCGCGCGTCTTGGTGGCAGCCAGCAATTGGACCGAACCGGCAGCACGCCCGGCTGCGGACTCCGCTGAGGCAATCCGGTCAAGCACGCGATGCACACCATCAGTAATCTCTTGTGCGCGCGCCTGATCGATAACTTCGTTGGCGAGATCCTTATGGTCCATGTATGCCGTCATTGCTGCCCCTGTTCGTAGATTCCCCACCATCGTAGTCTCATACGCGCACATAATGCTTGTTATTGAACAAAAGTGAAGCCCCCGCTGTTCATGCGCGGGGGCTTGGTGATGCTAGGCCGAGCGAGTGGGACTAGCAGGTACCGGACTTGCGGCGCTTGAGGATGATTACACCCGCAACAGCAAGTACCACGGCGAGGATGCCAACACCAAGCACGGCTGCACCGGTGTCAGGTATCTTCTTGTGCTTGCCGGAGTCTGCATCACCCTTGTTCTGGTTGGAATCGTTGCCTTGGTTGGGCTTGTCCGTGCCGGAACCGGGCTTATCGCCACCCTGGCCAGGCTTCGTGGTGCTCTTCTCAACCAGACCCGCGATGCATCGCTGATTGCCTCAGTCGCAGCCTGTACGTCAGACTGGGCGGCCTGACCATCACTCGTCAGCGCATTCGCCGTAGCGACTGCCGAATCAAGCACGGCCAGCGATTCATCAGTCCACTTTGTGCGATCCACGGCAGCAGCGGCATCGAGCTGAGCGCTCAGCGCGGCACGATCTTGCACCGTAGCTACAAGCACCAGCTTCTTCGCTGCCTGCTTCAGCTGGGTTGCGGCATCCACCACCGCAGCTTCGGTGGCATCCTCAGCCTTATACACCTGCTGCGCCGAATCCAATACCGCCGCGTACTCCGCCCATGAAGTCTCGGTGTACTTGGAGGCATCGTCAGCCTTAGGCGAGTCAGCGAGCGCCTGCTTGAGCTCGGTCTTGTCGATCGGTGTGGGCTCAGGCGGCTCAGGCGTACTGTCGTCAATGGCATGAACCTGCCATTCGGCAACAGCCGGAGAAGCCGAGCCGGACGTGATAACCATACGCAACTTGGTAGTCTTGACCGGAGTGTTCCACGTGCCATCAGACCACCCCTTGGCATCGCCGGTGGCCCAGCCAGCAGACGGTGAATTGGCGGTCACAGTGTAGGTGGCGTCGGAAATATCCACGAAGTTGCCGGCACCGTTGTTCGCCAAGCGTCCCAGTACTGCAATTCCCACGATGCCGGAATACCCAATCCGCCATCATCCGAGGTGAATTGCACGCGGCTAGAGTCGATAGTCACTTCACGGTCCCACTCGTAGTCGAGGCGCATCTCACCGGTGTTGGGCCAAGTGCCCCAGACATCCTCGTTGGCAATGGTGATATCGGGAATGATCTTGCCGTCGTTCAACGCGGCGGCACCCTTGACCCAGCCGGATGCCTTGCCGTCCACATCGGTGGCGGTGGCATCGCCCTCAATGTAGCCGGTCAGCGGCACGGAAGTGTCGGATGGAATGTCGGTTTTCGCCGAAGCGGACACGTTGCCGGCCTTATCGGTGGCGCGGTAGTACACGGTGGCGCGCGACGCGCTCGGTGCAGCAATCGGCTTGCTGTACGTGGCCCATTGACCGTCTGTGCCAATGCGGTATTCAATTGATGCGACACCGGAACCGGTGCCGTCATCAGCGGTCAAGGTCAGCGTGCGCTCCTCCTTATCGGCGGCGGTCACGGTTGGCGCGGCGGAGTCCACCTTGCCGCCGGCCTTGGCCACGTCGGAAACGTTGCCGGCCTGATCGGTGGCGCGAGCCCACACTTCGACATCGCCCTGCTGGGAAAGCGTGGCAATGGCCGCGTTTGCATTCGCGGCGATGGTGGTCCAGCTCTTGCCTTGATCAGCGGAAATCTCCAGCTTGGCGATAGGTGCGGTGTCGTCCGTGGCCTGCACGGTGGCGAACGGAGCGGTGGTGAGCCACTCGCTATTGCCTGCGTTAGCAGTAACGGCAACGGTTACAGTCGGCTTCGTGGTATCAGCGGCAGGCTGGTAGCCGTCCTGCACGGTGACATTTACCGACACATTGCCCTGCTCGCTTGCCTCACCGGGCACGCCGGCGACCACGCCGTAGGCCGTAAACGAACCGACCTTGGCATACGAGGAAGCATCAACTGGACGCCAAATTACTGGGGAGGCAACGGTTGGGTTCCCGTACTTCACATCCACTGTGGCCGGCAGAGTAGGCGCAGTACCGGTGGCGGTGGTCACGCTCTTCGGCGCAGTGATTGCCGGCGATTCGCTGGAGTCGGAGCCGACTTCCCATTCAGCAACGGCCACGGAGGCATAGCCGCCATCCACAGCTTGACCGGTCATGTCGAGCTTTAAGGCAGTAGTGGTCACCGCATCGAAGGTGACGGCGTTGGGGTTGGCCTTGCCTGTGGTCGTTGTATAGGCACTCGTTGGTGACATCCTTCCATGTGCCGTCCGCGTCCAAGTACTGAATCTTCCACGAGGCGGGCGCGCGCAGAGCGTTGGAATCCACGTCGAACCAAACCTTAGACGAGTTGACGCGCACAGTGCCATCCCATTGGTAGACCAGAGAATCGCCGGACTGCGATTGCGGGATAGAACGGTAGTTGGTCCAGTGATTCGGCGGGACCACAGCGGTTTGCAACACACGGCCGTCGTTCACCGAACCCTTCCAAGCAGGCGTTTCAGTGAACGTGGCGCTCACCTTTGCGTACGGAGCCACGTTGGTGGAGGGCTGCGTTTTCTCGGCCTTGGTTGGATGGGCGGTGGAAACCATCTGGCCGTCGGCGGTCCAATCGACTTCATCAATGCACACGGCACGGCGGAAATCGGTGCCGCCTTCCTTGTCGCCGGTGTGATAGGTCACATACCATTTGTCGCCGAACTGGAGCACCGAGGGGTGCATCGTGGTGGCCGAGCCAGAAGGCACGATTACGCCTTGGTACTTCCATGGGCCGAGCGGCTGTCGGAAGTGGAGTACTGGATGCAAGCTTGATAGTTCGATTCCACGCAGGTGGCCGTGCCCGAACCGGGCTTACCGCCGTCGTACACGTTGTAATAGGTATCGCCCTTACGGAACACCCACGCCGCCTCGAAGAATCCCTTCGGGCCGTTCGCGTTGCTGTCCGCGTCCTTCATGGTGTGGAGGTTCGGCGTGGTGCCATCAGCCTTGGTTTCCACCTCGGTGTATGAGGTGCGGCCGGTTGTGGCGTCCTTCTTCATCTTGATGGCGAGCTGAGTGCCGAACGTACCAAAGTGCAAATATCCGGTGCCATCCTCGTCCACAAAGAATGCCGGATCGATGGTTTCAATCTGGGTTTGCGATGTGGTGAGCAGCGGCTTGCCGATGGCATCCTTCCACGGGCCGAGCGGACTCTTCGACTTGGCCACGCCGATGGCGAACGGGTCCTGTCCAGCCGCCTCAGAAGCCTTGTCCTTCACCGGCACGTAGTAGTAGAACCAATCATCGGAAGTGTCGCTCGGGGTGCCGTTATCGTCGGCTACGACTTGGCCGGCGTACGCGCCATCGCCGGTGGCCCAGCTGAACAGGTCTGCCTTGGCGATGGTCTTGTAATGTGTCCATTTGCCTTGATTCAGGCCGTCTTCATCGGTGACGTATACGCCCCAGTCCTTCATGTTGAAGGAGCCGTAGTCGGGCGAAGCCTCATCGTGACCGGTGAAGACGAAGAGTTTGCCGTCATAGCTCAGCGCGGATGCATCTGCAGAGTAGTAGTTCTGCGAAAGATCGTTCGGGGTGTCAATACCCTCGTTCTGCCCGATGGGGTTGCGCATGTAGCTGGGCAGTGCGCTATTGTCGATTTGGGTGACGGTGACATCAGGATTGTTATACGGCAGTTCGTTATACGCGTGACCGGCAACGCTGGGCGCGTTGTCAGCGGTGGCTGAATCGGCGGCCATTGCGGTCGGCGCAAGGGCAAGGCCTGACAGCAATGTCGCTGCGGCGACGAGTCCACCGGCCACCGCGCGAACCGATTGCGCGGATACATGGAAACTCATAGTGCTCCTCATTGAGTGAGTGAAAAGAGTAATGATGGGTAGAAGGAAAAGGCTAGAGCCCCTCTGTGAGGGGGCTCACTCGGCAGAATGACTCCGTTGCGGGTCAGGCCGAGTGGCGAGCCGAACCGTGGTCGCCGGACTGGCGACGCTTCAGGATGGTCACGCCTGCGGCGGTGAGCAGCACGGCAGCCGCAGCAACTACGGAAACCGCGGCACCAGTCGGAGGCACACGATCACCCTTGTTGTCCTTATCATCCTTATCAGTGTCGGTCACACCAGGCTGCTGGGAGCCGGGCTTCTGCTCAACCTTGGTGGCCCAAAATGCCTTGTCAAGAGCATCCTGTGCGGCATCGACGTCGGCCTGCTTGGCGTCCTTGTCGTCGTACACCTTCTGAGCGGCGGCAATCTGGCTCTGCAGAGCCTGCCATGCCTTCTCGGTGTACTTCGACTTGTCAGCCTTCTTGGCCTGCTCGATGGAAGCCTTGAGAGACTCCTTCTTCACCGTTTCGACGGCGGGCTTCTCTTCCAAGGCCTTGACGGCCTTGTTCAGCGAAGCGGACGCTTCCTGGACGGCGGCCTGAGTGACCTCACCGGACTCATCGCCCTTGAGCACACCTTCCGCAGCCTCGATGGCCTTGTTCAAGGCCTCGACACTCTTATCCGTGTACTTGCCGGAAGCGGCCTCGGCCTTGGCCGTGTCGATGGCCGCCTGCAACGTGGACTTCTCCACGTCGGTGGCGAGCGCAACGAGCACCTTCTGGCCGTCCTCGAGCTTGGTCACCTGCTCGGCGACCTGTTCTTCGGTGGCATTGACATCGTCGTACACAGCCTGGGCAGCGTCAATGATTTGCTGGAACTCAGCCCATGAAGCGGCGGTGTAGCGGCGTGCATCGAGGCCGTTGGCTGTGTCAAGAGCCGACTTGAGCGCGGTCTTGTCGACCGGGGTAGGTTCAGGCTCGGTGCCGTCAATACCATGCACGCCCCACTCGGCCACGGCGGCCCCGAAGGTGCTGCTGCCGGTGTACGGAGTGAGCACGAGTCGCAGCGACTTGGTGGTGACCGGCTTGAAGGTCACAGCGCTCCAACCTTGGCATCGGTATCCGCACGAGAAGCCGGCGAATTACGCACGACGGTGTAATCCTCGGTGGGCTCGACGTCCTTCCAAGAACCATCCTCGGCGAGGTACTGAATCTTCCAAGCGTCCGGGACTTCCAGACCACCCTTCGAATCGTCAGTCTCAGCGAAGTTGGCCCAGAACTGGGCGCGGCTCTGGTCAATGGTCACGGACTGACCGAAGTCGTACTGGCGTACATGCCGTCCTTTGCCTTGCCCCAAGAACCCAGACCTTGTCGTTGACGTTCTGATCATCCGTGGTCGGCCAAGTATCATCGACGACTACGCCGTCGTTGAGCTTGCCTTCGGCCGGTGACCAGGTCGCCTCGGAATCAGGCGAAATGGTGGTCCTGGTCGCCTTGCCTTCAATCCAACCGACCAACGGCTCAGGCTCAGGCTCCGGAGTGGAGGAACCGTTCGGGTCGGCAACCACGTGGACAGTGAGCTTGGCAGCTGCGGAAGATGAACCGTCGTCGACGGTACCAGCCACCTCGTAGTCACCAACCTTGGTCAGGCCGATGGCCTTGATGTCGGCATCCTTCCACGTGACCTTGCGGTCGTCGTTGTATCCGTTCGGGAACTTCACCGGAACCGTGGCGGGCAGGTCGATGGACTTGGCGTTCTGGTAGACGGTCTGCTCAACCGGCTGCGCATTACCCACGGTCTGCGATGCGGTATCGGAACGAGCCGCGATGTGTGCAACCGTACCGTTCAGCGCACCGGCGACGGTGCCCTTGACATCGAATACGGCATCGGCGGCCAGCTGAGCGTCGGTCACCTTACCCCACGTGACGGCGAGGTCACGGCGAGAACCGTCGGTGTATACGGCGCTCACGGTGATGGCAGCTTCAGATCATCAGCCTTGGAACCGGTCTGCACCAGTCGGTTGACTTCGTCCACGCTCACCGGCTCGATGGCGTACGCCTCGAACTCGGAAGCACCCACGATGGCGCCCTTCGGGAAGACCACGCGCAGCTTGTCGGTTTCGACGGCGTCGGCGAACTTCACTTCGTTGCCTTCGTTCCGGTTGACCGTGTAGGACTGGCCGTCAGCCAGTTTCACATCCTGCCAGTTACCGTCAGCGTCAGCGTACTGGAGCTTCCAAGATGAGACCATCGGCACGCCACCGCCATCGGTCCAGAAGAAGACCTTGGCCTTCTTCAGCGGCACCTTGCCGGCCCACTTCAGTTGCAGCCACGGCTCCACACCAGTGGAGTCGCCCCAGTTGTTCCAGGTCTCGTTCGGCGTGTTGGCGTATACCACCTGACCGTCGATGACCTTCTTGGCGTTGTCCTTCGGCTGGTAGCCGTTGGTGTAGCTGGCAGAGGCGCTCGACTGCGGGGCTACGTTCACGGTACCGTCAGAGGGGATGCCGTGAACGGTGATTTCCTTGGAGCCTTCCTTCTCGCCATCGGAAGCGGTGAGCTTCAGGACGTAGTCACCCTCCTTGTTGAAGGTGACGGTGGTGCTGGCAGCGGAGGCGTCCACGAACTTCGCAGTACCGCCTTCCGGACCGGAGACCTGGGACCATGTGGTGGTGACGTCGCCTTCTGCGGGCAGACCGTCATCCTTCACCGTACCGACGAGCTTGGCACCAGATGAGGTGCTGGAAGACACGTAAGCATCCACCTGCGGAGTCTGGTTCTCGGAAGTGCCGTCAGCCTTGATACCGGTGTTGTAGGCTTCGATCTCCTTGACACCGACGGCCATGCCGGCCTGCGGCGTGAAGGTGACGCGGATGGTCGTGGTCTCCACCGGAGTGAACTGGATACGGTTGTAGTTCGCGCCCGCGTAGTTCGGGGTGCGCACCTGATCCGCAATCGGGGCCCATGTGCCGTCATCCTTCTGGTACTCCAACTTGTAGTTGGCGGGCTCGGCATAGCCGGAGATGGTCTGGCTGGACGAGCTCTGGTAGAAGTACAAGCGGATGTCGTCGATCTTCTGCTTGCCGTCCTTGAACTTGATATTGAGCGTGTCGGTCTTGTTCTCAGAGCCCTTGGTACCCCAGAACGATTCCATCACGGTCTTGCCGTCCACCGCGTTCTTGGCCGGGTAGTTGGTGTCCTTCTCGGCGTAGGTGGTACCGGTCACGTCCGCGTCCTTGGCCACGTTCGTGGTGGACTTGGAGGCGGAGTCGACGTTGGTGCCGGACTTGGCGAACAGGTCGGTCACGCGCTGATCGGCATTGAAGGTAACCTGATTGGCGGCCTTCACGTTCTTGACGGCTTCGGCGCGACGGTAACCTGGGCACTGGAATCGTCCTTGACCTCGACCGTTCCCGCAGCCGGGTCATAGATGAGGTGCGCCAGCTTGTCGGAGGTGAAGGCGAGCTTGCCGCCCACGTACAGGCTGTAGCCAGCAGGACCACCGTAGTGGCTGCCGTCCTTGTCCCATACGATGGAGACATCCTGATCGTGGTAGCGCAGGTTGTTTACCGTGAAGTAGTTCCAACCGGGGATTTCGATCGGGTTTAGCTCAATCTTGTTGTCCTCGCGCGGCACCATACCGGCTACGTCCTCGACCATCGTCCAGTTCGTGGTGCCGAGCTGGGTGTGGTGGATCCAGGAGCGGTAGGTGATCTTGCCGCCGTTCTGTGCGGCGTCAAGGTTCTTGTCGAGGTTGTTGATCACGCCGTCACCGTTCACATCGCCGACGTTGTTGTTGTCCTCGTTCCAGAACTCGTTCTGATCAGGGTAGTTGTTATCGCCGCCCTGGTAGTGCGCGAACGCCACCCAGTACAGCAGCTTCTTGAACTGCTCATTGGTGATGTAGCCATTCTTGGCTGCATCGTAGTTGCGAATACCGGCCGAGTAGACCTGCAGCAGCGGCTGCGCATTAATGATGGAGAAGTTGTTGGAACCGGGGAAGTTCAACGCGGCCTTGTCCGCTTGGTTGGCGGTGAAGAACGGGAAGATCGGGAACTCGTTGGAATCCTCGAACAGGCGCAGAGCCTTGTTGTAATCTTCGTTGCCGGTAGCATCAGGCCTCGGAGTACGGGTAGTAGTTATTGATCTCCTTGTACTTGGCGAAAGCACCGTCGTTCAGCACCTGTGCTTGAGCAGGTTGTCGGACTTGTCCCACAGTTCAGTGGTGACTTCTTTCTGGATCTTGTCGCGATGGCCTGCATCTTCTCGGCGTTGGCGGTATCGCCAGCAGCCTTGTATGCCTGAGCAGCCGCGTTAGCGTTGGCCCACATATTGGCGGAACCATCGGCGCGATCCATGCGCTGGCCGGAGCGACCCGGCTCAGAGAAGGAAACGGCGTCGGCATCGTTACCGGTCATCGACCACCAGGACCAGTCAATCAAGCTGTTGTCATTGTTGTTCTGGTTGTCGTTGTTGTCCGGCTCGCTCTTGGAAGCGAGTAGACCTTGCACGTCCTCGGCACCCTGGTCGGCCAGCTTCTCGGCCACGGTGGACGGACGCCGTGCACCTTGTAGGAGTCCCAGCCGGCGCGCGTGATGTACTGCGTGTAGCTATGGTTCCAGTTGGCCGGGTCGCCCGGATTGTCGTGGTAGTAGTAATAGCCCGCCTTGCTCTTCTTGGCGGTATCGCCGGCGGAAAGCCAGGTGCCGTAGGAGTACTCGGGGTTGCGGAACCACTTGGTGTCCATCATGAACATGCCGGAGGTGAGCACGATCTGGTTGTTGTAGCCGAGCACACCCTCGATGGAGGTCGGTACTGGAAGGTGTTGCCAGGTATGTTGGCGTCGAGCATGTTGAAACGACTCAGCCACCAGCGGTAGACCACGGTCTTATCGATGTTGTCTTCCGGAGTGTCCACATAGGGAGCGTTATCGACCCACCACTTGTTGTAGGTGGTCACGGAATCCTTGTAGGAGGCGGCAGCATCCTTAAAGTCGCCGGTGTAACGGGCTCATATTCCTTGGTGGAGTCAGGCAGTTCGTTGGCGATCAGGCCGAGCTGAATCTTGACGGTCTGCGGTTCGTTGGCCTTGAGGCTCAACGTGCTGGTGAGTTTGCCACCGCTGACGATCCAGTTGGAACCGTCCTGGTTGTTGGCGGAGAAGCGCGGATAGATGGTCGTCAGGTTGTTCTTGACGTTCACGCGGCCAGTAAGTTCGGTGGCACCATCAGCACCCTCGGCGGCGAACGGCGAGGCCGTGGTCAGTGTGACATCGCGGTCCTGCGTGCTTTCCACGGTGAGGTTCGCAACCATCACGTTGTTGTAGGTGATGTACTTAACTTCCTTGATCTTGAGGCTCTTGCCACCGGTCTGGAACAGGGAGGTGAAGTAGCTCGGTGTCTGCTTGCGCTGGGAGGCGTCTTCGTTAAGGGTCTGGTTTGCACCGTCAGCGTTTACGGTAACGGTAAAGCCATCCCTGTTGGTCTCATCCCAGTAGGCGGTGTTACCCACAAAACCGAGCCGATTAGGCGTGTGCGTGTACATGTAGGCGGCGCGACCACGGGTGAACAGGTAGTTGTTGCCGTCGGAGCTTCATACGAGTAAGAACCCTTGTCGTTCGTGCCTTTACCAGTTGGCTGTGCACCAGTACGGGTGAGAATCTTATCGATCCAGAAGTCATGGTCGGTGTCGGTGCCGGCCAGGTTCTTCACGTCGTTATCGAATGTCTCCTGCAGATAGCTGGCGGCAGGGTTATATGTGGTGTTGTTCGCCGCCGTCTTCATCGGATCATCAGATCCCTTGAACGACGGATATGCCACATCCGCATTCTTGATGACGGGCGTATCGGCTGCCTGCGCGGTGACTGCACCGCCGGTGGCCAGTGTGGCGACCGCTGCAACCGCGCCGATTGACGCAAGCCACCGCTTTCGTGTTGATTGATGCATTCCTGCTTGGACCTCTCCGCCCCGGTCTTTCGCGTCTTCGCTCAGGCTACGTCGCGTCTATGCGACCAGGACTTCTTCTGTGGATGCTGGGCCGCAGAGCCCGTTCTCCATCAGTTTCCTTTATTGGTTATTGGGTTCACCGGAATGAGTGTCTTCAGTAAATCTGGTGTGATATCCGCCATGGATATCCCGGTTGGAGCAATTCACCGAAGCTGATTCCACATCATAACCGAGCGAATACGGTTTCACAACTTTCCCTCAGTGATATCAACCATCTTATACAACAAAAACCCGGTAATTTCTCAGCTTTCGCATTTATTTTCGCATTAGAGCATTGCTGCGTTTCGCCGTGTCGCAGTACCTACGGCGCAACGATTCAGCCTCGCTGAATCAGGAACCAACAGGCTCCCGCTGGCGGGAGCTGGCTCGCAAAGCGAGACTGAGGGTGGCTTACACGGTACCGCTTATGACCGCCCTCAGTCGACTCCGCCCGTTGTCTAAATGAAAGTGCAACACCCGTTAGATTGGAAATTGCCTAGAAAACCAGTCCGAAGGGATGTCGCACCTATGGGAGAAGTATATTCGCACCTGTCGGAAGAGGAACGCCAGGTCATCCAGATCGAGGTAGGCAACGGCGCCAGCATACGCGGGATCGGCGCGATGCTGGGCCGCAGCCCGTCCAGCATCAGCCGGGAGATCAAGCGCAACACATGGTTCCCGTCCAACGAGAACGAGTCGTACCGCCCGTACCGGCCGAAAAGACTGAAGGCGGGGCCATGGACCGGCCGCTACTACATCGCCGGGCCCGCGCAGCGCAAGGCCGACCGCAGGAGATCCAAGCCACGAAAGCCCTACCGGCTGTCGCACGACCGCCTGTGGGCGCAGGTGACCGAATGGCTGGGCCGCGGCTGGTCGCCGCTGCTCATCAGCGGCAGGCTGCGCGTCCTGTGGCCGGACGATGCGCTCATGCGCGTGTGCCCGGAGACCATCTACGATGTGTGTTTTAGCAAGTTGCGTCCGTTTGTGAGCGGTGTTTTTCCGCAGTTGTAGGCAGCGGGTTTTCCGCAGGGTGGTTGCGGTATCGGCCGCTGCCTGTCTGCGTTG
>ENA-OQDD01000079-OQDD01000079.1-human-gut-metagenome-genome-assembly--contig:-NODE-79-length-37362-cov-1.927864_pt1 | contig 37362 bp, 49 predicted proteins | sample MGYA00242507_ERZ504598 | MGnify/ENA primary metagenome ERZ504598 (study PRJEB26092, sample SAMD00036318) | human gut metagenome | host: Homo sapiens | study: EMG produced TPA metagenomics assembly of...
CAACCACCTCACTGTCTCCATGCTCACCTACTATAAATGCATGTACGCTTCGGCTGTCCACCTCAAGATGCTCTCCAAGCGCGTACTTAAGTCTTGCACTGTCAAGCACGGTACCTGAACCGATGACACGCTCCTCAGGAAGTCCTGAAAGCTTCTGTGCCACCTGTGTTAAAATATCTACAGGATTTGCAACGATAAGTAAGATTCCACCGAAATTTCTCTTTGCAATCTCCGGAATGATGCTCTTGAAGATTGCAACATTTTTATTTACCAGATCAAGTCTTGTCTCGCCCGGCTTTTGGCCTGCACCTGCAGAAACAACAATGATAGCAGCATCTGCCACATCATCATAACCACCTGCATATATCTTCATAGGTCTGGCAAAAGGAATACCGTGCTTATATCCATCGCCTCTCCCTCAGCCTTGTCCTTATCAGCGTCAATGAGAACTATCTCAGAAAAAAGACCGCTCTGCATAAGTGCAAAAACTGATGCCGAACCAACGAATCCACATCCGATCATGACAGCCTTTCTTGGGTTTGTCTTAACAACTGCGCTAGTTTTATTGCTCATGTACGTTCCTCTCTTTCTTAAACTATAATTCAAATAGTTGCTTTTTATTATAACTATTCATCCCAAACACAAATTTTCAATATCTGCTTTGTTATCAGTAGTTCTGAATAATTATCTTTTATTTATATTATACCCGCATTGTACATATAATCCGTTGTAAAAACAACAAATTACTTGATAAAATACAATCAATAGCCCATTGTTCCCATTTTTATACAATTTTAATGCAGATTTTTACATAAAAAGTGCAGTACTAAAAAGCAAACCGGACCAATACAGCTGAATGAATTGTCATTTAGCATATTGATCCGGTTATATTAAAATGCTGTATCCGCTTATTTTGTACTTGAATTTCTGTACTCAAGCGGTGTCATTCCATACAGCTTCTTGAACTGTCTGTTAAAATGCTCCACGTTCTGATATCCTGCCTCGATTGCGATATTCTCAACAGTTGTGATGCTGTTTCTCAGCAGTGTGCGTGCCTTCTTCATCTTGGCATTGGTAACCAGCTCCCCGAAAGTCTTGCCTGACTTCTCCTTTATGTACTTGGAGATATACGGCTCTGTCAGGTTGAACTGTGCAGCCATGTCTGCAAGCGATACCGTCTTGTAGTTGGCCTGGATGAAGTTGAGCATGGCAATATAGCGCTCATCCTTCACGTGACTGTCAGCTTGGTGGCAAGATAATGGTTTACCGCAACAACAAGCGCTCCGATTGATGCCTTGATGATATCCTCATCCACACCTGCGCCCCAGAACATCTTGCCGTCAACTGTGATACCCACATATGCCATAGCCTTTGATGAAGATCCGTGTGAAAGCGCATGCTCCTCGTATACAGTGAGCTCAAAGCTGATGTCAAAATACTGCTTAATTATATTGCTGACTGCGTCGAGACGGCCATTTCCATTGGCATCTACCTTTCTGGTGCTGTCATTGTGTAAAATAACTGCCTCTGCGAAAATGCCGTTTACCTGCTTAAAGTGACACTCCGGTATAGTGAAATATGGATGAAAATCCACATAATTGTCTGTAAAGATACTGTGTACCCACTCAGGTGAAAGCTCCTTGTGCTCCTCGTCAGATACCTGCTTGACCATGTATCCGACCTGCTCTCTCATCTGCTGTGGCACATTGATACCGAAGCTCTGCTTAAGGATATAAGCCACTCCGCCCTTTCCTGACTGGCTGTTGATACGGATAACATCAGCCTCGTATGTCCTGCCGACATCCTTTGGATCTATAGGCAGATATGGAACCGTCCACTTATCAAGCTTCTTTTCCTCTCTCCATGCCATGCCCTTTGAGATTGCATCCTGATGTGAGCCTGAAAAAGCAGAAAAAACAAGGTCTCCCGCATATGGCTGTCTCTCGCTACCTTCATTCTGGTAAATGTCTCATACTTCTCCCTGATCTCAGGCAGATTTGAAAAATCAAGCTGTGGATCCACTCCGTGTGAGTAAAGATTCATGGCAAGTGTCACGATATCTACATTTCCTGTTCTCTCACCGTTTCCAAACAGCGTACCCTCTATCTCCTCAGCTCCTGCAAGCACACCAAGCTCTGATGTGGCAACACCGCAGCCTCTGTCATTATGAGGATGTAAGCAAAGCACTACTCCGTCCCTGTACTTGAGGTGCTTGTTGATATACTCTATCTGTGTGGCAAAAACATGTGGCATAGCATTCTCTACTGTGGTAGGTATATTGATGATGGCCTTATTATCAGCCTTTGGCTGCCATACATCAAGCACAGCGTTGCACACATCAACCGCATAATCCACCTCAGTGCCCGAAAAGCTCTCCGGTGAATACTGGAAACGGAAATTACCGTCAGTCTCTGCTGCAAGGTCTCTCAGTAAAATAGCTCCGTCAACTGCAAGCTGCTTTATCTCTTCCTTTGACTTCTTAAACACCTGCTCACGCTGTGCAACAGATGTGGAATTGTACAGATGTACAACCGCTCTCGGTGCTCCCTCAAGTGCCTTGAAGGTCTTCTTGATGATATGCTCTCTGGCCTGTGTCAGCACATGTATAGTGACATCATCAGGAATCATATCCCTCTCAATAAGAGCTCTCGTGAAATTGAACTCTGTCTCAGAGGCTGCCGGGAAACCTACCTCGATTTCCTTAAAGCCTATATCTACAAGCATCTTAAAGAAGTCAAGCTTCTCCTCAAGGCTCATCGGCTCTATAAGAGCCTGGTTGCCATCACGTAAATCAACCGAACACCACAGTGGTGCTTTATCTATATAATCCTTCTTAACCCAGTCATAAGTGCATTCAGGAGGCAGAAAATAACTAGCGCTCGTATTTTTCATATCCTTTCATCTTAAAACCTCTTTTCGTTTGAACTGATATAATTGTAACACATAAGCGCAGTTATTGGAATGATTATATTTAATCACTTTGATTGATGTAATTTAATTTTTTATAAAAATATAATCAACTTTATTGATTTTGATTATTCTAATCAGATATTTAGGCTAAAATATCCGGCTAATCCTCTCTCTTATTACCCCAGAAAAACAATGCAACTGTTCCCGGACCTGTGTGGCTTCCTATAGTCGTACCGATATCATTTATCTCTACTTTTCCCTTCATCTTAGGGAAGGCAGCCTCTATCAGATCAGCTACGGCTTTAGCATCCTCATAGCATGCAGAATTTGATATATAGACCTTATCCGAATAATCGGCACCATCCTTGCAGAGTGCCTGCATCTTCACAAGCATCTCCTTTATTGCCTTCTTTTTGGTGCGGATTTTCTCACGCACAATAAGCTTTCCCTCATTGCTCACATTCATGAAAGGACAGATATTCAGCACATTTCCCACGAATCCCGCGGTCTTTGAGATACGCCCGCCCCTGATAAAAATGTAAGGTCTGATGAGAAGAACCAGTGATTCACCTCAAGTCTGTGCTCCATGGTCCAATCAGCCAGTGTATCAATATCCATGCCGCTATCCCTAAGGTCAGCGAGCTTATCCATCAAAAGACCAAAGCCTGACGATGCTGCCAGCGAATCAATCACATATATCTTTCTGTCAGGGTATTCCTCCTTAAGAGCCTCCTTTGCAAGCCTTGCCGAGTTGACTGTACCTGATATACCTGAGCTTAGTGTACAGTGAAGCACATCATATCCCTCATCCAGAAACTGTCTGAAGTACTCCATGTACTCCTCCTGATTGATCTGCGAGGTCTTTGTCATGGCACCTGCCTCCATTGCCTTGTAGAAATCAGGCAGTGGCATGGACTGTCCTAAATCATCCATATACTCTTTACCGTCAAGCTCATAGTGAAAGCATGCGTACTTAATATTTCTCTCGAGCATATGCTCTCTGGTAAGATCTGCTGTTGAACAGCAGCTAATCACATAATTTGACATATTATTTTCCTTTACCTTTTGACCTTTTATCATTATATGTAGTCAGATACATATGGTATCTCATGATATAAAATATCGTCAAGCTTTGCAACAGCATCATACGTAGCCTGTATTTTGCCCATCTGCAAAAGCTTCTCAGCACTCTTGTAGCCTAAAAGCAGTGTGGTAAACGTGCCAATAGACATGCTTAGGTGATGCTGTGGCTTTTTGTCGGTGAGAGTACAATGACCTCCCTCAAAATCAATGACAAATGTGCCATTGTTCCACGGCAGAAGCTCATCTTCTATCTCGAAGCTAAAGCAGCCGCCCGGACCATCAGGGTCACAGTTGTACTGTGAAATAAACTGCGCCACGTCGATGATTCTGCCCATGGCGTATGGTCTTATTGTCTCCTTTATATCACTGTCATCGAGCTCAAAAGCGATGGGCTCGCTGTAATAGTTGTTGCCTCTGACCTCATCAATCATGGAATCGTGCGCATGAATGTACTCCCACAGACCAAGCTGCGCCTCACGGTTTAAGTAGATGAGCTCCTTGATGTGCATGACATCGGAGCTGATAAGATACACCATATAGCCACACGGTTCATCATCCTCGTTATAGTAGATGGCGACCATCGTATCGTCCTCATCCCAGCGGAAGTACTCCTCCCAAGCCAGATTGTTTCTGTACAGACAGCCGTGAGTCTTCGCGGCAAAGTGAGTATGAAGCTTCTTAAACTGCTCGTCATCCCACTGCACACGGCGCACATAGCCCGGCTCCTTAAGCTTTGTAGGAATCTGTCTGTCCTTTATCACATATGTCATCTTGTTTGAGATAATCTCCCAGCCAAGTCCTCTGTAAAGAGGTATGGAGTATGGATACAAAAGGGCAAACGACTTGTTGCTATCGCGCATCCTCGTAAGACTCTTTCTCATAAGCTTCTTCATGAGACCATGGCCTGTGTACTCAGGATACGTACACACACTTGTGACAAAGCCTACCTCGTAGCGCTCACCATATATATTCATATCGAGCGGATATACCGCAAACTGAGCCACAAGCTCCTCTTTTTTGTCTATGATATTGAAGCAACCAAGCACATCAGCTCTCTCAAGCACCGGAAACTTCGACTGCTTGATTTCATCATCCTTCCAACCGGTCTCGGCAAGATCTGCCTCTGTTACCTGAAAAGCATAACGAAGCAGTGCATTGTATTCCTCCGCATCGTCCTTTGTCAATACTCTTATCTTAAATTCATCTGATTTAAAAGAATGCATAGTGTCCTTTCTCACATGTCTTTACTGTATGACCATACATATTTTCCGAAATAATCCTAAAAATATAATAGTCCCAAATTCCTAAAAAGTCAATCTTTTGACTCAATAATGATAAATTTTCCTCTATGGATATCAATCACTGCATAGTCATCAATTATTTCATTGGATATGCCAAGCGATGTAAATCTGTCAAAGGAATAATCCGTAACAGGATACTTAAAGCCTCTAAGGCTCACCTCATTGTCGTCTGTCACTGCTATAAGCGAGACAAACCTGCCATACTGGGCTGATTTTTCAATGGTTACGGGCTTATCCGACATCCTTATACGGTTGTTTGTGTCGATAATGCTGATATCAGTTCCACTTTCCAATCCTATTCCCAAAAGTGAAATATTGCCGAGCACATGGTCTATTCTGCTTCCTGTTGCTCCAAGCATCACTATGCTTCGTGCACCCTCTCTTATGGCAAGTCTTATGGCATACTCTGTATCAGTATCATCCTTTATGGGATTGAGCCTGTGTATCTCGGTCTGTCCCTTTCTCTCAAAAACTCCAATGCCTTTGTCGTGGCTGAATCGAAATCACCTACAATTATATCAGGCGTGACACCGTTTTCGTACAGGAAATCCATTCCGCTGTCAGCCGCAATTATGGCATCTATTCCGTCAGTCTTTATCTCATTTAAGCCGAATTCCTTATCTGTTTTTCCACCACATACAATCAAATACTTCATTTTGTCCACCTTCTTATAAATAACATATCCACATTTGCTACCGCCCCGGAAGCATTTCCGTTTTAACCTGCATCTGTTACATCATGATATTCAGAAAACCATTTACATTTTCTTCTATATCTCCGTTAAACACCGCACTTCCCGCAACAATGATATTGGCTCCTGCCGCAAGCAGTGTCTCCACGTTCTCAAGATTAACACCACCGTCCACCTCGATATCAGCCTTATTTGCGGTTTTCTCAAGAAGTGCCTTTAAGTCGCGCACCTTGTCTACAGTGTACGGAATAAGCTTTTGTCCTCCAAAGCCCGGATTTACAGTCATGATAAGCACCATGTCCACCTTGGGAAGCACATACTCTATGGCTGAGAGCGGAGTAGCCGGATTTAATGCTACACCTGCCAGTATGCCCTTTTCCTTTATTGCCTCGATTGTTCTGTCAAGATGCTTGCATGCCTCCGCATGGACTGTGATGATGTCAGCGCCTGCCGCCGCAAAATCATCTATGTATCTGACCGGCTCATCTATCATCAGATGCACATCAAAACATACGCTCTGTGCACTTTCTGATCGTCTTTATGACCGGCAGTCCTATTGATATGCTGGGAACGAAGCTGCCGTCCATAACATCTATATGCACATACTGTGCTCCGGCCTCATCAAGCTGCTTAAGCTGCTCTCCGAGTATTGAATAATCCGCTGATAAAATTGATGGTGATAAACAGTTCATGTTTTCCTCCGTTTGATTATGCTTTAAATTAATACTTTTGTCTGTTTTTAAGCTCCTCATATAAAAGCTTATAATTATCATACCGCACCTGCGATATTTTCCCATCTGCAAGAGCTTCCTTCACGCCGCAGTCCGGCTCATTTATATGACTGCAGCCCTGAAACCTGCAATATGGCTCATATTCTACAAACTCCGGATAACATGTCCACAGATCTTCCTTTTCAAAGCCCGGCACATCCATCGAGCTAAAGCCGGGTGTATCCATGATATACGTGCCATCCTTTATCGGAATAATCTCAGAATGTCTGGTCGTATGCTTTCCGCGCTCTATTTTCTCACTTATATGTCCGGTCTCCATCTGCACATCATCCTGCAGACAGTTGATGATAGATGACTTGCCAACTCCCGAGGACCTGCAACCGTGGTCGTCCTTCCCTCTAAAATGTGCTTTATCTCATCTATGCCCTCACCTGTTTTCGTGCTGGTAAAAAGCACTCTATAGCCAGCCGGCTCGTATATGCTTTTAAGCTCCTGCTGCTCTTTAGGTGTGATTAAGTCCTTTTTGTTGAAGCATATGGTAACCGGGACATGCTGGTACTCCATCATACACAAAAACCTATCAAGCAGGTTGAAATTGGGATCCGGCTTTGCGGATGCAAAAATAACCAGGGCCATGTCTATATTGGACACAGCCGGCCTGATAAGTTCGTTTTTCCGTGGCAGTATACGCTCGACATTGCCTATGTGCTTTTCATCATCGAGGACTGCTATGTCGACGATATCGCAACCAGCGGCTTTATCTTTTGTTTTCTGAAGGTGCCTTTTGCTTTGCACTCGTAGAGAGTGCCGCCTGTGGCAGTTTCTTTTGCTTCTTTGGTTTCTTCTACGTAGACGTAGTAGAAGCCCGCAATTCCTTTAATAATTTTTCCTGTCATGGTTTTCCTTGTGTGCTTTTGTATTTGCAGGAGTCACGCTTTCGGCGGGGTGCATGCCGCGCTTTGAGGTTGTGTGGGTGGCGGGGCAGACATATATTCTCTTAAAAATATGAAGCCAGCCCCGGGCTCTCCTACGGACAGGCTATGCTTGCTCTGCCTCGTTTTTTCCTCGGTAGGTTTATGGCACCCCGGGGCAATTCATATTTTTTTCTCGGAACACACGTCTGCCCCGCTATCTACAGTCCTTCTCCGCGAGTTCAGGTTCTCGTCCGCGGGTTGGTGTGGTTGGGGTGCGGATAGCACCACTTTGTGGGTGCTATCCGGTGGCTTACTGTACTTCTACTGTTTCTGTCTTTGTCTGAATTTCACCCTCAACTTCATTTCCATCTCCATCCAATGATGGAACTGTATATTTCCATGTTACCGTTAATTTACCGGATGCACAATTCATTGTTCCGGATACTGCAACCTCTGCTGAAGTTACTGTTCCACTTGCGTATGTCTGTCCATCACTGCCTTTTAAGGTATATGAACCATCTACTACCTTTGCATTTTCTATTCCAAGTGACAATGTCTTATTTACGCTCTTTGAAACCTGCTGCTTACCCTTACTGAGTGTCAGTGTGATTGTGGTGCCTGCGGCTACGGTTTCACCGGATTTGGTCTGGCTGATTACGTTGCCGGCGGCTACGGTGTCGCTGTACTGGGAGTCGGCGTAGGTGTACTTGAGGCCTGCTCCTGCGAGGGCGCTTTCTGCCTGTGACTGTGAGGCGCCTACTACGTTTGGCACGGTGATTGGCTTCTGGCCCGGTGAAAGGGTGACTGTTACTGTGCTGCCCTTTGCGGCCTGGTTCTTTGCTGATGGTGACTGTGCTGTTACTACATCTGCTGCTACACTGTTATTGTAATCTCCATACTCGAAGGTGACACTAAAGCCTGCTGACTCGAGTGTGCTCTTTGCCGAGCTCTTGGTCTTTCCGATTACACTTGGTATCTTGACCATCTCTGATGTACTATCACCTTTTCCTGCGATAACTACATTAATCTGTGAACCACGCTTTACTGTATCTCCGGCCTTGACATCCTGCTCAAGGATTGTGCCGTCCTTTTTATCTGACTGCTTTGTCTCAAATGCAAATACTGTGAGGTCAAGCTTTAAGCGGTCTACTGCCTTCTGAGCATCATCCACTGACATGCCTCTGATGTCAATCATCTGGCCCTCTGTCTCAGTCTGTGTCTCTGACTCTGATTCAGACTCGGTCTGTGTCTGTGACTCTGTCTGCTGTGACTCTGAGTTCTTTTTGCCGCCAAACTTAAACACTCCTGCCACTGAAAGTGCAAGATATATGATAACTATTACAATGATTACGGCTGTTACTATACCCATGATTGTGATTGCTTTATCCATCTTTGGATTTAAAAGCTTGCCGTCATCATCATCGTCTTCGTCTTCGTCGTCATCATCGTCGTCTAAGAGTGACTCATCATATTCATCATCATCGTCTTCACCGTCAGCATACTCATCATCATTATCTGCATCGGTATCATCATCGTTTAAGTCCTCTGCAACACCTCTGCCTTCTTTTATCTTGTCAAGCTCCTCTGGCTTATAACCTTGGTCTTGCCACCGTCAACGAGTGGTGCTATTGTAACGAAATCCTCATCAGGATGCGCAAGAGAGCGCCTTATGTCTGTGAGAAGCTCCTCAATAGTCTGGTATCTGCGGTCCGGTGTCTTTTGTGTACACTTTAAGATGATTTTCTCAAAGCTGATTGGCAGATCCGGTGCGTAGATGCTTGGCCTTGCAATCTCCTCCTGTAAGTGCTGCAGTGCAACTGCCACTGTGGTATCACCGTCAAACGGCACACGGCCTGTAACCATCTCAAACATTACGATTCCCAGTGAGTAAATATCACTTCTGCCATCAACGAAGCCGTTTCTTGCCTGCTCCGGAGATGCGTAGTGTACTGAGCCCATCACATCTGAGCTTATTGTATTTGAAGATGTAGCCTTTGCAATTCCAAAGTCTGTCACCTTTACCTTGCCATCTGTAGAAATAATGATATTCTGCGGCTTGATATCACGGTGGATGATATTTTTATTGTGAGCGGCCTCTATGCCCCTTGCCACCTGGATTGCAATACTTGCAGACTCCTTGAATGACAGCTGGCCCTTTTTCTCGATATAAGTCTTAAGTGTGATACCCTCGACATACTCCATGACAATGTAGTACAGACCATTCTCGCTGCCTACATCATAGATATTTACGATATTTGGATGCTCAAGTCCTGCTGCTGACTGTGCCTCAGCACGGAACTTGGTCACAAATGAACTATCCTCCGAAAACTCCTGCTTTAAAACCTTTATAGCTACAAAACGGCTCAGTATATGGTCTTTTGCCTTGTATACATCAGACATGCCGCCTGCGCCAACCTTGCTTAGGATCTCATATCGATCCGATAAAAAACTTCCTATCTCTAACATCTGTTATTACCTCGTCTTAAAATGGTTTAATAATCATTACAGTGATATTATCGCGGCCACCGTTTGCATTGGCCATGGCGACAAGCTGTGACGCTGCTGTCTCGATATTATCATTTGCCTAATAGTATCACATATTTCTTCATCTCTCACCATATTGGTAAGTCCGTCTGTACACAGAAGAATCCTGTCGTCCTCACATAGCTCGACCTCAAAGAAATCTGCCTCCACATGATCTGCTGCCCCGACAGCTCTCGTGATGATATTCTTGTCCGGATGAACTCTCGCCTCGTCAGCATTTATCTCACCCATCCTGACCATCTCATCAACCAGTGAATGATCCCTGGTAATCTGTCTGATCTGCTCTGTGCCACCTACAATATAAAGCCTGCTGTCACCTATATTGGCCACAAAAAGCTTGTTTCCTATAATAGTTCCTATGACTAAGGTGGTACCCATTCCACGCTTAGCTTCATCCCCACGAGACTCAGCCACCAAAAGCTCATTTGCCTTGTTGATAGCCTCTTTGATGATGGATACCGGTTCATCCCCGGCATTTCTCGATACCGATGCAACCACACGCTCTATAGTGTATCTGGAAGCATAGTCACCGGCTTTGTGTCCTCCCATTCCATCTGCTACGATGAAAAGATTCGGAAGATTTCCTACTGCAGTGTCAGACGAGAAATAAAAATCCTGATTCATCTCACGAATAGCACCTGCATCCGTAATGGAAAACGTCTTCATCTAGTTTATTCCTCTCTCTTTATCTATATGCTTCTTGCGAAGCTGTCCACAGGCACCGTCTATATCTCTGCCCATTTCCCTTCTAATAGTAACATTAATTCCGTTTTTTTCAAGCCTATTTTTAAAAGCCTCTATAACACCCTTGTTGGACTGCACGTAGTCGCGCTCCTTTATCGGGTTTACCGGAATCAGATTTATATGGCAGTTCATGCCATGTACGAGTGCCGAAAGCTCTGCTGCATCCTCGGCTGTATCGTTCACTCCGCCTACCAGGCTATACTCAAAGGTGACTCTGCGGCCGGTCTGTGCAAAATAATATTTGCATGCATCGACCACATCATGTATATCATAGCTGTTTGCAACCGGCATGAGAGCTTTTCTCTTTTCCTGGTTGGAGGCATGCAGTGAAAGCGCCAGCGTGATAGAAGCTTTTCATCTGCAAGCTGTCTCATGCGCGGTACGAGACCACATGTGGAAACTGTCAGATTGCGCTGGCTGATATTGATACCGTTTTCATCAGTAAGAAGCTCTATAAAGCGCAGCAGATTGTCGTAATTGTCAAGCGGCTCACCTGTCCCCATGACAACTACATTTGAGATGCGCTCTCCTATGTCCTTGCCTATCTGATAAATCTGGTCAATCATCTCAGACGGCCTAAGCCCCCTGACGAGACCGTCAAGAGTGGATGCACAGAATCTGCACCCCATCCTGCAGCCGACCTGTGAAGAGATGCATACAGAGTTTCCATGCTTGTACTTCATAAGCACACTCTCTATGACGTTGCCATCGTCCAGTGCAAAGAGATATTTTCTCGTGCCATCGAGCTTTGACACCTGCACCTCCTCTTTTTTTAGCGAGATGAGTATTGCATTGTCCTTTAATACCTGTATGAACTTTTTTGAAATATTGGTCATCTCATCAAAGCTTTCCACATGCTTCACATGAATCCACTCATATATCTGCTTCGCACGGAATTTCTTTTCTCCGAGCGATATGATTAAACTCTGTGAGTTCGTCCATATTCATTGATTTGATGTCAGTTAGTTGTTCTTTTATCTGTTCCATATTATTTTTATTAAATCTGCATTTAACTATTGTTTTATAATTCTACTAATTCGAATCAATTTGTATTTATTAATTCATGATTTACTTTAATATCATAATTTGCTTTTTATAAATCTTGCAATAAAAAATCCGTCACTTCCATGCTCACCGGGCAGTATCTGTTTCATTCCGGTGCCTTCCGCAAAGCTCTTATCAAGCTCAAACTCCGGATGCTTTTCAATAAACCACCTCACATTGTCCTCGTTCTCAGCCTCATCTATCGTACATGTACTGTACACGAGCACTCCGTTTGGCTTCACGTATGTATGCACGGTATCAAGTATCTGTCTTTGAAGAGCAGCAAGCTCATCTACAGACTCAGGTGTCATCTTGTAGCGGATGTCCTTCTTTCTTCCGAGCACTCCAAGCCCTGAGCACGGCAGATCACAGATCAGTATATCTGCTTTTCCTGCCGAATCAGCATCAGGTACGGTGGCATCCCACACCTCTGCCGACATATTTTTAAGACCATGCCTTTCTATATTTTCCTCAATCATATCAACCTTGTTATCGGTCAGGTCACGCGCGAGCACATGACCGCTACCCTGCAAAAGCTCAGCTATATGGGTGCTCTTGCCACCCGGTGCTGCGCATACATCTATCACATAGTCGCCCTTCTTTGGAGCAGCCGTCTGTGCAACAAGCATGGAGCTGATATCCTGCACATAGAAAAGTCCGTCTCTGAAGCTCTGCAAGCCATTCAAATAATCAAATCCAGATATAACAAACGCATAATTAAGTTCATCAACCGCTGTGACCGTCACACCCTCTGCCTCAAGCATTACACGAAGCTCATCCGGAGTACACCTGGTCAGGTTTGTCCTGATGCTTATGGTGCTCTTACTGTGAAAGGCCTTGAAAATCTCCTCTGCCTTCTTCTCTCCGTATGCCGCAACAAATCTGTCCACTATCCACTGTGGCATGGAGTATTGGATGCTTAATGTATCAAACTGTACTGAATCTATATTTCTTGCAATATTTCTGATTACACCGTTTACAAAGCCCGAAAGTTGTGCAAACTTATGCCTCTTTGCAAGCTTCACCGCCTCATTGCATACAGCTGAATCCGGCACCGCGTCCATGTACTTTATCTGGTAGACGCTCATACGAAGAAGGTTTCTGATGAAGGGCTTCATCTTCCTTACCTTTGTCTTTGAAAAAGAGTCTATGATGTAGTCGAGCTGCAGCATATACTCGATAGTGCCGTCAACAAGCCTCGTCATAAAGGCTCTGTCCTGCTTTGACAGATACTGATACTTGTCAAGCACACTACGAAGCACGATGTGCGAAAATGCTCCACGCTCATTAATCTCAATAAGCATCTCAAGGGCAAGCTCACGCGTATCTACAGAGTGCTCATTATGCGCTGCCACGTTTGATTTTGCCGGTCTGCCCGGTATATTATTTTTGTTTATTTGGCTATTTTTATTGTTATGATTACTTTTACTATGATTATTTATATTCTTATTCGATGTCATATAGTTTAACCTACTTGCAGCTAAAACAATATCAGTCGTCCCGTCTGCGTCCGTTTGTGATAAGTATTATACGAAGGAGCTGTAAAATAGCAGCTGCCGCACTGGCTACATAGGTAAGTGCCGCTGACTTGAGCACTCTTCTTGTGTACTTAAGCTCGTCATCTGCAAGTATGCCCTGTGTACGAAGCATGACAAGCGCACGTCTTGAAGCATCAAACTCTACCGGCAATGTCACGAGCTGGAAAAGCACTGCTGCCGAAAATAGCAATATGCCTATATCAATAATAAGCCCTGACGAGCGTGTGTTAAAGAACAAGCCGATAAGTATGACCGGCCATGCAAGCATTGAGCCAAAATTGGCTATAGGCACAAGTGCACTCCTGATTGAAAGAGGTACATAGCTTTTTGCATGCTGTATAGCGTGTCCACACTCATGGGCTGCTACGCCAAGTGCTGCGACCGATGTGGCATTGTACACAGGATCAGATAAATTCACCGTTTTGGTGCGCGGATCATAGTGGTCCGTCAGACTGCCGGACACATGACGCACCTGCACATCATATATGCCTGCCGCCTGAAGCACTCTCTGAGCTACCTGTGCGCCATTCATGCCTGACATGCTTCTCAGCTGCGAGTATTTATTAAATGTACCTTTAACTCTTGCCGATGCAATCATACATATCACTGCACCTATCACAACGAGTATATATGTCGGATCCCAGTAATAATATCCCATGTATCATCTCTCCTTGCTGCTTATTATAATGCGTGTAGTAGTTTGTCAATAGTTACTTATAATTAATAACTATAATGTGAAAAACGAGCCCTCTTCCACATGACAGCCTCTCAAAAATGAACCTGTATCCATGCGCTTCTTGCCCTGGAGCTGTACCTCTACTAAAGATAATGCTCCTTTTCCTGTCTGTACATACATATCATTTTTTCCGATATGATAAATACAGCCCGGCTCATAATCATCGCTGCGTCAATCACCTTTGCACTCCACACCTTAAATGTCTTACCATTCAGGTGGGTGTATGCGCTCGGCCATGGATTAAGCCCCCTTATAAGCCTCTCAATCTCAACAGCCGGCTTTGTCCAGTCGATAAAGCCAAGCTCCTTACTGATCATTGATGTATGTGTGGCCTCCTCGCTGTTTTGAGGAGTATACTCTGCAGTGCCATCCTCTATCATCTTCATGGTCTCCACACACAGCTTTGCTCCCTCTGCTGAGAGCTTATCAAACAGCTGCCGCCGGTCTCATCAGGTGCGAGTCTGACTGTACTCTTTGCAATCATATCGCCGGTATCGACGCCCTCATCCATCCTCATGGTAGTGACACCTGTAAACTCGTCACCGTTAATCACAGCCCACTGGATAGGAGCCGCACCTCTGTACTTTGGCAAAAGTGAAGCATGCACATTGATACAGCCGTATCGAGGCATATCAAGAATACTCTTTGACAGAATCTGTCCAAAAGCAACCACAATTATTATATCTGCATTAAACTTTCTGAGATACTCTATATTAGCAGTCTCTCTTATTTTAACCGGCTGGAATACCTCAATACCGTGCGAAAGCGCACACTCCTTGACCGGTGTATACTGCATTGTCTTGCCGCGGCCCTTTGGTTTGTCGGGCTGTGTGACAACCAGTGCCACCTCGTGTCCTGCCTCTATAATTGCCTCAAGTGTTCCCACCGAAAAGTCCGGTGTTCCCATGAAAATTACTCTCATCTTACTGCCTCCCAGATATTTTCCAAGCTCAGATAACAAATGTCATCCTAATGATTACTCCTGTGTATCCTCATATGTCACATCGTGAAGTGCGCCCTCAACCTTCTCCACATAGAGATGTCCGTCGAGATGGTCAAGCTCGTGGCAGATACATCTGGCCAAAAGCTCTTCTCCCTCTATCTCATACTCATTCATATCCTCGCCCATGAAGCGGGCCTTTACATGATTCGGGCGGGTCACCTGTCCGGCCTTTCCCGGTACTGAAAGACAGCCCTCATCGCCGGTCTGCTCCCCGTCAGACTCGATAATTTCAGGATTAATCATCACGATCGGACCCTCGCCCACATCGATAACAACGATCCTCTTTAATATGCCAACCTGTGGTGCGGCAAGTCCTACACCATTGGCCTCATACATAGTCTCAAGCATATCATCAATAAGTGTTACTATCTTTGGAGTCACCTCCGTAACCTCTCTGCAGACCTTGCCAAGTACAGGGTCTCCCTCCACTCTAATAGTTCTAAGTGCCATAATTGCCTCCTTCTATATCTATCAAAATCCACTCATCGGATTGAAATCAAATGAGATATTAGCATGTTTCATTGCCGTATCAGCTTTCACAGCCTGCTCTATGCCATCCTTTATGGAAATGAGCGCCGCATAGTCAGATGTCTTCATGTAAATCACCTTGCGGTATATGTCATTTACCTTGGCGATGGTCGCATCCGCAGGACCGATGAGCTGAATCTGATGCCTATCATCAGGGCTTTGATTTTCATCTGCATGCGATATCATCTGCGACGCTATATCGTACACTTGCTGTGACATGCTGGCGCACTCACTCTCATCAGGTGATGTGACATGGACTAAAAGCATATTCCATACAGGCGGATAATGCATAAGCTCCTGTACTCTATCTCCTTATCGTAAAAAGCCTCATAATCCTGCTCTTTGGCAGTCCGGATGGCATAGTGGTCAGGGTCGTAGGTCTGGATAACCACATTGCCGGGCAGCTTCCCTCTGCCGGCGCGCCTGCCGCCTGGGTCAGCAGAGCAAAGGTGCGCTCCGCCGCATGAAAATCATTCACATGCAGTGACATATCCGCCGCCAGCACACCAACCAGCGTGACATTTGAAAAATCATGCCCCTTTACAATCATCTGCGTACCGATAAGTATATCGGCCTCATGATTGGAAAATGCCTGCAGAATCTTCTCATACGCATCCTTCGCCCTCGTGGTGTCATAATCCATGCGCAGTATACGCGCCTGTGGAAAACGCTTTGCCACCATCGCTTCTATCTTCTGTGTGCCGGCCTTAAAGCCGCTGATGTACTTCGAGCCACAGCTCGGACACACCTTAGGCACCGGCTGTCTGTAGCCGCAGTAGTGACAGACCATCACTCCGCCGCTATGTTCACTGAGTGATACATCGCAATGAGGACATTTTACCACAAAACCGCACGCTCTGCACGACATAAATGCCGATTTGCCCCTTCTATTTAAAAAAGCATGGTCTGCTGGCCATTTAGAAGCCTCTCCTCCATAAGCTCCTGAAGCCTGGTGGAAAGAATCGAGCGGTTTCCCTCACGAAGCTCCTGCCTCAAATCGACAACCTCACACTTTGGAAGAGGTCTGTCGTCCACGCGCTTATCCAGCTCCAAAAGCCTGTAAACGCCTGTCTTTGCCTTGTAATAGCTATCCACCGAAGGTGTTGCAGAGCCAAGTACCACAATAGCATCGGACATGCGCGCATACTCTATCGCCACCTCCCTGGCATGATAGCGCGGCACCGACTCGCTCTTGTATGAATTCTCGTGTTCTTCATCTATTATGATAAGTCCTAAATTTGAAAAAGGTGTGAACAGCGCCGACCGCGGGCCAATCATGATGTCAATATCACCATTCTTAGCTCTCTCAAACTGGTCATAACGCTCACCATTTGAAAGTCTTGAATTGATTATCGAAACCCTGTTCCCAAATCTTGCAAAAAACGCATCACGGTCTGATAAGTGAGGGCAATCTCGGGAATCAGCACAATCGCCTGACGCCCGGACTGTATACAGTGTGCTATAAGCTCCATGTACACCTCTGTCTTGCCACTTCCGGTAACGCCCTTAATCAGATAAGTATTTCTAAGGCCAGCGGCAATGTCGCCTTCTATCGCATCAACACACTCTGCTGCGCGGCATTCAGCACCTTATCATAGGTGTCAACACTCATATGCTCCACAGGATTTCTGTAGCCGCTCTGTGTGATGACCTCGATAAAGCACTCTGCTCAAGCGCTCTTATAGTGCAGCCGACACCGACAGCTTGCCTGTCACAAAGGAATACTCAAGGCGCGCCCCATCATCAGCATCGATCAGCGCACGAAACAGCCTGGCCTTTGCCTTTTGTTTTTTTGCCTCGCAAAGCGCAAGCTGCGCCCTTGCCTTTACCTTGTCTATTTTCAGTGCAATACTGCGGCTCACCTGCTCCTTAGCCTGCTTCTTTACAGGTATAACAGTCTTAAGCGCCTGATTCATGGTAGAGCCGTAATTGCGCCGTATCCATGCCGCAAGTGCGATGAGCTTTGCCTCCACAGCCACAGAGTCTGCCTTTATCCCGATAAGAGGCTTTGTCCTTGCCGGGTCGTACTCAGGCTTATCCGTGACCTCGATCACATAGCCTGTGATAGTGCGGCTGCCAAATGGAATATCCACGCACACACCCGGACGGATGTCGCATAAAATCTCATCCGGGATGCTGTACTGAAATGTCTTATCCAGTTTTTCGTGGGATATATCCACAATCACGTTGGCATACATAACTGATACTATTTAACTCCTTCGTATTTCTCCTCGCAGTACTTGCAACGGTAGATTCGTTTTTCTCATCGGAAAGCACGAAAATCTGGTCAAGCTCCTGCTCAATTGAAGTGATGCATCTTGGGTTTTTGCACTTGATGACATTTTTCACCTGATGAGGCAGCTTAAGCTCCATCTTGTCCACAATCCTGTCACCCTTTATCACATTTACAGTGTATTGTGTCGATAAATCCAAGGATATCGAGGTCTAATGACTCTATCGGACACTCTACCTTGATAATATCCTTCTTGCCCATCTTGCTGCTCTTTGCATTCTTTATGATTGCAACTGTGCAGTCGAGCTTGTCAAGCTTTAAATCCCTGTAAATCTGAAGACTCATACCTGCCTTGATATGATCGAGCACAAAGCCCTCATGTATTCCACTTATATTCAGCATATTATCCTCCTTTAGTCCTCAGCCAGTCCAAGCAATGTCAGAATAAGCGCCATACGCACGTAAACCGCATACTGTGCCTGCCTGAAATAGCATGCTCTCGGGTCATCATCCACATCAACAGAAATCTCATTCACACGTGGGAGCGGATGAAGTACAATCATATCATCCTTTGCAAGCTCCATCTTCTCCTTTGTCAGAATGTAGAAATCCTTCAGACGCACATAGTCCTCCTCATTGAAGAAACGCTCCTTCTGGACACGTGTCATGTAGAGCACATCAAGCTCTCCCATGGCATCCTCGAGCTTTTCTACCTCCTTGAACTCGATATTGTTGGCACGAAGCACATCATCGCGCACATAGTCAGGCACCTTAAGCTCCTCAGGCGAGATAAGCACAATCCTCACATTGTCATATCTGATGAGTGCATTGATCAGTGAATGCACTGTACGTCCAAACTTTAAATCTCCGCAAAAGCCGATTGTGATATTATTCAATCTGCCTTGATGGAACGGATTGTAAGGAGATCAGCAAGTGTCTGGGTAGGATGCTGATGACCTCCATCGCCTGCATTGATTACAGGGATACGCGATTTCTCTGAAGCCACAAGCGGTGCACCCTCCTTAGGATGACGCATGGCACAGATATCCGCATAGCAGGAAATAACCCTGATAGTATCTGAAACGCTCTCGCCCTTTGACGCAGATGACGAATCAGCACTGTGGAAACCTAACACCGAGCCTCCCAAATTAAGCATGGCAGCCTCAAAGCTAAGCCTGGTTCTTGTGCTTGGCTCGTAAAAACAGGTTGCAAGCTTCTTTCCATCGCACTTGTGTGCATATTTCTCAGGATGAGCCTCTATATCATTTGCAAGATCCAGAAGCTTGTCCAACTCTTCTACAGAAAAATCCAACGGACTCATTAAGTGACGCATAATTTGCCTCCATTCTTTTTCGCGTAACTATTCCAAACCACACCACGCACATTCGCAAAAACGCACGTTACACGTGCTTTCCCGCTGCTTCACAGCTAATTTTGCTCATGAGTGTGTGGTGGCTCTATTCGAGCCACCTTGAGAACAGAAAAATCTGCTGTTTACATGCAAGCATGACACATCAGCTTTTCCTGCTCTCAGTGGTTCTGAATAGTTAATTGTTTTTTACATTTTTTCTATCATATAATATCTCAGTGCAATATTCAAGTTGGCTTTTACACTTTTTTGTTGTAGAATATATATCAGAATATAACTGTTCTGAATGCTTAGCAATTGTAGTGAAGTTTTCATACAATTACGACAATTTCAACATCAAAAAGGAGAATAATATGTCTGTAAATGAATCACAAATCAAAAACACCACCGCCGGCGCAATTGATGATGACGATGCTGTAATCTTTAAGGAGCGAAAGAGACTGCTGTTTCTCGGTCTGCCGTGGACTTTCACAAAATATACCGTCACACCGTCCTTTATCACTGTAGAGTCCGGACTCTTAAGCACCACAGAGGATGACTGCTACATGTATAAGGTAGCTGATGTAAAGCTCACCACATCACTGATGGAGCGCATTTTTAAGCTCGGCACCATAGTCTGCTACACAGGCGACGTCACAAACCCTGAGCTTAAGCTCGTTCACGTAAAGCACTCACGCGAGATAAAGAACTATCTGCTCAAGCAGTCTGAGGCCGCAAGACTTAAAAGACGCACCTTAAACACTGTGGATATCGGTGCGCACGGAGCAGACATTGCAGATTTGGATCATGATGGTATTCCGGATTCTATGGAATAATACAGCCATTGCTGCGCAGCTGATTTTGCTCATATATGTGTGGATCTGAATAGTTACTCATGTCCATAAATAAAAAATGCGGTCGTATGACCGCATCTTTTATTTTTCAGGTAACTATTCAGAATAATTGCACAGATTAATATACCAGTCCATCGTTCTGCAAATAACCAGCACAATAACTTGCATGAATTTCCATCTGTAACATCAGAAAAGCTTGACATCTAGCAGCAGAACATCTGCCAGCAAAGGAATGTGGCTAGCAGACTGCAGCACTCGCTGCCCCTGCCACTAGGGCGTCCGTATATGTCTCCCATATCCGAATACCACGAGCCACCATTTCAATTATCTGCATAAACTGGCGGTACTGCATGTTGTTTGGCTCAAGCGACACAGCTCGCTGTATGTGTTCTATGGCTGTCGCTGTGTTTCCGAGCTTTTGGTTTGCGACAGCACTGTAGTAGTACCACCTTCCGCGTCTCTCAGCAAAAGGTACCTCCTCAAGCACCTTCAGTGCCTCATTGTAGTAGCCGTTGCTGATGAAATTGCCTGCTGCACGCACCTTTGGATTGTCATCCTGTGCACTGCTGCCTGCATTATTGTAGGTATAGCGGCCATAGAAACCACCAAACGGTCCACCTGCTCCAAATGGATCACCTGCTCCCGGTCCACTACCATATGCTCCACCATAGGAGCTGCCGCCGTATGAGCTGCTGCTTCCCGCACCATATCCACCGGCTCCGGCAGCACCGGACTGCTTTTCCTTCATTATCTGGTCATATGCCTGCTGCACCTGCTTAAACTTCTCCTCAGCCTGATCCTTGTTAGGATTGTTGATATTGGCATCAGGATGATATTTTCTGCTTAAGCTCCTGTAGGCCTTTTTTATTTCATCGTCACTTGCACTGCGGCTGACACCGAGCACCTGATATGGATCTATCATTTATGTTTCTTCCTTTTCTTCATCTGAATATACTCATACTTGCTCCACACACCGGAGTATAGAACATTTCTGATTATATCCGCATGTAAGAGAATTGGCAACCTCTCAAATATTTTTGCTGCCTCTGAAAGCATAGATGTCATCATAAGCCGACAGGATTTGTCAAATTTTTCCTGATCATTATTGCAGCAATGCATGAGCTGTATAAGTGGATTATATGATTTCTTTTTTACATCATCCCCTATGTCCTCATACGCATCCATTATATAAATAAATTTGCCCATGTAGCAGCCAAATTCCTTCAAATCCGTCTGCCACTCATCCTGCTTCCACGCAAAAAGTACGCCGAGCATCTCCCCTGTCAGCCCCGCAACTGCATCAATATTGGTATCATTGCTCTTCTCGCACTCTGTAAGCCTTGCAATGTAGTCCTCTATCGCCTTAGCCTGTACCGGATAGCCTTTTTTGGCCTTCTCAAAGTCCTTTTTCAGCATCTCTGCGTATGTCTTCTTCGGCAGGCTTTTATCGTCCTTCCAGTCATCTATCAGATTGTAGTATGCAAGCAGTATGTTCATAGCTGCAGCATACTCTGTAATCTCATTGGTGCGAAGTGTACGCTTCTTCGTAGGGTGCACGCTGCATACAAATCCATCCCGCGTCACACTATCCGGCTCGTACAAGCCTGTCAGAAGCACTATGAGAAAAGTCATGTCATAGTTTAGTGCCATCTGTGCACGCCTGCCATACTGCGACTTCATTGTCTGGCACAGCCCGCAATAATAGCTTTGATATATTTTTTTATTTTCCTCGGACAAAGTGTCCTTATTGACAGTTATATATCCAAACATTTATCTTCTCCATGCTCTTATGTACAGGTATATATTGAGATACTAGCTGCGTCTCACGAACTGCTCTCGGCACTTCGGACAGGTAATACAGATCTTTCCATGTCCTCTTGGCACCCTGACCTCCTGCTTGCACATAGGCACTTGAAGAACTTGTACTGCTTCCTCTGTGCAAAATGCTTTTTCCTGCGCTCTGCCTTTACGGTCCACTCATACCTGGCATTTAAAAACTTCTGATTCTCTGCATAGCGCTTGTTTACATTCCTTGAAAATACGCGAAAATACATATGTATCATCAGTCCTATAGCCAGTATATCAAGTATCGCCGACCTTGTAAATATTGAAACCACAAGTAATATCATTACTACCCATGACTCAGCCCTTGCAAGCTCGTCCATCCCGTTTCTTCCATTCATAAATCTGATAAATTTTTCTCTCATATTACCGCCTCGCCCTATATTTTCATTATAGCCAAATTCTTACCTCATACAGTGTCCACGCTATGAATTTGAGGTTTTAAATCGCTCTTTACATTATTAAGATAATATTGAAGATAAAAACCGTCAATAGACCTATCGTCTTTTAAGAAACATTTTATATTTCGTTTATTAAAGTTGGTAAAAGGGCTTGATTTTTGGAAAAATGCTTGGTATATTAAATAAATATGCAGGACAGGTGATCGCGGCTGCAGGTGTCGAAAGACCGCAGGTGAGGAAAGTCCGGGCTTCATAGGGCAGGATGCCGGTTAACGGCCGGTGGAGGAAACTCTAAGGACAGTGCAACAGAAATATACCGCCACTTTTGTGGTAAGGGTGGAATGGCAGTGTAAGAGACTACCGCCTCACTGGTAACAGGGAGGGCACATGTAAACCCCATCCGAAGCAAGACCGAAACAAAAGCTTTGACGTGGCCCGCCAGCTTTAGGTAGGTTGCTTGAGGCGTCTGGCAACAGGCGTCCTAGATAGATGATCACTCAACGACATAACCCGGCTTATCGTCCTGCGTATTTTAATAATCTAAAGCCTATTGGCGTTTCGTAAAATAACTTATTAGTAACGTGCGCCGCAAGGTGCACCATTAAAAATGCAACTGAGATATCTCAGTTGCATTTTGTTATTTCCCGGTAACTATCATTTGCTGTTGTATATGATGCAGTCTACCGGTAATTATTATTTGCTGTTGTATGTAATAAAGTCTACCGTCATCTCTATCTGCTCCTCGAAAGCCACATCAGGTGTACCGTCTCCCTTTTGCAGACCATAGCTTCCAAAATAAGAATGGCACCCGCCATCAATGACATACTCATATGTATCCTCCGGCAGGTTTGAGCGGTATTGCGGTATTTGTCCATATCAAGCACACCATCCTCTGAACCGTACACGCTAAAAACCCTCAGATCTGAATCCGACAGGTCAGCGGTCGAATATGCTGCAAAAAGATATAGTCCGTCAAACTCATCTACATGCTTTGACACATATTCTGCAGCCATGGCTCCGCCTAAGGAGTGCCCTCCCATGTACCATTCCTGTATGGATGGGTATATTTCCTTGTATTTTCAATTGATACCGTCTGCTGCATTCTGGTCCAATACTGCGAGGTTGCCCGGCATATGTACAAGTATGCACACGAAATTATTCTTTGCAAGCTCATGCATCAGCGGCGCATACGCCGTATATTGCACCCTGCCTCCCGGATAAAAATCAATGCCTTTGTGGCTTTTTCCTTATCCTGCGGTGCAAAGGTTATCGTATAATTCTTATGCCTTAAGTCGTACTGGGTGGCCTGTATACGCTTGTCCTTCTTTTCTATGGTAACAGCAACCTCTCTGTCTGAATCGATTGCAGCCTCCGCAATTGAATCTGCCCGATAATAATTTCCCACATAACAATTTACGGTAATACCGCCAATAGCCATGACTGCAATTGCCACAAGCAGTATTCTATACACAGCCGGAATGCGGGATTTTTTAGTTTTAAACATTAAAGCAGCTTCCTCCTACAAACTCACGAAGCAGTGAATTGTTTGGTATGCCGTCAGCCGGCATCGGAAGAAAGTAGTCTAAGAGCTTAAGCAGCCTCTTTGCCTCGAGATACTCCGGGCAGTCTCTTTCTATGCCAAAAAGCAACGGCTCCGCATACACCTTGAGTACCGCAAGCTCATACACAAGTGCAGAGTTGAACATCACATCCGCCTGTTCCTGGAAAGGAAAGATATTCTCCCTTTCACCTTTTCTGACAGACGGCCACATGGCGATGGTCTCCATGGCATTGGTACCCCGTGTACGCGCATCACGCACAATCCGGCGTATAAGTCTTTCATCTGTGGTGGAAAGAGGATTATGCTCGTCAATATTGAGCTGTGTAAGCGCTGAGATATAGATTTTGAACTTGTGCTCAGGCGGGATAAGCTGTGAAAGCCTGTCATTCAGGCCGTGGATTCCTTCTATGACAAGTATATCATCAGCTCCCAGCGTCAGCTTTCTTCCGCGGTACTCTCTCTTTCCTGTCTTGAAATTGAAGGAAGGCATATCAACAGCCTCTCCTTTAAGAAGCCTGTTCATATCCTCATTGAACAGCTTTATATCAATAGATTCAAGGCACTCAAAATCAAAGCTTCCGTCCGGATGCTTCGGGCAAAGCTCCCTGTCCACATAGTAGTCATCCAGACTTAACGGATGTGGCTTTCTGCCCTTTGCGATAAGCTGGATTGACAGTCTATTGGCAAACGATGTCTTGCCTGATGATGAAGGACCTGCTATCATGACAAATTTCTTTTTGTTCATCCGAAGCAATCTGCGCTGCAAGATTTCCTATCTTCTGCTCCATCAGTGCCTCCTGAAGCAGCATGATTTCCTGTCCCCTGCCTGCTGCAATCGCATCATTAGTGAGCCTATCGTGCCTATTCCAAGCATCTTGCTCCATTCCCTGGAATCATCCAGCGTGTGAAACAGCTTATTTGATGTCACAAGCGGCTCAACGCTCCTGCTGTTAGCACCCGGAAAAAGAAGCACGAAGCCACTCTCATACGGCACTATATCAAAGTATTTGAGCATGCCTGTCGAGGGTGCCATAAATCCGTAGAAATAATCCACCACCCATCCAGCTCATAGAGATTGACTCTGGAGCTTCTCCTGTAGTGCAATAACCTCTCCTTATCATGCTGCCCTTTTTCCTTGAAAAGCTGCTCCGCATACTGTGTTTTTGCACTGTGCTTGGTAATTGGGAGGTCTTTTTCCACAAATGAGTACATGCTGCACACTATCCTGTCGATATCATGCCCTGTCACGCTTTGCACACTGTTTTCGCTGCTTCCTTGGTTATCAGAACTATGCTTTTCCTGTTGGCTGTCCGCACACTCCACTGCTTTCTCAAGCTGACAATAATAGCCTTCTCCGAGCGAATGCATCACATGAAGCTGTGTCATGCTGCCATATACATCGTATATAGCCCTCTGCAAAAGCAGCACAACACTTCTTCTGTATGTACGCCTGCCATCCCTGTCAGCTGTCGTCACGAAGCTAAGCTCACAGTCACTTTTTATTTTCTTATTCAGTTCACGAAGCCTGCCGTTTACAATTCCAAGGATTATGTCATCCTCATAATAATCCTTGAATCTGTCTGCTACGGCTTCTAAAGTATCACTTTCTGATGCTGTCACTGCCATGACCTGTCCGTCCGGCGAGGTCACCTTCACACTATATTCCTGCATTTCTTATTGCCCCCATAGTCGAATATGCTGCCTCATTGTATGCCATCATCTCGTTTATCTGCTCGATTCTGTCCATGATGGAATCACTCATCTCCTGTGTCCTTAGCTGCTGCATGATGGCAGCCAGCTTGTGGTGTTCCCTGACAAGGAACTTCCTAAGCACCGGATTACCGTTTTTGATAAGTACCGGTCCGTACAAATCGCATACAGTAACCGTCGTCTCGTCCATATTGTCCCATGCGGAATTGTCCGCACACGGCACACATCTGAACATCGGATAGTATTTTCCGTCCTCCAAAATCATATCCTCATCAACTATCTTATAGCCTGTGTTCCTTACATATTCACGGACTTTGCTCACTTCCGACTGTGGCTGCAGAATCAGCTCCTTTGCCGACCTGCACACTGTCTCCCCTGCGGTTAAAATGTGAATAACAAGCTCTCCTCCCATTCCTGCTATGACAATAGAGTCAACCTCTCCGTCGTGTATCGCTTCAAGCCCATTGGAAAGCCTTGTGGTAATCTTCTCTGTCAGACCGTTTGCCCTTATATGCTCATTGGCGCGCTCAAGCGGTCCCTTATTTATATCAACAGCAATTGCCTTCGGTATTATATTACCCTGCACCAGGCAATAGGCACATAGCCATGGTCGGTTCCCACATCACACAGCGTGTAGCCGGCCGTGACCATTGATGCCACTGCCTTCATTCTTCTGGATAGCCTAATCATCTTACTCTAAGTAGTCCTTAAGCTTTCTACTTCTGCTAGGATGACGAAGCTTTCTCAGCGCCTTTGCCTCAATCTGGCGGATACGCTCACGAGTGACGTTGAACTCCTTACCTACCTCTTCAAGGGTTCTGGCTCTGCCGTCCTCTAAGCCAAAGCGGAGTGTGAGTACCTTCTGCTCTCTCTCTGTAAGAGTGCCAAGCACCTCCTCAAGCTGCTCCTTAAGAAGTGTGAATGCTGCCGCATCAGCAGGAACCGGTACATTATCATCCTTGATGAAATCACCAAGATGTGAATCCTCCTCCTCACCGATTGGAGTCTCAAGTGAAACAGGCTCCTGCGATATCTTGAGTATCTCACGCACACGCTCTACCGGCATGCTCATCTCCTTGGCAATTTCCTCCGGTGAAGGCTCTCTTCCAAGCTCCTGAAGGAGCTGTCTTGACACACGAATGAGCTTGTTGATCGTCTCAACCATATGCACAGGAATACGGATTGTTCTGCCTGATCGGCTATGGCTCTTGTGATAGCCTGGCGAATCCACCATGTGGCATATGTAGAGAATTTGTAGCCCTTCTTGTAGTCGAACTTCTCAACTGCCTTGATGAGGCCCAGGTTTCCCTCCTGAATCAGGTCAAGGAAAAGCATTCCTCTTCCCACATATCTCTTTGCGATGCTGACAACAAGACGCAGGTTTGCTTCTGCAAGACGCTTTTTGGCATCTGCTCCCTTGTCCACATCCCTCTGCAGAGTCTTTATTTCTTCCTTTATCTCAGCCTTTTCCTCTTCCGATGCACCATCAAGGCGGCCCTTTAGTACATTAATCTTCTCGGTTGCTACCGCTCCGTCCTCCATATTCTGGGCGAGCTCAATCTCCTCATCTGCTGAGAGAAGAGGTACCTTACCGATTTCCTTAAGATACATACGAACAGGATCCTCGACGCTGACTCCCTCCGGTACTGAGAGATCAATCTTTTCAACCTCTACCTCATCCTCTTCATCGAGTATGATATCATCATCCACGTCATCATCATTGCTGATTTTAAGCACGTCTATGCCGTTTTGCTCAAGATAATCTATTACCATCTCAAACTTCTCCGGATCCAGATTTAAGTCCTTGAAAAAATCTGCAATTTCCTGATATTCGAGCATATTCTTTTTCTTTTTCCAAGCTCAAGAATCTCAATAAGCTTCTGCTGGAAATTCAGTCTCTGCTCCTGCTCCTGTGCCATGTCTTTTTGTTCCTTTTTCTTTGCCATTTTATTTTCCTCTTTATTCTGGTATTTTTTGCAATTCTTCGAGTGCACGCTTATCCTCAATAATCCTCATCATGCCCTCCATATCTGTAGGTGCAGATGCTTTGAGCGGTAGTCTATGCTGTTTTGCTTGATACGGACAACGGTTTCCCTGAGTGCGGTTGCCTTGTCATTTTTGCCCTCCACCTGATGGATTGTGGCATTGAAAAGCCCTGCCACCTCGCGCTGTTCGTCCTCATCGGTAAACATGCTTACTATCCTGGCCGGATTTACTGTATGCGTGGTCTCGTACTGTGAAAAAACCTCCTTAGCCACCTTGTGGTACAGCTCTTCGGTAAGTCATCTGCACTGATACGCCCCTTTATCCTGTCAAAAAGTGAATTGTCCTCTATGAGCCATGTGAGGAGAAGCTTCTGCGACTGCTTCATGCCATCCTCCTTTTTATTTTTCTCATTGATTCCACTTTTAAGCTTTGTCTGGGGCTTTACGATACCGCCCTTCATTGCCATACTGTTTACGAGCTTTCTTAAGTCGTCGTATGGTATGCTGTACTCTCTTGACACTGCCTGCGTATAGTTTGTCCGCTCAAGCTCCTCGGTAAACCCAAGCAGCTTCTTTGCGATTTCATTATAAAATGCGGTTTTTGACTCGGGATCGTCCATATCATAGCCTGCCTGCATGATCCGTATCTGAAACATAAAGCTGTTTTCAGCCTTTTTGATACGCTCCTCATACTCCTGTGCGCCAAGCGCCTTGATAAACTCATCCGGGTCCTTGTACGGCCGCATGTTAATGACCTTTGTTGTGATGCCTACCTCCTTGAGTATCGGAATCGCACGCAGCGCTGCCTTTACCCCGGCGCCATCACTGTCATATGTCAGATACACCTCATTGGTGTATCTCTTTAATAGTGAGGCATGTCCGCTCGTGAGCGCCGTGCCAAGCGACGCCACCGCATTGTCAAAGCCTGCCTGATGCAGTGCTATGACATCCATGTAGCCCTCACACAAAAGGAGCTGGTTTTCCTCGTGCTCCTTGCTATATTAAGTCCGTAAAGATTACGGCTCTTATCAAATATCTTTGTCTCCGGAGAGTTTAAATACTTTGGCTCTCCGTCACCCATCACTCGGCCTCCAAAGCCTATGACGCGGTTGTGCACATCCATAATCGGAAACATCGCACGATTCCAGAACTTATCGTGCCCGCCTCTGACCTCATCTATCGTCACAAGACCTGTCTCCTTAAGTATCTCATCATCATAGCCCTTGCTGCGCAGATACTTGTACAGATCATTACTGTACTGGTCCGAGTAACCAAGCCCGAACTTCTGCATTGTCTCATCGGACAGCTCTCTCTTTTTGAAATACTCATGCGCCCTTTGTCCTCTCGGTCCACGAAGCAGCATATAAAAATACTTTGCAGCCTCTTTATTTATCTCAAGCAGCTGTGTGCGCCTGTCTGCTCCCTCCTTTGTGCTGAGGTCATCTCCTGCTTTGGAAGCTCAATTCCCACACGGTCTGCAAGCTCCTGCATGGCCTCTGAAGGTGAAGTTCTCATACTGCATGAGAAATGTAAATACATTGCCTCCGGCTCCACAGCCGAAGCAATAGTACATCTGCTTATTCGGTGAGACGGAAAAGGATCCTGTCTTTTCGTTATGGAATGGGCATAATCCAAAATAGGTACTTCCCTTTTTCTGAAGATGCACGTAGCTTCCTATGACATCGACTATGTCATTTCGCGAACGTACCTCCTCTACAAGCTCGTCAGAGTAGTACGGCATTTTATCATCCCCTTACTGTTCATCTTTGTTGTCATTTGTGTCGCCCGGCGAGCGCGTCTGCAGTGCGGCACTTAGCTCTTACACCCGGCTAACGCTACGCTGCTAAGAGTCTGTACGAATTATCAGTAACCATCTATTTCCCAGGCTACCGGTACAAAATACTCGTGGAACTTCGTGGTGGCATACTGGTCTGTCATGCCTGATATATAGTCGCATATGATGCGCCCCTTGTCATCACCCTGCCCTAGCATGGCGAGGTATTTCTGCGGCAGCTCCTCTATATGCTCCATATAATAGAAATAAAGCTGCTTGAGCATCGCCTTGGCCTTTTTCTCCTCGCTTTTTGCGACTGGATTGTTATAGAGGTTTGCGAACATGAATTTACGCAAATCCTGCATTGCCTGCGCGGACTCTTTTGACATGCATATATCGTCCTTTCCCATGCTGTTTGTGATGATATTGTGCACCATATGATTGAGCCTGGCCTTGGTGCTGTGTCCAAGCGTGTTTCTTATCTCAAGCGGTATATCATCCTCGCACAGAAGCTGTGCGCGGATTGCATCATCAAAGTCTGAATTTATGTAGCTATCTTGTCTGAAAGCCTGACTATTTTGCCCTCTAAGGTGTGTGGCATGAGCGAGGTCTGGTGATTTAGCATACCATCTCTGACCTCCCAGGTCAGATTTAGTCCTGCCCCGTCCTTTTCGAGCTTCTCCACTATGCGCACACTCTGCTCATTATGCTTAAAGCCACCCTCGTATATCTCATTGAGGATGCGCTCACCAGCATGTCCAAACGGTGTATGCCCCAGATCGTGTCCCAGCGCTATAGCCTCCACCAGATCCTCATTCAGTCTCAGTGCCTTGGCTATTGTCCTGGCATTCTGCGACACCTCAAGCGTATGCGACATACGTGTGCGGTAATGGTCGCCCTTTGGCGTAAGAAATACCTGCGTCTTATTTTTCAGACGCCTGAATGCCTTGCTATGCAGTATCCGGTCCCTGTCCCGCTGAAAAACAGGCCTGATATCGCACTGCGGCTCATCATAGTCCCTGCCTCTTGATTGATGCTCAGGCATGCGAACGGACTAAGTATTTCCTGCTCACGTTTTTCTATCTGCTCGCGAATAGTCATTTATCTGCCTCCTCGCTGTCACAGTCGTTATGTTCTGCTGCTATTAACACACAAATGTAACAAATAGCGTTACATTCCACTAATTATGCTCTACACTAGTTATTATTCGACGTGATTTTTAAAAATCCTTTTTTTATTTCTTTTTACTTTAATTTTCTTTCGGCAAAAATTAAATGCTATATCAATTACCGCCAAGCACATGGCGCAGCATCTGAAGCTGTCCGCCTGTGATTTCATTGTCGTAGCTGCCATAGTAAAATTTATCGTCTTTTGCCAGTATACAGCCCACCCAGGTGCCCACATGACTGTCACTCTCTATGCATCCTTCATGGATTTGTAGCCCTCTATTGTAAAATAGGCATCATAGTCCTTGAAGTCTGCCGGGTTTATTTTCACTGCGCCAAAGGTATCCTCAAGACTTTTATGAAATTCTCATCGCACTCCGTATAGCCTGTGACATCCTTGCTGTAGCGAGACTCTGACTGCCACTCCTCATCCCACATAAGAAAAACGCTGCAGTCCTTCCATGAATTGCTTTTTTCAACTACAGACAGCTTCTTGTATGAATTTGATGCGTTGCCCGCCATCTGTAAATATGTATCGTCACCGTTCTTATTCATATATAAGAGGTTGATGCTGCAACCTCATAGTACCTGCTGCTATAGTCCTGATCCTTGTATACAATATAGCCAAGCGGACTGCCAGTTCCTGCATAGTCAAGCTCTATGGTTATCGGAATATACACCTGACTGTCATAAACCATAGGCCCAAGCCTGTCATCATTTGTGATACAGCTTGCGACCTTTTCATACTCAGCCGGCTCGTTTGAAGGCGACATGAAATATGTGTAAACAACAATAATTGCAATGACAACAACCGGCACAATGACTATTACAGCTTTTAATGTTTTCCTTCGAACCCTGCGTCTGTGAATGCGCACTTTCCTGTCTGCATGCTCATCGCAATACCTGTATTTCACCAGTCTGTATACAACGAAAAGCTCCAGCACAAGCAAAAACGCAGCAAAGGCCATCATACAGCCGGCCTGCCACATCACCTTGTGATTGACAAATTTCTTATCTATAAACCTAAGCGGTATGAGTATTATCGTCCAAAAAGCGTATTTCCCAACACATACCGTGCATATATTTTCTGCTTTTTATCACGGTAAGCGGAAAAAGTGAAACAATCACTGTCAGCATGAGCACAATTGCAAAAAAATACCCCCATATCTCTGACAGAGTTGAGCCGTACAGTGCCTTAAAATACTGCGCCGGACCAAGCTTTTTGATATTGCCCCAGCCTGAGTATTTTGAGATAAAGAGCACTACCGTGCCGATAAACCATGTCAGTATATAGATGCCCATGTAGCATGCCATATTTTTCCTTGCAAAGCTGCCATATCTCATAACGGAATATGACACAAGCACCCCTGCAAGCACAGGAAATCCGCCCACTCTGCCAATCAAAAGATTTACATACTCCATAACAGCAAAGGACAAAACAAACACACATATTACATTAATATAAGATAGATTCAATCTCTTCACGCTGCAATCCCATCTCCAATATAATAATCAAATTCCTGTGACAGCTGTACCCCTCAGTGTGGCAGGCAACAGTTACAGACCATTAATAGCCAATAGGCTTTCAAAATTATCTGCACAAAATAAAATAGGAAGCCGTTCACCGACTTCCCTGTTAATGCAGGAGATGGGACTTGAACCCACACGATATTGCTACCACAGGCACCTGAAGCCTGCGCGTCTGCCAATTCCGCCACTCCTGCGAACAAGTATTATTCTACCAAAAAGTTTAGAAGAATGCAAGCATAAATTTAAAAAACTATACGAAATGTACGAAAAACTATAAATCTGTTACTACACCAGCTTTGATATATCTAAAACCAGTGCATCAACCTCCTCCTGTTTTGTGGCCCAGCTGGTACAAAATCGCACTACAGTGCCCTCTTTTTCTCTTCCCATCTCTTCAAAATAGTACTTCTCGGCAAGTGTCTTCTTCTGCTCATCCGATAAAATCACAAACTGCTGATTTGTAAAGCTCTCAACCCAAAACGGTACCTTCTTCTGTTCAAATGCCTCTTTAATCTGCATGGCAAGCTCATCGGCACGCTTTGTCTTTTCAAAATAATCACCATTCTCAAGCATAGTGGCAAACTGTAAGCCCATCAGCCAGCCCTTTGCAAGCACTGCACCGTTTTGCTTCATATAAGCCTTAAAACGATACTTGATATCCTCAGCATTTATAACCAGCGCTTCGCCAAAGAGCGCACCACACTTTGTGCCACCGATATAAAAAACATCCGAAAGCATGGCAAAATCACAAAGTGTAAGGTCATTTTTATCTGAGCCCAGTCCATAGCCCATTCTCGCACCATCAACAAACAGGTACATGCCGTATTTCTTGCAGACAGCACTTATATCGCAAAGCTCTCTTTTCGTGTAAAGAGTACCCTGCTCAGTCGGAAATGAAATATAAACCATCTTTGGCTCTGTCAGATACTCAGGCTTTGCATTATCATAATACTCTGCGGCACACGCCTCAATCTGCGCAGCACTGATTTTACCATCCGTGTTAGGAAGCGCAAGAATCTTATGACCTGTATTCTCAATAGAAGCTGCCTCGTGGCAATTGATATGTCCCGTATCCGCTGCAATCACGCTCTGCACGGATGAAAGTGCCGCCGCAACCACAACATAATTGGCCTGTGTCGCACCCGGAATAAATTTAATCATGGAATCATCTCTGCCAATAAGCCCCTTAATAATCTGCTCAGCCTTATCGCACCACTCATCCTCACCATATCCCGGATAGCTGGTTGTATTTGTATCCGCCAGTGCCTTCAAAATGCAATCAAATGCACCGCGGTTGTAATCGTTATTAAATCTAATCATAAAAATCTTACCTTTCCTGACTTATCAATCAATATAGGGCGCCTGCCCCGCAACAACCGAAGCCTTGCGGAAGATGGGTTGCAAGACGTCCGGGGGACGTCTGTTCTGCAACGACCGTAGCGGAGCGGAGACCTTGGACCCATGGGGACAAGGTCCGCTTCCGCTTCTAAAATTAAAAAGGGCTAAGCCTAAGGCTTAACCCTTTTTAGTTTTATAATGCGGAAGATGGGACTTGAACCCACACGATTGCAATAATCACAAGATCCTTAGTCTTGCTCGTCTGCCAGTTCCGACACTTCCGCATGTATTTTGTTTTCGCCGCTTGTCTCACGCGACTTGTATATAATATCAGATTGTTTTCAAAAATGCAAGCACTTTTTTCAAAAAAATCATATTTTGAAAAAAATCATTTTTTTTACAGACTCTTTTCATAGCACAAAAACGGCTGCCCAAACAGGCTGCATTCACCCACTGTATCAAATCCAAATACTGCATACGAGCGCAGAGCCTTCACATTGAGCTTGTTGACTAAAAAATGCACACTTTTGTATCCTCTCCTTGCGAGCTCTTCCATCCCAAATACCAGCATTTGTCTGGCGATTTTATGATTCTGAAAATCCGGATGAACGCAAGTCTTGAAAGCTCAGCCCGGGCGCCAGTCTGCTGCTCCAGCAATCAAGCTTCTCCACCTGCGGATCATCATCAATTGAAATCGCAGCGATAATCCCGTCCTCTTTGCTTCCAGCATCCGTATTAATCTCCTGCCCATCAATCATTACAAACAAAGATTCTCTACCAAGATCAAACTCAATCTCCTTCATTCCCGGATAAGAATCATCCCATGGACAAAACTCCCTGCCTAGCTGTATCTTATACAATTTTAAAATTTCTTCTTTATTTTCTTCTGTAGCTGCTACTATTTTTCTCATTCTGTTTCTCATTTCCTTTATTTTCCCATGTGCATCGTTCTCTTCTGTTACACGATTATCTTTATCATAGACTATCTTTGCAACATAGCTCATCGTTTCTTACTTCCGCAACTAAAAAGTCCATTACAATACACATAACATCTCTGTATATTGTAACGGACTTTTTTCAAACCCAGACTTGGTGCAAGCACCATTCTGATAAAACCTCGAAAGTTTTTGTTCTATGTGCATATATTACTTAATTTCATTCACAAAGTCAATATATTTTCTGCTAAATTTTCAAATACCATTTATGTTTTGGATTATTATTTTGCCCCTTAATATATTGTATTACCCCACTAATGAATCTATACGCTTCAGCAATAACCTGATTTTTTTAACTGTTTTGAGATTTATAGTGATTTCAGCTACTTTTTGCCAGGTCTTTGCCGGCTTTTCTCCAGCTTTTGGGCTGGGTTTGGGAGCTGTTTTGGGGATTTCTGCAGTTTCAGCTACTTTTTGCCGGTTTTTTCCGGCTTTTTGGCTGAGTTTGGGTTGTTTCTTCTCCACCTCGTCGGTACGAAGTCTGAACTGCCTCTTTTAGCATTCTGGCCTGCGCATCTTCTGTGATTCGCTCATGTTTCTCGAGTCCAATAATTCGATCCAACAGGTAATACCAATATTGACTGGACATAATTCCTGAAGAGGAGGAGTGTTACCTCATTTCTTTGTAAAATGTTCTTCGACTGTTTTGTCTAGGGCTTTCTGCTTCTTTCTGCAATCTGGCAAGCTTCTCCGACATCGTTTCTGCCTTGTCCATTGAAGTATCTGTGTCGCCATATTCCCGGTGACAAGAAAGATATATCTTATAAAATTTCCGAACCGGATGATGAAAACAGAGTTTAAAGCACGACCGTTTTACCTTTCAAAGTTTCGATTTTGGAGCTCATTTCCTTATTTCACCAGCATCTCATATGTAACCCCATACTTCTGCGCAATCTCGCTTGCATAAGATTTTCCTTCCGGAGGCGCCACTTCAATCTGATAGGAGCGCTCTGTTCCCTTCATGTGCACGATCATGGAAAACGCTTTCCCATCTGTGTGCTCTGCATTCTGCTGCTCTTCATTCATTTCCTCCACATCAAATGCCAGCTTATGCATATGTGTATTATAAATGGTCCTCATTCCCTTATGTAAAATTGCCCTGACACTGTCCTTGGCAATGTAGTATCCCTCTTCAAACGAAGTGGTAGAAAATGATTCATTCATCAAAAGCAGACTCCTGCTGTCAGCCTCCTCATAGATTGCCTTAAAACGCTTACATTCTTCCCCAAGCCTTCCTAAATCCAATGTCTTGTCCTCATCTGCCGGGAAATGGGTGTAGATACCTGTAACAGGGGAAAATGTAAATGCTTTTCCCGGAATATATATGCCACCCTGCGCCAACACAAACAACTGCCCAACAGCCTGTGTAATTGTCGTCTTTCCCCCTCGTTGGCACCTGTTAAGATATACACTCTCCTATTCCGGTCGAAATCCATATCATTCGGTACAATATTCCCGGACTCCTCTGTCTCAAAACAGCAAGCTTTAAATTGTAAATTCCACGTGCCTGCATCATATACGGATCAGATTCATTTTCTCCCTCTTTATATACAGAAGCTTTAGCAAAGGTAAAGCCCTGTTCCTGCAATTTTTGGATGTACTCCGCCCATTTGATATAGTAAAGCAGCTCCGGAATCAAGTCTGTCATGTCGGTAATGGTAATAGAAACATATTTGTTCAGTACTTCTCTGACTCTTTTCACCATATGGGAAATCATATGGTTGACGATTCGGTCTGTATAACGAGTCACATCCTTTGCCTGATCTCCCTCGGGAAGCTTCACAATGCCACCCCGGCTTTCCGACCGCATAACAGCTGTATCCATCACCTTCTGCATATGAGTGCTAATCACCGCATCTGCATTCACATCAAACGGTTGAAATTTGAAATTCTTTTTCCATATGGTATCCTCATTGATCCGATCCTTTGACGCAATATGGTCATAAAAATTGCCCAGGATTCCGGACTTTGTAAAATATTTGCTGTTTACAGATATCAGACCGATTCCGTCCGCTTCAAAGCGGTCATTCAAATTAATACCTACCGTAATGCTCTTAAGCTGTGAAGTGTCCATTTTCAGTTCTGAGATATCTTTTTTCAGTTCTGCAAATCCGTTGTCCGCATAGATTTTCTCCACATAGGCTTTTAAACCCAGAAAGCCTGCGGAATGAATGTCCGAAGCTGCCAGACATGTATGAATCGCATCCACACACTTGATATAATCATTAAGCTCGTCCAGCCGATGCAAAAGATCCCAGATGCAGGCACTCTCATCATATTCCCGGTTAAAGCTACCGTACTCCCTCAGAAAGCTGATGCGCTCGAGTATTTCCATAAGGTCATCACGCATTTTTTTCTGTTGAAGGACATCCTCGAAAATATCGCAGCGGTACTGCGTCACCGCCGGATCTGCATACATACGCGCCATCACGTTTTGAATGTAGTTCTGCTCCCGCTCCTTTGCTGACAGCTTTTTACAGATTTGATCCATCCCCAGATCATGCATAGTCACATCACTCAAGGTCCGGTATTGTGCATTTGTATCCGGGTATAATAAACTGTATTTTTCTGACTCATAAGCTTGTCCTCTCCTTCTGATCTAATATGCAATTTTGAACGAAATCCGTATAATGTAGCTTCCCCCATTTTAACACGGAAGATAGAGTGCAGAGCGGAGACCTTGAACCACGGGCGCCTGCTCTACCACAACCGAAGCCATGCGGAAGATGGGTTGCAAGACGTCTGGGACGTCCGTGTTCTGCAACGACCGTAGCGGAGCGGAGACCTTCGGAAGCCATGGGCGGCCTGCCACGCGAACAACCGAAGCCTTGCGGAAGACGGGTTGCAAGACGTCCGGG
>ENA-OQDD01000080-OQDD01000080.1-human-gut-metagenome-genome-assembly--contig:-NODE-80-length-37129-cov-1.958354_pt1 | contig 37129 bp, 57 predicted proteins | sample MGYA00242507_ERZ504598 | MGnify/ENA primary metagenome ERZ504598 (study PRJEB26092, sample SAMD00036318) | human gut metagenome | host: Homo sapiens | study: EMG produced TPA metagenomics assembly of...
TTCTTTGGATCTGGTGCAGGTGCGGGCAGTTCCACAAAAGCAGTGGTTTCTGTGTCCTGCACTGATCCAGGCATATCTGCCTGACACGCCGGAGACGGTAATAATAGTTGGCTTTTGTAAGATTATTTTGGGTACACCAGGTTTCAACATCCATCCCTTTGGGACGGTTCTGACAATTCCGGATCTGTTCTGCCCATTGTCTGATCCTCACCTGCTGAGCTACAAGGCTGGTTTGCGTAGCCATAAGATTCCTCCTCTGAATCATAGTCAGTTAAAAAAAGTTAAGTACTAAACTTTTTTGACTATGTTATTTTGTTGAGTATGATTATGGCATAACTTGAAGTGAATAAAAAGGTACTCAGGTTCTACCGTTTACAGATAATCTATAGATTACCTACCATATAAAACAATCTGTATAAAATTTCTATTATTCTATTCGAACTCGTCTCACAGGAGTTTGATTTCTGTAATTTCAATAGCGTTTTCGCTACTTTTCATTGTTGTATTCGCCATATTAGCAGGCATAATTTTAACTGGCATAAAAATTGTACTCAAAATGTACTCATATATCAATCCAATAATTTATTCCGAAATACAGAAATTATCTCTCATTATTGCATTCGCTCCTGAATTCTTTTATCAGATTCTCAAATTCTGCTACAGACATTCTACTATACATTTTGCACCAATATTTCTTTTGAAAGAGCGTCACTTTATGCACTGAAAGTTTACATACTTTTATCACAAGCCAACGATGTCTTCTTTGAATTTTTTTATCTTTTGCTTCCTTAAATGACATCCTGACAAACAACACTTCATATTTTGAATAAAGTTCAAGTATGTATTCTAACGGTATAATTAGTATTAAATACACAATAGGAATCATAAAACTAATAAAAGTATTTAATGCATCCAGTTCTTTATATTCATGTATTCCAATCTTTATAGTCTCGTATAGTATCCAAAATCCTGCCACCGCAAGAACCATATCTAGCAACTTATGTACTTTCTCATACTCCTCTTCGCGCTCTGCAATTACATTCATAATTACAATTATTGTTGTGATCGGAATAATTACCAATTCAACCCATATGTTGAAAGTAAATGTGCTAATAATAAATTCCAAAACAATCGTCAATTTCAAATTATCTTTTAAAACTTTTCTAATATATTCCTCATCTGCCTCTTTTGAAACAGCATTCATGCAGTATATCAAACCTGAAAAGACAAACCAAACTATAATATCTTTAATAAAAGCATTATCCCAAAACGGTAACTGATAAAATATTAAAGTTATACCCAAAACATAAAGGAAAATAATCCCCCAAAGTATTCTTAACTTCTTACCAAAGAATATTTTTTACAACATTCCAAAATGCCTCTCTAATCTGTCTATGTGCCATTGCATACACAAATAAAATAAATGCCCAGATCACAGTTGCCCATTCCCTAGTAGTTAAAATTTCCATATATCATTTACTCCCCAATCTGAAGTTTATTCCACTGTTATTTTTTCAATATCGGCAAGTATCCTACATAATTCAATTATTATAGTTGCACTTACTTTAATTTGCTGTTGCAGCCATACACTCTGACTGTTATAATCAGTGCATGGGTGCTACCATACAACGGTAGGCGGTTAGTCCTTCAACAGAGGGACTGTGACCCTCTGATTACATAGAAACCCTTACGGGAATACACTGGAAAGGAGGGCTAAGCCAATGAGTATTGTAGATTTTATCGCAGTAGTGGGCTTCGGCTCAATTCATAAGAAAGGTACTCAATATGAAAAAACTCTTTTCTTTCAAACGACTATTTCTTGGATTTAGAATATATTCTTATGAGTTCATTTATATTGTGAATGTTTGGCTATGTTACTTGTGTTTTCGATATTTGCATAAACATGATGAACCAAAACATTATTTTTTTGAATCCTTTAAAAACAACAATGAATATACACAAATATGCTTCAACCAAACTTACAAAATCCAAACGGAACATTATGAACATTTCCATAAGCGGCTATTTAAACTTGTTAAAATACCTTACCAGTATTTTCAACTTTTTTCCGATAAAAATCAAAATAAGCGAATAGGAGATAGTAATAGGTTTTTTTCAAAAAACGCCCCTACCAGAGTAATTAATATCGCTCCACATACATACTATGAAGGAATTGAATTTAACAACTTTTTCTTTGATTCATTTGAAATAGACAACCTATGTTTCCATAATTGTACTTTCAGAAATTGTAAATTTTCCAATATGACCTCTAAAAAGTTTCCTTGGGAATCTGAACTAAAACAAGGATTCAGTTCTTGTGATTTTTACAATTGTACATTTGAAAAATGCAATTTTAAAAATCTCTTTTTTAGCATTGGAAATATTGATTTAACCACATTTTCTGATGTTACTTTTTTTAATTGCATATTCCACAGAATGAGTTTTAAAAAGGTCATATTTACAGGAAGCACCACCTTTAATAACACAAGCATTTATTCTCCTTCCAAAGCTTTTGATTTATCATTCATGGGGTCTATTGATAACATCCATGTTGATGCGCAATGTCATGTTACTGCGTTTTCTTATTATGACAGAGCTAATTTTACACTTGAAAAGTGGATGCAACGTAAAAAAACTTAAATTTTTACAATTACTAATAAGATGCTGATACCTATTTTGCATTGGACCAAATATGGACCTCAAATCATATTCGAGAAGAAGACAACAGCTATGCAAATTTTTATTACCAAAGAAAAAAAGCAGAGACTCGTAATCGAAAAAAACCTTCAAAAATTATTGGATATTTATCTGAATGGGTAATTGGTTATGGAGAGAAACCCTATAACGCACTCTTTTCAATGGCTTTAATTATCATTTTTTTCAGTTGCATTTATATGTTTACTGGTTTTATACCTGAAATTGGAAATGATGAAATAAAATATAATATTAAACAAATTTTTAATACACCATGTATTCCTCTTCTTTCAGATTTCTTTCAAAGTTTATATTATAGTTTTTTCACCATGATTACTGTAGGTCAAGGCAATGCAAGCCCTTTCTCACCAGGAAGCCAAATTGCTATGTCTATTGAATTATTATTAGGTGCAATAATGATGACCCTCTTTACAAGTACGTTGTTCAGAAAATACACCAAATGATACAACTTTGACATTTTGTACTCAATCTGTACTCAAACCACATAGCAAGAGCCCGGAAACCCGCATAAACACTGGATTTCCGAGCTCCATTTTTTTATTCAAACTCAATAATGTGGAGTCCTTCACAGGTACATTCATTACTTTTTATTATGATTTCGCTGTACGTTTTTGTTTTTATTTCCTTATTTTTTTATTACATATTTTTCTAACATCAAAATAACATCATCAAACATTTTATTTTTTCTATTACATATTTTCTTCATATTATATCACTCTTCTTCCGGATGCACAATCTCAATTACATCTCCAATCCCACAATTAAGTGCCTCACAGATCTTGCAGATAATCTCTGTGCTTACATGGCCATTCTTTCCAAGTTTCGCCAAAGTAGTATTGCTTATTCCTGCTAGCTCCTTCAGATCCATTTTCTTCATATTCTTATCTATCAAAGTCTTCCACAAAGGATTGTACGAAAGCATAACGATTCCTCCTTATCTTCTTTTTCCTTATTATAGTTTATTTTTCCTCTTTTGTCAAATTTATTTCTGTATTTGCAGAAATTTTTTCCGAAAAAGTATTGACGTACCTTGTACATATGTTAATATACAACCATAGAAAGCAAGAACATACATTCGGTAGACGGCGAATGTAAAATCAAGGAGGAACATGATATGTCAGAACTTTTAAAAAACCAGAAATTCGGAGTTGAAGTAGAATTCACAGGAATCACCAGAGAGATGGCTGCAAATGCAGTAAGAGAAGTTGTTGGAGGAACTATTTCCGGTCCGAGAAATGACTGTTACCGCACAAGAGTAATCAAGGATTCTCATAGAAGACAATGGAAAGTCATGAGAGACAGTTCCATTACACCAAAGATGAATGTCGGATCTGCAAATCCGGATGAGTACAGAGTTGAATTTGTTACTCCTCCTCTTAAATATGAAGACATCGAAACTTTGCAGAACATCATCCGGAAGTTTAAAGAGATCGGCGGGGTGCCTCATAGCAGTTGCGGTATTCACATTCATATTGACGGAGCAAACCATACAGCAACATCACTTCGCAGAATGGTAAACTTCATGCTCTCCCGCCAGGAAATCATTTACGAAGCACTGAACATCGGGGCAAGAAAAGACCGCTGGTGTAAGCCGATCTGCAAGAGTCTTTACGATACCATGAAGAAAGAATCTGAACCTAACAAAAGATAAAGCAGAGCAAATTTGGTATAGTGAAGCGAATGATCACTATTGGGGAGGAGTAAACCATAGCCATTACAATGAAACAAGATACCACGCACTTAATCTTCATAGCTTTTTCTCAAAAGGAACCGTGGAATTCAGACTTTTCAACAGTACATTACACGCCGGACGGATCAAAGCATATATTCAGTTTTGCCTCGCCATGTCTGCATGGGCGATAGAGTCCAATGACAAAATTGTATTCAGAAGCGTTTCCGGATACTCTGCAGATAAGAAAGTAACTTTGATGTATCACATCTTAACAAATCGCCTTGGGTTATATGGTGATGAATTTAAAACCTGTCGGCTTCACATGATGAAGCAGCTCAAGGAAAACGCCACATCAGTGGCAGCTTAATACAGGAGGTATTCATTATGAAATTATATGTAGCTTACGGAAGTAATTTGAATAAGGAACAGATGAGACACAGATGCCCAGATGCAAAGCCGGTATATACCGGCTATCTGGAGAATTGGGAATTGATATACAGAAGTAGCAAAACCGGAGCATATGCCACAATACGCAGAAAAAAAGGATACCGAGTACCTGTCGCTGTGTGGAACATCAGTGAAACAGACGAAAGAAATCTTGATATATATGAGGGTACCCAAGATTTTATTATAAGCAAAACGTCTATGTAACCCTACAGGGCGGTTCCAGAATAAAGGCAATGGTTTATATTATGTTCAACAGAGCAAAGCCAGGAAGACCAAGCGAGAGGTATGTGGATACCGTTTATAAAGGATATCGCGACTTCAAATTGGACTACGAATTTCTCATAGATTCAATACTTACAAATAACGATGAACTGAAAAAAGAGAGGGGGTAATCCTCTCTTCTTCAGATCTCTCAGCCGTTGCAGCGGCTTTTTCCTTGGACGGCTTTCAAGTTTCCCCGTCTGGTGTGAGTGATGTTAGATTCTCTGTTCGGTATCCGCACAATCAATTCATCCAGCTCGCAGTCGAGCGCCTCGCATATCAGATCAAGATGCTCCAGGTTTACCCGCTCAGCAAGCTCGTGGTACAATTCGTTAATAGTGTTTGGGCGTATTCCGTCGCTCGCGCCAGATCTGCTTGTGTCAGTCTCAGCTCTCCAAGCTTTTTCGACAGTAAAATCTTTATCATTCGCCATTGCTCCTTCCGTTTTAACTTACCATATAATGGTAATTTAAGACGGAAATTGTTAGATTATATCGTTTTGTGTTATACTAATAGACAATTCATGGGGGTTTTCTATAGAAATAAATGAAAGATTTCAAGGTTGACTTTTTAAAAGATATGGCATATTATATTTATAGCTAAGGAATGCGGTAAAATTCCATAGGGTAAAACGAAAACCTCCAGAGTGCCAGCTCTGGAGGTTTTCTTGCTCGTTACGGTGAGCCAATCCGTTTAGGCTGTCGCTGCCTATTTATCTCCGTCCAGCCATTTGCATATGTAGTAGCTAACTACACCTGCTATAACAGAGATAAGAAATGCGGTAAAAATTTCTTCCACAGGCACCACCTCCTTTCTGCTGGAGGTTCGGCAGCAATGTAATCATATCACAATCTTCTACAATATTCTACTTTTTCATTAAGTAAAAGCAGGCAAGACAGAAAATGATTTGAGGCTCCGGATTACGCCTTTGCGATATATGCAGAATGAACAAATCCATAGATTCTTCCGTCAATTCTTATGTAATACCATCTCGATCCATCTGCCGCATTAACAACATCACATACATCGACCAGATTTCCTCTTGAGAGTTTCGGCCAGGATTTAATGAGCGGATTGTTGGTACCGGCCCAGCTACGAACATTCAGAACGTCTGCAGTAACCTTTCCTGTCCACTGAGGGGTTTTCGTGATAACTCCATCGTCTTTCAGTGTGGTATCTCCGGACGGCTTGCTGGTTGACTGCTTAGTAATATATGCGGCAGATACGAAGCCGTATTTATCCCCCTGAGAACCGCTAATCTTTACATAGTACCAAGGATCTCCATCTTTGTCTTTTACGGTATCGCATACTCCGACTTTAGTTCCCTGCGAAATTGTCGGATAAGATTTCAGGTTTGCATTTTCTGTACCGGCCCATGTTCTTACATTCAAAGAACCAGTATTCACAGTACCTGTCCACTGAGGAGTTCTGTTGAGATCTGTACCACTGCCGGAATTTCCAGAGTTTCCTCCGGCCGAGGATTGGACGGTACTGTTCCCTGGCTGTCGTACTTCGGAGCAGCATATCCTCTGATATTTCCATTTCCAACGGAAAGAACTCGTCTCGCAACAGCTTCTCCCTTATTTCCTTCAATACAGGTGATCTGTCCATTGGACACAGATTCAACTACGCCGATATGATCGGAATATCCGTCATTCGGCTGATATCCCTGATCCCAGTTATACAAAATGATATATCCCGGTTTTGGAACGATTGTTCCATCCTCAATCCAGATTCCTTTTGCCTTGAAGATTTTAACATGCTCTTCGCATCCGCACTCTGTACCGATCAGGTCAACCATTCCAGCCGCTATTGCTGCTGCAGATACGGTCGTATCACACCACTCATCTCTGTACTGCACTGCATAGCCTCTCGCCAAAGGCTTGTGACTGTTATACAGGTCGATAATCTGCTTGAACTTTCCATTTGCCTCGCTGAATCCAAGCCAGCTGCGCCATACATTCAAATAATCCTGGGCTGTTCTTCCCATATTTCCATCCTCCTTATTTTCTGTATCGTAAAAATAATCCATGTCTATGTCTCCGTTGATTCCCGGAACCTTTCCTTTGTTCGTGTACTGATGATAAGCACAAGGAACATCAGCTTCTCCGGAATAATCTGCCAGCCAGAACACATATTTTTTAATCAAATCAGGTTCATACATATTTCTGTAGTAATCAAGATTCGAGTAAATTCCCGGAGTATATCCCTGAGACGCTACATAAGTGCAGAATTCCTTTGTGAACAGGATACACTCTGATTTTCCGAGCTTTACTCCCTGGGCGGCAGCTTTTTCTACCGTGTCATATTCAAAATCAAAGAAAACGATAACATCTTTCCAAGACCTGCTTTCTTGATATTTTCCATACACACCGCAGCTTCTTCTCTTGCTCCGGCCGCGGATGTTGCATAGCAAAAATGATAAACGCCCTTAATCGGGATGCCGTTTTTCTTGCATCCGTTCACATATTCCATGAACTTCGGATCCACAGTCTTTCTATACCCTTCTCTGAGGATAACGAAATCCACATTTTTTGCCACTTTTGAGAAGTCAATGTTTCCCTGCCAGTATGAAATATCAATACCTTTTTTCATGTATTTGCACCTCACCATTCTGTAGTGTTATTATCGTTATCATCGAAGCAGGAACAGGTTCCTGTATGGACTTCGACTTTATACTCCCCGCAGATCTTTCCACTTTTATCGGACCTTCGTACTCATACAGAACCTCTTCATCCAAATAAATAATGATTTTCCCGAACTGTTCTTTCGGTATATTGATCACAAGCGGTTTAGGAGACGTTTCTATTTCAGGTTCCTCTTTTGTTTCTGCCGTATGATCTGCCGGCAATGCAATAACCGCAACTGCCGTTGTGCAGGTCAAAATAAGAGCAGCGGCCAGAATCGAAAGAAGAGCCTTTTTAATTTTTTTCATCGTAACACCTTCCAAAAATGCCCCGGACAATGCCGGGGCTCATTTCAATTATTCTGATTTTCCTGAGAACCATTTACCTTTCCGTCATCCAGAAGATCTTTTACTCCAATAAACCACTTCTGAATAACTTTCTTCAGTGCATTTTCAGGAATAAGTACCTGTAACCACTTAGGCAAAAGACCTCGTGCTTGCTGGATAACCCACTCAAATTTCTGTTTTCCAGCTCCTGATTCATTATACATGTGCTCAGCTTTCAGGATCAGCTGATATACATCTGCGCGGATTCCGTCTAAACCTTTCGCCTTCATGTACTGAATCGCAATCACAATAGTTACAATGATGAGAACCAGGATAACCAAAATCAGGATTGGCAATGGTACCTGTTTCAAAAAGTTTAATAATTCCATAAAAATTCCTCCTTAATCTTTCAGTTAAATTGCTCTGCTTGCATACAGTTCTGCAATCGCATCCGTGTCGTCCATCTGTATAACACGGAGTTTTACCATGTCCGGTTGAACTTCTGTGTGCATCTGTCCATTTCCTCCTGCCTCCTCGTAATCCCCGAATATGTTCCAGAACGAATCCGACTCCATTTTTGTCCATGCTTGAAGTGGATTCTTTTTCTTATCCGTGAAATACTTATGAGACTGAAGAAGTTTCGCATAAGCCTTATTGAGTTCTCGCTTTCTATTTGATTCCTCAATTCGCTCAAGCCGTTCCACGCACTCTTTTTGATTATCGCTAAGAGATTGTATTTTTTCCAAAAACTCTGCTTGAATATCTATGCTCTGCTGTCTCCATTCCGGATAACGGTCAATCTGTTCCAATGCTTTTTGCAGCATTTCTTCTTTTTCCTCGTACAGCTCATATGCGCTTTTAATCTTTCTATATACTTTGCGAATTACCGTTTTGTATATAAAAAGAGTGGCTCCTCCAATGAGAAACCACTTGTATATACTCAATCCGAATATTGTATATGAGCCAAATAATTCTAAAAAAGCCTCCATCATTTATCTCTCCCATATTTAATGTGTTACTGGGTGCGGTCTATCTCTCGGATTGTTCATAGCAATCCCTCCATTAAAAAAGAGCCTATTCAGCTCTTTAAAAGTCTCCTTGTTTCATTTCTTCATATTGACTCAATGCCTCTTTGTCGAGGTTTTCGTCCTCAATATCCTGCGGTGTTTCTTCTTGGAAAAATCCATACAGACTTCTGATATGAACGAGTTCGTTCGCCTGCTTCTTCACAATCTGTGTCAGCCGGTATATAACTTCTTCCTGCTTTTCCGCAAGGTCCATATATGTGTTTAAAATTTCAAGGAGATCGGTATCGTGTTCTTGCATTACTGCATCCTCCAAATATAATGTGGTTTCTCTTCCCCGAAAATCCAATATCTCAGATAATCATCAAGGATAATCGCCGGAGCAGATAGTACATACCACAGCAAAGTGAATGGTAAGCAGATCTGCCGAGGATGTTAAACGGCATATTGCTGTAGTCCCATATTCCAAGACCGAGCCACACATTCAGAATCAGACCGCTTGTAAACTCTACGGCCGTTATGATTATGCTGCATATGAGCATCTGTTTCCATATTACAGTATCCCACTTAAACACTTCATTGAGCAGACCACAGAGAACAAAGCATACGCCTCCGACGCGATCATTGCCCAATGGCTATATCCTCTCCAAAGTGTTTCAATGCAGAAATAAATAATACCGCCTACGATGAACAGGAAGAGATACTTTAATAACGCCTTCATACTATGCTCCAATCTGGCTCAAATAGTCAGAAAGGACTTCCGACTGATACTCCTCCGGAATATCTGCACCATAAAAAAAGTGCCGCCATTTCAGAAGCCTTGGTCAAATTATCAAGCCAAACGAACATACTATTACAGTATGTGGTGTTGTAGGTAACAAACGCCATGGCAGTAGCAATGATTTTCTGCATATCTGCCGCCGGGTAGTAAACACAAGGTTTTGTACCTGTTTCATCCGCATCTCTATGGTATGCGCATTTCTCAGCACCAGCAGAAAGCTCTGCCTGTTTTCCGAAAAGGTTCGTCTGATCGGTACTCGTAAGAGAGAAATGCTCCACTCCGGTGCTCAGCTCTACATCGACACCTTCATAAATAGTGTGTTCACAGGCAGCTGAAATAGCACTTCTAACAACAGAGCGATAATTCTCTTTTGCAAGGAAATCTGCGTTTGCTCCTTCTTCAAGATCTTTCAGATTTTCAAACCAAAAATCCACATCGGCCTCAATCTCAGATTCCGGAGCAATCTCTGCAGAAGAGATCTTACAATAAACCTCATCAGCCTCATATCCTACCGGTCCTTCCTCGGTTTCCGGTAACTCAACCTCATTTGAGCGAATCCAGATGTCCGCCGATCCGTCCGGCAGAATAACATAGGTAATTCTTCCCTGCGGAACAGGGCTGTTCGTTTTATGCATATAATGTCCTCCATTTCTGATAATACTTATCGCAAGTATATGGCTTTCCTTTTTCACTTCTACTCACAATATTCCTTGCGATACCAATAATTTCTTTCCACATGACAGATGACTGGAACTGAAAAGAATCCGTATTTTTAATCCATCCATGGTATGCAAGGAGGGACATAGCGTAATGTTTCGACACAGTCCTCCTATTTTTAATTTTCTTTATAAGTTTAGAGAATTTTCTTCTCCCTCTTAGGAAAATGCTGTCACGAACAATAACCTTTACACGCTTCAACCTCTTCTTTGTTCCGTCATATATGCGGTAAAATGCCTCCATGCCACAGAACACAAACCCCATAAAATCGAGATTTCTGCCCTTTGTTTTCCCTTGGTTCGTTTTATAGCTTACCAAGAATTTCTGCCATGTAGGCTTTATTACGAGGCCCAGGAAATCCCTTGTGAATGCCACAATCATTTCCATTGCTTTGTGTATATGCTTCTTGTTTCCTCCGAACACCACGATGTCATCCATATAAATCATGACATGAGAAACGAGCCTCGTTAATTTCTCTTTTCCTCGGCGAACGGTTTTTTCAAATAGCTTTTCATTGATATAGTGATACAGGTATGACATATAATAGTTGCAAAGATCTTTTGACACCGGGGAACCGATGAGAATACCTTTTCCCAGGCAGTCATTACGTCCAAGCAGTTCATTCGCATAGTCATACAAATAAATAATCGTATCGAAAAGATATAGAAGCATATCAGACTTCCGGAGATCTCTATGTAACAGAGCCTTCAGTTTATCATGTGGCATACTCGGGTAACACTTCTGGACGTCCGCTTTTCCGCAATACTTCGTTCCTTCCGGATCCGAAGAAATCCATCGTTTTATGTGCTTCTTTCCATAGGACTGCCCCCTGCCTTTTATGGAGGCCACCTGGTACTCACCGATCTTTGCCTCAAACATCTCTTTTGTAGCATCCCGTATAATCGTTTCATACAGCTGGAATATCAGCTTTTCTATCCCCAATTCCCGTTTCTTTCCACTCAATCCATCCACAATTTCCACATACTTTACAAGTGGTTCATTCGGAGTGACCAAGAGGATATGATCAACAACGGTCCTGTTCCGGATATTTTCGGAAATGTCTGCAGCTATACATTCAATGGTATCTTCCACAAACTCCTTGGAATCATTGATACGTTTTCTTGATTTCGTGTTACTGATTCCATTGTAATATGCGAATAATTTCGCCACATTACTCTTATCCAGCCTGTCAAGGAGGAATTCGCTGATGCTTTCCTTTACAAAAGTAACGTCTGATACATCCTTTCTTTTGCAATACGTTTTCACAACCAGTCCTCTTTCTTTCTGTATTCAAGGGCTTTCGGTTTGACTACTAACCCCCATCCATGCCCTATTTGTCATGGAGCCGGCTGCCAGGTACCTGACAGCCGATGCTGGTTCAAGAATTTTAGGCATTCCGCCTAAGCCTGTATAGGGCCGCTTCACGAGCGGCGAAACACGCTACAAAAAATACAATCTCATTCAGAAATACGAGCGGCGTAGTTCCAGTTCGCGTTGGACAGGGCGTTGTTCAAGTTCGCGTAGAACCGGCCCGCAATAGCACCGTTGTTCAGGTTGCCGCCGAACCTCCACAGCCACTTGTAGCGTGAGTCCTATTATATTGTTACAAAATATTAGAGGGGAGAGCCCCTCTTGCTTCGCAATTCACCCCCTACGCTGCCGCCTTTTGGGCGCAGCGTCCAGAAGCAGAAAGACGAGCGGCGAAGGACCAGTACGCGGAGGACAGGGCGTTGGACAAGCCGCGTAGAACCGGCCCGCAAAAGCACCGTTGGTCAGGGCGCCGCCGAACCTCCACAGCCTTGTTGTGTCTGCAGTTTGATCAAGTTTATTTGTCCACTGACCATCCGCATATCCAGTTGAACTCGTCGCATTCACTTCTACTCCATGTCGAACACATGGGTTATCCGGATCATAGCCAAGCTTGCTGATATATTTCCATGTTTCCTGCGTATCAGCCAAAGAATATCCAACGGCTTTATAATCATCCGTAACAGATGTAGCTAATTTTGTACAATCATAGCAAATGTATGGAATCATTGCATGATTTGCGATCTTCATGATTACGTTTGCTACAAGTTCATACATTCCTATGGACGTCTCAACCCCAAACAGTACATACGGGAATTTTCCGTTTGTATTACTTACAGGAGATCCGCATGATGCGAGAACATTATCGCAAGATCCAGTCATCCAAGGCATACTACTTATATATGTCGGGCAAGTAACACCATCTACTACGGTTGAAGCTGTAGAGAATTTCTTCCCTCCGTTATCAACATTTACAGCACTGTTTTCTCCATCGTAGTCTTCAATGGAAACAATCTTCACGCGGTTTGCTTTTGCATGCATACCATCAAGCCCACGGTCAAATTTGGAACACCGGAAGACAGTGAAGTTGGATTTCCAATAGATACTACAGAACCAACAACAAAGTTTGCAGCCTGTGCTTTCGTTATAATGATTCGTTCAGCATTTGATTCCTGCACAGTTGCCGCATACTGATAAGAATAGGAAGTGCAACCGGCCATAACAGACTGCGTATTCCTTGTTGCAAAAGCAACGAGGAAAAGATTGTCCAAATGCGCTTTATCCTGTGCGGTAGTTCCGCAATACTGAGTGCCCTTATTGTGGAATCTCGTGATCATTCCATTGTGGCTCTGATTGTGTGCTGCATTTCTTCCTGTAATGGAAGACGCCACTCCGTCATCATTATCTGCTGCCATGTATTTAGCCATGGCAACAAACGGTCGAACTGTTCCATCCGGTCTGATTGCCGCTCCTTCCGGAAAAGAACCGGGAAATTTCTCATCAGAGATTACCAGATTTTCTCCGTTTGCGTCGATGCTCAACTCAATCCACTGTGTCAGGAACAGAATATACACATCATAGTCTTCTCTGGAAAATTCATTGTCAATTCCTTTGATGTACTGAACTACGAATTCGCCATCCGTTCCCACAGATCCGTTTACTTCAAGACCGTAAAAAACAGACTCTCCCTCGAAATCGTTTCGATTCCTTACAGTATCCGTTGATGGAATGGCTACTTTTCCAACTGCATCATACAGTCTGGTTCCTTCTGAAGCCGGGCTTACATTGTATGCGTTGAAATGAACTCCATACCGTTTTCCGGTCCTTCTGAGGTTCAGCAGGAAAAGCGCCTGCTCATTTTTGTTCTTAGCGAATATGCTGGCCGCATCTCTGAGAGCTACATCATTCTGGATGAGCTGTCCAAACAGGGCGTTGAACACATCCGATGTGCAGGATCCGTTGTCTCCAACATCCGTAGCTGGTCATTGAATACAGCGCCACTTATATCAAATTCGACATATTCTACCTCCTTATGATAATCTTCTATTACTTTTTGTGCTTAACAAGTTGCAAAATATCGAAATACGTTAGAAGTATCTTCGCACTCGAATACAACCTCCATATCCGAATCTTTACCTTTCTTCATAAAGGCTTTCATGGCAACCATATCTCCGTCTGCATCATAAAGACCGATTTCAGAAATGTATGTATTTGCCAGTTCGCTTTCTGTGAGGGTGCATTTGTAGCGGATACAGGTATCAGACACTACCTCGTATCCATCCACTTCCTTTCTCAGCACCTCGCTGTGCAGAGCATTCTGATCTGGGGAATGCGGTACAATCACATCAGAAGTATTCACGCCGCCGGTACCAAACGCCATTCCTACAATTTTGCTCAGCGGAGCAATTCCAGCCCTCGCCTGAAGCATTTTCTTTTTTGCTTTCGTGGTAACAGTTGTTCCTGCCATCACAATTCCTCCTTCCAGAGTTAAGTTTTTTTGTTCCGTCCAGCATACATGCTCCATCAAGAAACATGGAATCGGCCGGGTTATACATTGTTACATTGAAGATCTCCTCATGTTCAATCACAGCTCTGTTTCTGATTCCGCTTATTTCCGGCGGGGAATCCTGATTCAGACAAATACTTCCGTCCAGAGTTTTTTCTCCGTCAAGCGTTATCGTGTAGTCAGTCCAAAGGAATTTTGCCCTCTGTACGTCTCTAAAATGACCTGTATTCTGATTTATGATTGGAGATACTGTATGGATTGCCTTTCCATAAGAAAAGCTCTCCTCATGCGATATGGAATTGCGATAGGCAACACCAAAAAACGGAGACCTTACTGCATTCATAATGCAGCTGCCATCGAGCAGATACTTACCGTCAAGGCATAAATCCCACCACGATACAGAGGCCCGGTAAAATGCTTTCGCAGAAATATTTCCATACTCTCCAATACCGATTAGGCGGTTTCTTACCACATCACTCCTGAAGATCTCCGTATTTTTCGCAATAATGGAAAAATAAGGTATAAAAAACGGCGGGTGCTTGCGTCAAGCAGGATACTTCCGTCAAGAAGTTCCCGCCCGTCCAAGCAGGCGTCCCACCATGTAAAGTTTGTGCGGATGATGTTTTTCCAGAAAAACTTCTCATCCAAAATAAATTTTGCAATCCTCACACGCAATTCATAGAACGTATGCGACTGCTTGACTTCATCCAATTTTTCTACTGCTTTTCCGAGGCTGAATTCTCCTTCTCCTTCCAGATAAACAATAAACATATTCGGATGGCTGATTTTACTGCCAGGTTCGTTTATATCAACGACATCAACGGTACATCCAAGAATACCGCTTATGATTTTCTCCATTCTCCACGGACTCATAGGTGCCTTTAAATCTCTCTTTTCCAGGATAATTTTCCGTCTTTCATCAGGAGAAAGGTTTTCCCTGATCGGAAGTCCGTATTTTTCCTCATGGTACCGTAGTCCCCATGTGGCTGTTTCGACAAATGCTTGCAAAGGCAGCTCATCAATGATTGCTCTCGCATCACCCATCTCTTCGCCCATGACCTGGAATATCCATTTCCCGACATAAGAATTATCATAAAATCCATTGCCGGTAATATAGCCGAGCATCTTTTTTGCTGTTTCAGAAGTTGGAAACTGTTCAAGATTCATAAACATTCCCCCTTAACTGAAATTCGTGTCGCCAGTTGCAGCATACTCTTCTTTTCCGAGAACAATATTTTCCTCTTTCCCATTCATAAGGAATGTGTCAAAGTCTGATACTCCCGGAATGTCTGTGATGAGCGCCCGGACCTGATTGTATATCAATATTCCATCTTTCTTCGCATCGATATACTCCTGAGCGACAAGTTCTTTGAACTCTTTCAAAACCTGCTCAATATCCGTGGTCTCATCATAAACAAGGCCTGTGCAGGTATATGAGATTGTCTTTGTTTCAGCAGCTTCTACAATCAGCTTTGCACAACCGGTCGGAAGGATCCTTTTACTCCTGTCATTCGGAGATACGATATGGTCATAGACCGCCTGAACAAGAACCTTGTTGGCCGGCGAGCCATTTGAATCCACAAGAACAAGTTTTACAACACCCGGATTCTCTTCACTTGCTGGAATAACGATACAGTCTCCAATTCCAGTAACCTCTTTCGCCCACCGTTCATAATCATTGTCATTTCCGATGAACGAAGCTCCTTCTGCTTTGTATTCCATATCGATACGTTCCCACAATGCCTCATCACTTTCTTCGTCTGTTCCGCCAGAAATCCATCTTCGTTTTCTACTTTTGATAGACCTTTAATAGTGGTAAGCGAAAAAGTAACGGTTTTTGCCTTTGTATTCGATTCCTTACCGGGATTCACAGCAGTAACAGGCACCTTTGCAGTGCCTCCCTCCGGAATGATTACCGTATGATCTGCTGCATATTCAAGAGAAGGACTGTCATCTGTGGATGCTGTACAAAATATAGATCCCTCCATGATAACAGTTCCTGCCTCTCCGGTAACGGTAACTTCTCCGCTGGCATAACCAGGCGGTTTCCTCTGCACTCCGGCAACCGAGGCGTGAAGATCCAGCCATTCTCCCATGCGAACTGGGGGAACATGAGCATAAGCGTTCGGACCAGATGGAACTGAATCAGCTCCGATTTTTCAATCGCCGTAGGCATTGTAAAATCATAAGGGAAACCACCTGGCATATCATCTATACCTTCAGGAAGAGCATTCATCATTCTGCTTTGAATTTCCTCCGGCGTGTTATTGTCAATAAACTCCGGCGGTGTGAATTCCATTCCCACTCTCATCACCTCCTATATAGTTACCTGAAATTCTTCATTTTCTATGCCTTTTACAATAAAGGAACAGCTGACATTGTCTCCGTTCCATTCAAAAGTAAAACCTCGAACATATTCTGTCCTGGGATTTACCATCAGGGCTTCGGTTATGGTCCTTTCCAAAGCCGACTGCACCGCCTCCTCATCCGGCTCATTCAAAGCCTCGTCAAGTTCGGTGCCTATTTCATCCGGATATGCAAGGCAGGCATATCTCTGTGTGAGAGCCATTTTACAGCACCACACTTTGTAACCTTCCATACCGTTGCAGGTTCCATTCGGTTTTTACCGTCCAGTATGAAATCTCCTTTTTCCACATCCCATGCGACCGTATATCGATACTGATTATCTCGTTCTTCGCTTTCCTGTATGAATTCTGGAGATTCTTCTACCGGGAATAAAGCATTTTCAGACGCCATAAATACCACCTCCACTAAAGCGAACTTGCAGATACTATGACGTCTACAACAACCGCTTCACTCTGTATCCATGCCACAAGCACTCTGTCTCCAGGTTTCAGCTTTGGTACCGGAATAGAATGCGAATGACTTCCATCTCCGTACTCATGTCCTCCATGAGATCCGCCAGAAGTACCAAGGGACATTCCGCTTATATGTCTGCAGACTGTGTAGTCTTTTTCGGAATTTTCACGGGGAAAGTGTTTGTTGTAAGGCTGTAATCAGAATTGATTGAGCCAAAATCAAGAACCAGAGAGCTCTTTGATTCATTTTTCATACGATTACTTAACGTCCTGGCAAGCTTATTCGCTCCGGCGTGATTATCAAACGCCATATAAAACACCTCCTCTAATCAAAACTTCCTTCATCTACCCAGCCCCAAACATGCGTCTGTCCCCAGTTTTCTGTCACAAGATGCCATGGGTGCGCTTTTCCGGAACCGTTTTTAATAGTAATCTTAGCCTTTCCAGGTCCTACGCTGTATCCCTGAGAACCAGGATAAGAAGAAACATAATGCTTTCCTCCATGGAAGTTGACAATATCGCCGACATTATAGTTTTTCTTCGGAGCAGCTGTCTTCTTCTCGTATTCAGGATAAGGAATATGCAGGTCGAGTGTCATAATCTTGTTATCTGCATCATGCCGGATTCCGATCACATAATAGTAACCATCTACGGTTCCGGCCGTAACATGAACAAGATCTCCCTTCCGTTGTCCACGGAATATCCGGAGCCTGTACGTAATCTCTTCCTGAATCTCTCTTTGTCATCCAATATTTCCTGAGCAGAAAACTTTGCATCTTCAAGGCTGTCATCTTTTCCTCTTGTTACAATTTTCTGACGAACGCCATATTTTGTTTTGCCGTTCATCGTTGCCTCAACACTACTTCTTCCGTCATCATCTTCCTGGCCGATAATCTTTACCCTGGTAATCATTCCCTCAGTGCTTCTTTTATGGGATATTGTTTTTGTGTTATCTGCCTCAAAGTGGTAAACCACCTTATTGTTGGCATATGGAACCACATACACTTTACCGCCTCGATCCTGAACCACGCATTTTGTTCCGCCTTTTTTATACGCATCATCCAGAATATCCAGAATCACATCTGCAAGACTTTCTGATTTGTAAGCGAGCTTTGCATGGGTTTCATTCGGACCGCTGTAAGAGCCGAGAGGAATCTCCCAGTTATCAAAGATCTTCGTAATCGCCGACTTTGTTCCGATTCCGGAAGAATAATATATGTTGTCTTGGCTTTCCTGCAAATTATACAGGTTGTCATAGCATTTCACATCAAACCGGTCACTATCTGAGGAATAACTCGGTTTCCATGTTGTGATATACCCTCTTGCAACCTCTTTCATCTTTTTTCCATCCGTAGCAAATATTCCGACAAGACATCCGAGCTTTGCTATTGAAGACAGCAGACCTTGTGTGGACTTCTCATTCCTCGTTGTAAAGGAGATTCGGGTGGACAGTTCTTTTTCTCCCTGTTCCCACCCCAAATCATCCACATAATCCTTGATGTTGTACTGCTTTCCTTTTTCATCCATTATCACCAGGCGGTACTGAACGTTTGCAATATCAATCATTCCCGCACCTCCTTAGTTCGGAATAGTAAGTACGGTTCCCGGATAAATCCAATGTCCGCAGTCACTTCCCCGCCCTCCACGGTACCTGTTCGCCGTAGATTCAATGACGGATTTGTTTGCATCGTAGATCTTCTTCCAGTTAGAACCGCTGCACCGTAATATTTTCTGGCAATGGACCAAAGGTTGTCTCCCGATTTTACGGTATATGTACCTTTGTTTGCAGGCGCCGCCGGAGCAGGTCTGGTATTCGTTTTCTTTACAAATTTGACAATCTTCAACTCATCAGTGGTATAGATCTTCAGATACTTATACCGGATGAACTCAATCTTGTACTCTTTGTTTCCGAATCCTCCTACTTCCTCACAGGTAAAGGAACTGATCGTAACATCGATATTGATATTCGTTCCAGTCACCATCAGCCTGAGTACGGTGCCTTTTCCTGCCAGTTTTGTAACGTTTTTTCGCATTCAGAAGGTTTTACCCATGTTTTCACAATAGATTCCTTCTTCTTTGCTTCACCAAAAAAGACACCTTCCCACGAAATCGTAGTTGGTGTCATTCCTTTTGGAATTTTAATAGTCCCCATTGATAGAATGTCGAAGGACTGATAATTTGTTGAGTTTTTCACTCTGATACGTTCCGGGAGGCTAGGAAATGTAAACCTTCTGCCTCCACTTCCCGTTTCGGTAAGATAAATGTCCATTCCATGCCTCCTTATGCGTTCACTGGCATATTTGAGAATACTTCTCCGAGGCGGTCTGCCAGCTCTCCGCCCAGATCATCAGCCAGCTCCTTGAAGTGGCTCTTTATGATTCTCATGATATCCTCATCGCTCTGTCCACCGCCGCCTGAAATTACAAACTGCGGATTCACATTCACATTGAGTTTAACTTCTTTTGTTCCACTTTCGCCTTCATGCCGAACACTTGTCGGAATCGGTTCAGAAGTATCGCTGTCCTCTTCCGAAATGGCCTGTATTGCATTTTGTGCGGTGTAATCATAGTAAGTAGCTGCAGATGCAGGATTTCCTATCATGCCGCCTTCTGCGTGCTGTGGAATCCCGAGTATCTGTCCGGCTTGTGCCCATAACTCAAGACCTCTCCTTCGACGTTTACTGCCTAGAGGAATAATTACCTCTGGACCATCTTCGCCCCACCATGTCAGCTCTGGACCATAAGAGAATCCTCCATTTGCATTAGAAGCAATACTTCCTGAAACAGTTGCCGATCCGGATCCGCCACCGCTGAAGCTGATAGTGGCCGTAGGATTTGCAAGCTGATAGTTTACTGTGATCGTAACAGTTGTTGTGGTTGTAAAACCTGCGGCGAAAGCACTGTTTATCGCAGCTCCAACATCACTGTAAAGCGTAGAAATAGCACCTTGGATAGTTCCCATGGTTGCTGTGATAGCATTTGATATTCCAGTTCCGACCGCCGATGTAACTCCAGAGTAATCAAGTCCCTGTACGGATCCTGCGATACTACTCTGCAGGGCAGTTGCAAACCCTGTTGTATCTATACTTTCTGCCGATGACAGTGCTGCTGAAAGGCTTGTATTCAAGCTGGATGCCGCCTCAGTCAAATCCACTCCCTCTATCGAAGAAGTAATGGAACTTTGTATGCTTTCCTGAAGTCCAGAACCAGACTCAGACATATCGAGCGAAGCCATTGATTCTCCGAGTTTTGCATTCAGCGTTTCCCCTGCTCCGGAAAGGTCCACATTTTCAAGAGACGTCAGCAGAGAAGTCTGTAAACTATCCTGCAATCCTGCTCCGGATTCAGACATATCCAGCCCATTCATACTTTCATTGACTTTTCCCATAAGGGTTTCTCCGGCACCAGACAGATCAACATTCTCAATAGATGAATTCACCATACTGTTTACACTGTCGCTCATGTCTATATCGGTTCCGGAAAGTGCAGAGCTCATCTGATCAGGCAGAGAAGCTGCAACCTGGCTCATTAACTCGGTGATAGCGGACTGCGTTTCCGCAGAAAGTCCATCAAGGTCGAGCCATTGTGAAGCTGTAGAAACATCCCAGTTCTCCACATCAACTCCTGCCGCCATAGCATTGTGCATTGCGGTTCCGAGCTTTTCAGCTACCGTTCCTTCTATATCCGGTAAGATTCCGTCCAGCTCACTTCCGAAAGCATCAGCTATCGACTGCAATTCAAAACTCTCTACCTCACGGACAGGTCAGTTATCTTTGCCTGATACCCTTCTGTAAGAGCCTGTAACTGTGCATCGAACTGCTCCTGATTTATAGCACCGCTCTGTAGCTGCAGATTAAGGTTTGTAAGAGAAACTTCCAAAGCATCGTCATAAGACTGAGCCGCCTCCTGAACGTTCGTCTGGATTTCAGCAACCAGATTTGCGAAAGAATCCGCATCGAGGGATGCACCGGAATATTTAACCTTCAGGCTCTGGAAACTTGCTTCGGTCTCCGCCTGGCTGATTTGATTGGTAATATCCGTAATCTGATTCTGTAATTGGTAATCTCAGCCTGCTCATCCAGCGTAATAACTCCGTCTTCAAGAGCAACATTGACTTTTGCATGAAGATCTTTTCCAAGGCTTTCTATCTTGGACTGCATATCTGCATACATGGCATTCAATCCGGTAGTCATGTCGGTTTCATTCCCCGGCTCCACAAGCAGATCTATTGCGGCTTTCGCCTGATAGTGCTTGTCCTCCAGGTACTGCGATGCACTCGAGAGCATATTGTCAACGCCTGCGATATACTCGGATATTTCATTGTCATCAAACTTCATTCCAAGTGACGCTTTCCAATTCAGCTTATCCATTGTGCTTACTGAGCTCTGGAGATTCGCAAGAGAATTCTGTGCATCACTGGCCGCACTTGAGAATTTCGTAAATGCCTGTTCCTGATCTCCGAAAACAATCTGCTTTGCAGCATCCTTAATTTCTTTTACGGATAATTTGATATTTCCAAAGCTGTCCTGTACTTTCTTAGATGCCGCCTCTTGCATCATAGAGGCAAACCTCTCTGCAGATACGGTTGTGTCATTGAATGCATCTTTCAGCTTTGAATTTTCAAACCGGGAACCTTCCAGGGCATACTTTGATTTCTGCTCCATAAGCTCCGCTGCCGCTGCCGCTTCTTCTGCGGCCTGCTTTGTCTCCTCGTAGTCTTCTTTGACTTATTTCCGCCGAACCAACCGGCAATACCACCGATTCCGGCACCAATCAGTGTACCAATTCCAGGAAGAATTGCAGTTCCTATCGCAGCTCCAGCTGCTACGCCGCCTATTTTAAGTCCGGCTGATGTACCATAGGCTTTCTTTTCTGCTTCTTCGTCTGATTTTATGGCATGGTAGGCGTCGATTCCTCCGCTTATGAGTGTCGCTCCGCCGACAACCCCACCAGCTGCTGCAGCTGCTCCGGAAGCAATAAGTCCTGCTCCGGTAGTCGCCGTAGAACCCATTTTCAGACCAAACATACCGGCAGATGCCGCAAGACCTTTCAGTCCTGTTCCTGCCGCTGCAGATCCGATAATAGCACTTCCGAGTCCTAATCCTCCTTCTCCACTTCCGAATATCGTTTTTCCGAGTTTAACTCCTTTGATACCAGCCACCAAAAGAGGTGTTGCAACTTTCGCAACAAGTGCTGCGGATAACCAGGAAGATAGATCTGCGTCACCGGTAAATATTTTCCTGCATTTTTGAAGATTCCGGAAATAGCACCGCCGATAGCAGATTGAATCTCAGACGCATTGAATCCACTTACGAATCCACTTGCGAACTGCCGACCTATAGTTGCGCCCTCATCAATCGTAGAACCCACGTCGATTCCGAGTAGCGTAAGGATTCCGGCCGATATTCCAGATCCAAGTCCTTTTCCAATATCTTCAGCTTTTAACATTATCTTTTGTTTTCCGGATGAATCCCACCATTCAGAAAACGGTTCGGCAATCAGCTTATCCCATCCGATTTTTATCTTTCCGAATAAGTCAGCGTCCTGCCATTCCTTCGTACCGGTAAATTCAGATATTTTTTCCTTTGTGTGGTCCACAAATTCATCGATCCTATCCATGGTAAGAAGGAGTGTATCTTCTATATCAGGCATTTTTTCTATCATCCAATCAAGGGCATCCATAAGATACGGCTTAAATCTCTCTCCGAGAGATATTTTTACACCGTCAAGAGCAGACTGGAATAAAGTCCATTTACCAGATAAGTTATCCAGCATGGTATCCGACATCTTCTTAGATGCTCCATCTGCATTTCCGATAGCTTCTGCCAATTTGTTGTAATCTTCCTCAGAAGCATTTACCAGAGCAAGAAGACCTGACATAGCCTCCTGTCCGGCCAGCTGAGATGCAATCTGCACCTTCTGTTCCTGAGTGAGCCCTGCAAAACTCTTTCTGAGATCTTTCATAACATCATTCAAAGGTCTCATACTTCCGTCTGCATTCGTAATGCTCAATCCGAGTTTTTCAATAGCTCCTGCTGCATCTTTCGGAGGATCTGCCAATCTCGTAAAGATAGAACGGAGTGCAGTACCTGCCTTCTCTCCTTTGATACCAGCATTTGCCATTAGTCCAATCGCCAGTGCCGTGTCCTCAATGCTATATCCCATCGCGCCCGCAACAGGAGCAACGTATTGGAACGTCTGTCCCATTTTAGATACATTGGTATTTGCATTTGCGGAGGCCTGCGCCAAGACGTCTGCAAAGTGTGTGGAATCGGATGCTTTCAGGTTGAAAGCGGTAAGTGCGTCAGTAACAATATCTGACGTGGTTCCGAGATCCTCTCCGCTGGCTGCTGCCAGGTTCATGATACCTTCGATACCACTCATCATGTCTGAGGCTTTCCATCCCGCCATAGCCATGTAGTTAAAGGCCTCCGCGCTCTGTGCCGCTGTAAACTTCGTGGTGGCACCCATTTGCTTTGCTTTTTCTGTAAGCTGTGTAAATTCTTCTCCGGTGGCTCCGGAAATAGCCTTTACCTGGCTCATAGCAGCTTCAAACTCTGCATACGTCTTTACGGTACTGGCAATACCCGCGCCAGCCGATATGGTAACTCCTGCGGCTACAAGCGGGCTTTTCAAGAGTCCGAACACTCTTTTTACAGGGGAAGTAACAAGGTCAACTGCTTTCAGAGTCACTCGCCAAGCCTTACTGCTCAGCTCTTAACGTATGTAATCGCCTGCTTTACGGTAGGAGTGATTTTATCCTTTGCCTCAAGGAGTATCTGCCACTTCTGCTTTGTAACAGAACCGAGTGATTTTTCAAACCCGGAGGCTTTCTTCGAGACATTATCCATGCTTTTCCCGAGTGATTTTTCAAATCCAGAAGCACTTTTCGATGCACTGTCCATACTCTTCTGAGCATTTTTCGCCGCATTATCCAAGTCTTCCATCTTCGCCGTCACACTACCGAGCGCCGGATCAGTCTTATCCTGAGTTTCAATAGGGATCTCAATCTTTATGACCTTAGCCGCCATTTGCCGCACCTCCCTTCTCATCGTCTTCAAGGCGAACCATCATAGACGCAAACATAAACGCCCTTACTCCCGGTGTCTTGGAATAAACCTCATCCGGTGTTATTCCGGTCCGCTGGAAGATCTGATGTAAAAGCGTTACTTTACCGCCGGCGCGAATCAGTTTTTGTAACATCTTCAAGATTGTTTTCCACTTCTTCGATATTCTCAGAATTGAATCCGCTCATCTTATTGATTTCATCAATAATGCGGTCTTTTTCACCACCGAGCAGAACAGCCTCGATAACATCCAGGGCGGTTACGATCTGGTGTCCCTGAGAAATCAGACCATTCCATACCTGCTTGTTGTCCCACAGCTTATCTCTGTCTTCCTCACAGTCGCATGGTAAATGAGGGAAGAACGGAACTTCGCATTGTCAGTTTCCTCTGCGAATTTGACTCCGATCTGTTTGTTACGAACATACTTCGTATGCTTTTTACGGCTCTTGTTCGCCTCTTCCTCTCCGAGAGCGTGGATCCGGAATGAGAAGAACAGCTTTCCGCCTCTTACGATGTCAATCTGAGATACTTCCTCGGATTTATAAGCTGCAGCTGACAGCATTCCAGCGATAAAGTCATCTTCTTTCACTCTGAGCTGGTTCTTGGTTTCCTCTGCAGAGAAAGTTTCCTCTCTTACTTCTTCCTCAATGTTTTCTTCCGGTTTTCCGTTTACGCTTGTTAATTTCGCCATGATTCTTCCTCCTTAAAAATAATGGGGCGATTCTCTCGCCCCACCTGTAAACATATTGATTAAATAGAAAGTTCCTTCTGCAGATCCGGTTTTCCGTTTACGAAGAAACTCCAATTACGTTTGATCACATCTCCGTTTGCTACGTTCTGAAGATCGATGTCTCCGGACGGGATACATTCTCTGTAAACCACACGTTCCTCTGAACCGTTCAGTCCGAGCAGTACACCCTGGAATACAAACTGCGGTGTAACACCTGTTTTCATGGATTCCATTAAGGTCTTGAACATATCAATATCCTCAATGACGATCTCCGTTACAGTAATAGTGATTCCATAGGAATCGGACGTCTCATGTTCCTGCGGATCTCCAAGCGGGCGGTACTTAACATTGTTGTAAGTAGCCTTGGATGCAAATGTTTCCATGCTGGCAAGGAGAGTTCCATTTCCGTCATACAGGCCCGCATCTTTACCGGTACGGGCGTGGCGTGCATCAGATGATGCTCTTTCATTGATTGCCATTGTCTAATCCTCCTTCTTTATTCATCTGTTCTGCTGCTGAACTGGAATTTGTATGTCAGGTAAATGTGTTCGATGGAATCCTTGTCGATTACGGAAATATCGAAATATGCGTAATCTCCATCAGATGTATAGAGGGTATTCTCGGTAACAGTACCGGACACCAGTTTTCCTTCATTTACCATGGCATTAACGATACCCTGCAGCTGGCTTACAACCGTTGCTCTTCCGTTGGTATCGTTGTCCACTTTTCCGATCAGGCTGTCTGCCTGGTCATTGCAGCGAGTAATAAGCTCATATCTGGTTTTTGTTCTGCGGATTTTCTTCCATCCGTCATCCTGATTGTCAGACGGAGTTACCAGAGTGTTGATTGCACTGTCAATCCAGATCTGTCCCGTGGTGTTCGTGCTCAGTACGATACATCCCTTTTTCTCAGCATTGGTAATCTGAGTAGGAGTCAGCACATCCACAAGTTTTGTGAATCCGCTGATTACAGAATGAGTAAGGGATTTATTGGAAGGACACGCAGCAATCAGACCGGCAATTCTGGCCGCAACCAGATAACCTTCCACTTTTTCTCCCGATTCTTTCTACAGACGCATTGACAACGTAGTGCATCTTTTCACTGTTGAATCCGGCGGCGTGATCCATTCTGTCATCCAGAGAAACCGTATTTTTCTCAGCAACAATGGCAAGTCCAAGCTGTCCCGCATTGAAGATACGGTCAATGAAAGAAGCGAGGAGCAGGTGCACAGCAGTTTCCTCAGTATCCACGCAAGCCGTATTAAAGCGGTATGCTTCTGCCGCAGAAAATGCAGTGCTGTAATCTTCTGTAGATACTGTTGGATCTGTTCCAGGGGTAAATGCTGTGATTTCTGTTTCAGCAAGAACTCCTGTTGCACTGTCCAAGATCTCGCATGCAAAATTCTGAGAGTTCACGAATGCTGCTGCCAGATTCTTAACCTCGTCTTCCTCTTCTCCTGCGGCAAATTCGAACTTCTCAAATTCTTTTGTGCCAGCATAGATGATGCACTCCTTCAGAGATGTATCAGAAAGTTTCTCTCTAACCTCGATAGAGAATGCCTTTGTTCCCGGATGCTTCGCTGTGATGGACAGTGCGTCCTTGGCCGGAGGCACATCGCCTGCGGTCTTCAGTTTTGTATTCGCAACAGTTCCGCCTTTTCCAACTCTACAGCACAGGGCTTTCTTTACTCCTGCTGCCAGAACTTCACGAATGGCATCCGTTGTTCCTGCTGTACCGAATACTTTTTCGTATCCATCTCCAGGTGCGATCTCAACCACTTCGTTCAGTGGTCCGAAATCAGCTTTAAAGAAAACAGCCGTTGTACCGTCATCAGCACCGGCGAGCTGGTTTCCTCCTACTTTCTGAATATTGAAATAGGTTCCCGGGCGAATTTTGGTTTCGCCGATAATAAATGTTCCAGCCATTATTTGACCTCCTTCTGCAAGAATTTCTTTACTAATTCTTCCGTTTCTTTGATGGTCGCTTCTTTCTTACCGAAGTATTTGAGTGCAGCAACCACACACTCTTCCTTTGTGTTAAAGCGATGAGCCGCCTTTGCGAGCTCTTCCGCAGGATACAGAATGCCTTTAGGCTCTTTCTTTTCCGCAGTCTGCTGTGGAGCAGCTTTGGCCATAGGCTCTTTCTTTTCTGCCATTGCTTTCCCTCCTTACATAGTGATAATGCTTTCGATCGCATGCGGTTTTTCCTTGTATTTCAGGACTCCAAACCGCCCAGTTACATATAACTGCCCCTGTTTCAGGTAATCCGCCTGTTTGTCGATTTGAACCTCTGATATATTCATTGGTGAGTTATCCAGAAGGATATTTTCTCGTCAACGGAGATTTTCTGCATGACTGCTGCCAGCATTTTCAGGTTCATTGCCTTATCAGGGCATAAAAGATGGACTGCCATTCTGCAGTCCATCCATGCAACAATATTCATGTTGTGTCCAGATGCCTTATCCATAGTGACAAGGCGACTGTAAAAGATCGGTGTAACGGATGCCTCGGTAAACTCTCCGACCGGATCCACGCCAAGCACAATCGAATCGGGGTATAGTTTTTTAATATACCTCGAAAGTGCGACAATCGGATCTGGATCCGTGGTCTCTTGAGCAGAGTATTCCATAATGTCAAAAGTAACATCCTGTCCGATAACATTCGTTCCTTCAATCGAAAAAGGATCTGTTCTCGCCCATGCAAAACTGTACGGTCCTCCGTCTTCCGGTGAAATAAGCAAATCTCTGAAGCATGTTTTCACCAGTGATTCAATCTCTAAAATGACCATAGACGTGCGTTCCGTATAGATGGTGATAGTTAATGAGCCTACGCTTGAACGCTCCTCGTTTGCCTGCATATCGAGGACGATATTGAGCCTTGGGTACTGTGTTTTCCCTTCCCACCCGTCCTGCTTATCATCCGGAGCCTCAGTATCGAAGACAGCCGGGCGTCCGGCGTATTTTGCAAGCAGGCCTCCAATGTCTTTCGCATGGACAAGCCTCTTATAAATCAGCTGTTTCAGGTTCATTGGTTCCTCCTTCCGGATATGTGACTATCGTCTCCATATCGTTTGTATAACGGACTTCCCAGTCTCCTTTCGCAACCTCTTCTGCCCGTAAAAAAAGTGATTTGTGACATTTCCGATCTTTGGCGGATACTGCACAATCACTCATCTTCACTTGCTGTTGTAACAAACCCTTTTTCTCCATTCTCCATGTTTTATGCTTCGCATAGACCAGGGTTCCTCTCCGAATTTCTTCGGTGTTAAACTTTTCTGTAGGTTCTTTTACAATTAACATTCCCTACCTCCTTAAAAATCTGCGAAAATAGCATCAACTTCCGGCTGTACGTCCTCGCGAATCGGATCAACGAATGGTCTTGCCGCCATTTTCTTTGTTCCGTCTTGCAGATAACCGGCGTAATGAGCCTTTGCATCAGCATAAGCTACAATCGAAACGCCACCGCCGGAACCTCCATTGTTGCGGACACCAGTTTTCCATGCCCTCCGCAGAAATCCACTCCGAACTCCAGGAGGACTTCCCGGAGGAGATGGACTTGGGTTTGTCAATACTTCTATGACGCTGTTTCGCATTGCATTGGATACCCTGAATGCTTTCTGCATGGTCTTATGATTTGTTTCCCTGACGGATTCCTGAACAGCCTTTTTGATAGCCTCTGGTGCTTCTCCCGGTGTCATCTCAAATCATTCCTTTCCTCTGCATAATAGATGGTGGCAATCCCCAACGCTCCTGTATCATCAACCAGAAGGATGAGGAAATACCGATCATCCATTGCCAACAGGTCTCCTTTCTTTGCAACAGGTTCTCCTTTGCTTACAATCGTATGCGTAAGAGAGTGCTGATCCTGATTCCATAAATGTTTCTTCCGATCACTCTGGTTCTTGTCAGCATCCGCAAGGACGCCACTCACCAGAAGGCCGGTGTCCACATAACCTGAATAAGGTGTTCCGGTATCAGATATATCAGTCTTTTTTCGTTTCACAATGAAATCTTTTTCAAGATTCCCTGGTCGGAGATACATCATATTAACCTCCCTCTTTTTCGTGGGACATCATGCCGGTATAGAAATACGGTGATTTTCCGCATCCTCCCTGTGCTGATATGGCGCCGACAGAAAGGCAGGACTTCGAGAGATCTTTTTTCAATTTCTCATACTCTTCCTGCCACAACTTCGCCCGAGCCCCAAACTGAAATGAAAGTGGACCTGTTGCAGTATCAGGCTCATAAGAAAATCTCCGGAAAATAGATTCGATACATGCAAGTTTCGCTCTTTTCCAGTTACTGTGCATCTTCAGAATCGCATTGTACTCTTCATCAGTCAAAGCACAGGTTTTCTCTTTGCCTTCTACCATGGTATCTCCGAGCTGGAATCTCATGAGGTCCATTCCCTCTTTTTCCAGCTTTGCAGGATCATAACTGTATGTACCAGCCATTATTCCTCACCTGCACTTCCTCCTCTGGAGCGTCATCTTCTTCCGACTCTTCTTCAAGTCCTATTGCCACGGATTCTGTAAGGTCCTTGATAGCCTTTCTGGAATCACAGGCATTAAGCAGGATAAGCACATTTTCGTCCGTGAGCCCTTTAATAGCCTCTTTCGCATCGTTTGTGCTCATCTGCATAATTTCAATAGCCTGGGACAACTGTTCCTCATTGAGAGGCAAAGACATAGTTTCGCCTTTCTGCCGAATCGGCATTTCAAACATAACCTGTCCAACAGTCGATACCATGTCTGCAAGTTCCTCTTTCGGAATATCTCCGCCGTCCGTAGCAATAGCGATAACGCCCATCTTCTCCTGCATCTTTGGATTGGTAACTAACTCAGTCGGAACTTCTTCGCCGATGAAAAACTTGTTACCTCCAAATGAGCAGGGCTTCTGTGCAATTAACCTCATAAGCTACCTCCATTTCTTAGACTGCATCTTTGAAGAACATTGCCAGATCGTCAGCGGTCTTTCTCATATCGAAAGCCATGAGTCCTTCAACATATTCGGAATGTGTTCCGTTCTCTCCCAGGTAATTCAGGATTGGAAGGATCTGACCGTTTCCAAGCATATCCCATGCGAAGATATAACCGGCAGACGGCTCATCAATAGCAGGGGAGTTTGTAGCATAGGAGAGCAGGAATGCATCCGGATCTCCGATAAACTGCATATCTGCATCAGCTCCCATCGCAGCTTTGTTTGCGATAGATCTGAGAACAACCAGCTTCTCTACTCCAAACAGCTCTGCCAGAACATTTTCTGTAACAGAAGCCGGATTCGCAGTAGTTCCACCGTATTTAACCCTTTCCAGAATCGCCTGATGGTTTTAAGCTCATTGAACACGTTGCTCCAAGAGCAAGGCGGTTCGGTGTGCGGCCGGTGCTTTCGTGCATAGCAGTTTTTCTCTCATCGATGAATTTAATCGGATCGGAGTTACCATTGGAAAACTTAATGAACTGTTTTCCGGATACAGTTGTGCTGTCTACACCGCTGTACTCGTCATTCCATGCTCCTGCCTTGAAGAACTTATCTGCAAACAGCATATCCTGATGGATATTTGCCTGTTCTGCAATTGTTCTTGTTCTCTGCTGCTTCGGATCACGGATAGCCGGTCCCATTCTTCTCTGAAGATCTGTCTGGCGAATCTGGTCGATACCCATAATCATCTGGTCTACCTGACAGTTGTATGTGTCAGTGTGTTCAGATACTACAGCCGGAGCAACCTTGCCATAAGCAGGTTTTCTCTGCCAATTATCACGAAGAAGATCTTCTTTATCGAAAATATAGTAGTTGTCAGAAGACAAACCTACCGGACAAATAGAGAAGATCGCTCTTGCGAAATAATTCGCTGCGTTCTGATAATAAGACAGTGCCATGTTTGTAAGCGCCGTATGCGGTCTAAAAACGCCTTTCGCGATTTCCGCGGAAATTCCTGATGGTGTATTTCTCATTTACTTTTACCTCCTAAAATTTAGTCAACGCCGCCTGCAGCTGCGGCTTTCTGATATTTTGCAATCTGAATTTTGCAATAACCGTTTGCACTGGCTCCACTAAGAGCAACGCCAAGAACATAATCTCCTGCTGATGCGACTGCTGCCAGTCCGTTTGCTCCGCAGGCTACTTCCTGTCCTTTTGTAATAGTTGCTCCTGCCATACAAATCCAATGTCTTTTACCTGGATGTCGATATCATCACCTTTGGCAACCTTCCCAGATTCGGTACTGGAAATGTCATTGTAACCGGACTCGATAAGAGCGATTCCTACAGGAATATCCGTTCCAGCGGTAGCAAGTACCACATCACCGTTTCCATCATACTTCATGATTCTGTTTCTGCAGTCGGTGATTGCTGCTCCGGCTTTCTCAACGATAGTCGGAGAGTTGTTCATCTGAACTCCGTTAAAATTCTTACCCATTCTTTTATCTCCTTTCCTTAAATTCCAGCTTCTTCTTCATAAGCTGCCATCAGGTCCATGTTGTTCTCCCATGCCTTTGCAACAGCATCTGTGAAGTTCAGGTTCGGATCTTTCTCCATGTATCCTTTTGCGATAGACTCGATTTTCGCTTCAGAATTGCTCTTTGCAACAGGAGTTCCGGTTCTTCCATGACCAGATTTTCCGATTTCCTCAAATGTTCCACCTGCTTCTGCCATGGAAACAGCAGAATCGAGGATACCGATCATATCGTTGTACGCAGTTCCTCCAGCAGCTTTCAGGCTCTTCAAAGTAGGAACGAGATCTTCAGGTTTCTTACCGATAATCTCATACTTCTTGGCCACTTCCATAAGCTCTCTTTCTTCCGCTTCATCAGCTCTCTTGCGTAAACGCTGAATTTCAGCCGCTACAAGCGGGTGCAGTCCCTTATAGATGTCTTCTCCCTCTTCGGAAGATGCAGATTTCTTAGTCGGTTTCTTACCGCCTCCGCATCCTTTTTCTGTTTCTTCCTCTTCCATCTCGTCCTCGTTCTCTCCCGGTTTTACCTTGGATTTATCAACGGGCTCTTCCTCAGTTTCGACAGCATATTTTTTGATGATTGCATCATAGGCTGCTCTTTCTTCTGCCGTCATTTTTGATTTGTCGATTTTAAGCATGTCTTCTAATTCTCCTCTCTGTTTTTCCATTGCTTTCTGGATGTCAGAATCTAACTTGTCCCTGAATTTCCTCATAGATTCAAGTTCTGAATCATCCAATGACTTCCTGATTCCGCAGAGCTTACCATTGGACCAGCTTTCAACTGATTCGGCGATAATCTCATCAAACTCTGAAATGCTCTGTTCCATCATTTCTTTTGCTTTTTCTCTTTCCAGATCCTCATCATAGAGAATTGACTGCAGAGAAGACTGCAAAGCATAACAGATACTCCAGATTTCATCTGCGACTTTCTGCCTTTTAACCTCTGTCATTTTATCTCCAAAGGTCTGCGAATTTCCTTTCTGTACGTTCCCGTCAGCAGCTGGTTCCGAGAAGCTATCAATTTCCTCATCATTGAATCCGAGGCTTTTCCCGATCGAGTGCATAAGTCTTTTGAAAAGGCTTTTCTGCTCTTTCATCGGATCCTGCACCGGAACCGCTACAACAGGATTGTCATTCTGGTCTTTTCGCTTAAACAGCTTGATGTTTGCTCCCTGGTTTGCTCCTTCATCAACGAAATCGACTTTTGTGACTTCTAAGTTTTTTAATTTCTTAGCCAACCTTCCTACCTCCTTCCATGGATTTTTTATAATACAAAAGACAGCTTTCGCTGCCTTCCGATTATCACTTTTCATCATCGTCACGGTTTCTTCCGCTTATCGCACATAATGCCATTACGGTACCGCCGATGATTGCTCCGAAAGATACCAGAGCAAAATCAATCAATATTCTCATTGTCTTCCACCTTAACTCTCTCGGCTTCTCCTTCGATGGAAAACATCGGATATGTTCCGTTTTTAACTTTTTCCCAAACATCATCGTCTGTAACGAAGAAACCAATCCACCAGCCGACAGGCAATGTTCCTTCCGGAATCCCCATGGCTTTCATCTTCTCTTCGGTAAAGACAACGCTTTCAACCAGAACGGCACAATCTCCTCGCTCATGCATCTCTCCACCTTCACGGTAAAGCCGTACAAATTTGTATGCTGCATTTTCCAGTTCTTCCGGATCAATCATATCCTGCTGCCAGTCTACGAGCTGTTCTCCCGATTCATCAATGGAGATATTCGCCCATCCGAATGCAAGCCGCTTTTCATCCTCGGATTTCTGGATTTTGAATTTTCCTTTCAACACAGACGTTCCTTTATCTGTGCTGTTATCCACATTTTCAGTGGTTTTATCCCTGGACTTGTGGATTCCAAGGATTTCATATACTGTTTTCATTGCTTATTCTCCCTGACTTCAACATATTTCAGCACACACCGGCATCTCGGATGTGCCGGAGGAACCTGTACCATTCCACATTTTCCAACATCAAACGGTTCATCCAGTTCCTTGCTGACGCCTTCCACAGCCTCACAATACTTACACACGCTCTCCTGCCTTGCTGTAACCCAAACCTTTCGAACATGGCCTATGTATCCTTTCTTTTGAGCCTGCTTGATACCAAAATGAGCTCCCTGGTTATATGCCTCTGCCAGTTCATCCAATGCAATCGTCTTTGCCCGGTATCGGTGCTGCTTTTCAGCATACTTGAGAGCTTTATCCCTTGCCCTGCGGACAATGGTTTCCTGCTTCATTTTCGGATGTTCTTTCCTCAACTGCGCCTTGATATTGTTGTAATATCTTAGGTTTGCCTCTGCCTGCCGGCTATTCAAACCAATACACGGTCTGATAACACGGGAAAGTTCATCGGTGACAGTTCTTCCCGGACAGCCTTTGCAGTGAGGCGTCTGATTGCCTTTTTCTGCTCCTGAACGGAATTTGTAACAAAATCAGCTCCTCGCTGTTCAATCCATTTCCTGATTCCTTCATCAGAAGGATCAAATTCAAAATCGGAATTCTTCAGGCTATCAAGTATCATGTTCCCGATCTGGCCAACGATGATAGCTTCTTCCCAAAGCGGAGCCAGCTTTTCCTCGACAAGAATCGAATAATCTTTTGACCAATTCTCAAGGTCCTCTTTGCTCACATCTCCGTCCTCAATCATCTTCCGGATCTCCTTATAGGTAATCGAAGCCGCCTGATCCGCCCAGAACTTTGTCAGTATCGATATTGGAACAGCCTCCGTATCTGTGATATACCTTTCAAGCATGTTCAGCAGTCGAAGGTTTCCGGGAGAACGGCGTTTTTTCTTCCCTATCGGAGCAGGTGATTTAAACAAAAAAGCCATATTCCCACCTTACCTTCCAAGCCTTTTCTTTGCTTCGGAAGCTTTCTTCTCATCCTCCGCCTCGTCTTCCGGCTCTTCCACATCATCCTCTGGAGGTTCGTTCTTGTTCTGCTGCTTTGTCCTTTCAGGGTTCTCCTCCCTTGAATCCGCTGTCCTCTCAGGAAGATGTCCGATCTCTCGAACATAATCTTCAAGTCCATCATCAGGAATAAGAACACCGATTCCTGTCATATCCTTAATGAACTGTCCTGCCTCTTTGACATTTACATCTTCAATGTCTCCGTGAGTCATCTTTGGATAATCTGAAATCCCATTGAAATGATCTCCGTTTATATCAATCAGTGCCGGAATGCCTGATTATTGAATGTTTCGCAGATACATCGAGGAAAGAACTGATTGCAACTGAAAAAAGCTCCGTTTTATCAGAGCTCAATGCAAAACTTCCTACTTTTTGATGTCCGAGCATGATAAAGTCCGCCAATACTGTCATGGCGATCTTTGTATCATACCTGTTGATAATTGCGTTCGTATCAAACTGCCTTGCTCCACCGGTGCTTACCAGCTCAAATTCAAATCCATGCGGAAGAACTAAGCCTTCGTACTCATCACGACGAATGGATTTTACCATTCCCATGAGAGCTGCATTGATTTTTACCATGTCCTCGTCTTTCTCATCCCAAATATCAGTTCCATCCGGAGCATGGAATACCGGGAGTCCGGCAAGGTCTCTTTCGATGCCGATTGCCTCGATTTCCTGAATTCTTCTTTTGAAGTACCAGGAACGGTACGCATTTCTCAGTATGCTTCTTCTCCGGGTTATCCTTTGCACTCTCAGTTCTGAAGAGCATTGCCTTTCTGATTGGAATTGTAATCGTTCCAAAGTCCGGCGGTGGCTGCTGCGTCATGCCGATCAGGTTATCGTGCTCATCAAATTCCCATTGGTAAAGCGTATCCTGGGAACGTATCGGCAACTTCTGCCAGCCAATCAGACCGTCAGAATACTTACTGTTCGTCTTCCTGTTCCTGCTTTTTCCCATTCGTCGCTTATACACAATTTCGTGAAAGCTCCAACCATAAGTCAGGAATGATAAGATCTCCGAAATGGTATCTGTCCATGTGGTACTCATATCATTCATGCAGCTTTCCACAAACTCTGCCGCCTCACGGTCTATCGCCGTATCACCTCCGGGCTCAATGTTCCATTTGGTATGACGGATGAGCATTTTAATAGCAAAAAGGATGGCGCCGACTGTATCATCATTGTCCGCCATCTCGCGATACGTCTTTATGCCTTTTATGCCCTGCAGTTCCCGAAGAAATTCCCTCATAGAAAACTCCACCATACCGCTTCTGGCCTATACGACCAATCTCTGCCATGGGTTTTCCCTCCTTTCACTATCTTTTTTGGTCTTTTCAACCTTTTCATCAATTGATATTTCCGGTTTCTTAAAGTTCTTGTTGATATAATCGATCAGAACTTTGCTTGCCGGATTCTGTTTCTGGATACCATCTGCCAGATTTCTGAGGCTTACCACGATCAATGCGGCGTCATCTGCCGGATAACCGTTCAGAGCTTCAAGAATCTGATTGGAATAATGATCCAGACCTTTGATTATTGTCTGCTGAGCTCCCGGTGTATCGCCATTCTGAATCTGACGATTCCCTTTTGTGACAAATCCTTCTCTTTTTCTAAAGATACCCATTCAAACAACCTCCTATCTGTTTTTCCAGTAGCTGCTCTTTCCAAGGCCAGCGGTATTCGCCTGATTCGGAGCACTTCGTGTACTTCTTGATTTTTCCTAAGTAAACAGAAAGTGCCGCAGCATCTCCACGGTCCGGGGAATCCAACCCCCTCTTTTTCATTTCCTTTTTGCTCTCAAGCTCCAGCTTTCCATTGCTGGCAAGGAAATATTTTCGTTGAAGAAAGCTGTGCAAATGTTCTCTGAATCCTCTTCAATCTCAATCTCCTGGTTCTCCATGAGGTCCTTTAGTACAGCCCACATATGGGTTGTCAGGTTGTTGTAATGCTCCGCTGCATCTTTCCCGGCTTTTGTATCAGTTTCAATCTTCTCAGCGGCATTTATAGGCACCACATACAGCCTGTTCAGTTTATCTTCCGTTTTACTTCCCTTAAGTCGGTCAGTTACTCCACCTCCAAGACCGGTATCATCAATATTGACGTATATCCTCCGTGGTAGTCCGGGAATCTTTGTGCTTTCTTATACTGCCTGACAATATCTCCGACCGTTCTCATCAGATCTTGACCTCTTCGCTTTGCTACGATTTTCAATTTTCCTCTGGCATTGCGGTAGATAATCGTTTCATCATCTCCGAAACGTGCCACATCGACACCGAAAATGATATATGGCAGTAAATTTCCATCATCCAGTTCAAACAGCCTGCTGCCACACTGCTCTATGATAGATAATGCGATAAAAACATCGTCCTCCTGATTCGGGAATTCTCCCCGCACACGGACACGGACCACATTGGATTCCCACCCGTATTTCTTTATCAGAGATTCAATGTTCTCTTTGTTTGTTCTCTTGCTGTCTGCAGATGATACAGTATGGCACTTATAAAGTGCCCTGTCTCGTGTGTGGCTGTCATAGAATGTTCCGGTTGTCTTCGTCGGGTTTCCACACATGAGTAGCTTATTGTTTTCTCCTGATAAGGTACCAAGAATAGCCTCCATAATCGGATCGGCGACACCAGACGCCTCATCCACGATAAAAAGCATATTATCTTCATGGAAGCCTTGCATATTCTCTGGCTTTGTAGCAGTCCTAGCAACGCCAAACCAACGCTTTTCATTTCCGACCATAT
>ENA-OQDD01000081-OQDD01000081.1-human-gut-metagenome-genome-assembly--contig:-NODE-81-length-37034-cov-3.518899_pt1 | contig 37034 bp, 42 predicted proteins | sample MGYA00242507_ERZ504598 | MGnify/ENA primary metagenome ERZ504598 (study PRJEB26092, sample SAMD00036318) | human gut metagenome | host: Homo sapiens | study: EMG produced TPA metagenomics assembly of...
AGAAAAAAAGCTAGAACAGCAACGTCAAAACGAAGCTTCATTTAAAAAGTCGGTAGATACTTTCAGAAAAAACACCGCTAAGAAAGCAGCTCAAAAAATTTCTTCTCGTTTAGGTATTAGTACAGAGCAAGCTGATGAAGTAGAGGCAATACTTCTGATGAAATAAACACCAACAGTCCGGATATGGGGATTAAAAGCATTATTGATTCTCAAAAGAAGAAATTGCTAATTAGTCAGACATATCGAGACAAGGATTTGGCGGATATTATTTACAATATGTTGGTATTTAACAACGTACCGCCCGAAGATATAATTTATACAAACTGTGATGATGAAGTATCACGCATCCCAGAAGGCGACGTAGGAAAAAGTGGGATATACGACTATTTGCGAGATTTCTTTGTTGATAGTTATTCTACGCAAAAGATTTATGTTATTTTCGTTACAAGTCATAATACGAAAAGTTCATGGGGTGCATTGATGGAAGTTGGCGCAGCATGGATAACTCAAGTTGAGCATAAAATATTTAACATTTACGATTTTCGCCCCGAACATCCTTTAGACGATGAACAGCAATGGCATTCAAGTTCTAGAGATGATGACGGTAATCTTTATATGTCAAAATTGAGCGTAGACATTTTTGCTCAAAAAATCGAATATATATGCGATAAATTGGGCTATAAAAAAAGAACCCGTCAGGAAAACAAGGATCATTTGTCAACATTGGTAAAGGTTACACCTCGTTAAATATGAAAGCACGCCCCAATTTTACTAATCAGTAATTTGGGCGTGCTTTTAATATTATATAAGCGTGGCGTTGTTATGTCTGATGCGGTATCTTTAACTATGGGAAACTCCTTTCTCCCATTTCGAAATCGTCTGCCGCACCACATGCAGCTGCTCCGCCAGCGTTTCCTGGGAATATCCTTTTTTCTTTCGCAGTATTTTGATGTTATCACTCAGCATAACTGTGTCCTCCGCGTATTTGATGGGCCTATCATACGATAAAACTGGCGTTGCGGCAAGCAACAAAAAATAACACGGCAAATTAGGTTGTATTTATCCTAAGATTTATATATACTATAGAAAAAAGTCTTAAGGAGGTACCCAAAATGACTATCGACACAAAAACCTTAATTTCCATTTCCGAAGCAAATCAGAATTTTTCCAAAGTCGCCCGCCTGGTAGACGAATACGGTTCTGCTGTGATTCTGAAAAATAACATTCCAAGATATCTTGTCATCGACTTCAGCAAAGCCGAGCAGGAAACCACTGCATCCGAAGAGGATGTGTTAAGCATCTCAAAACGCCTGATGGAACAAAACAAAGAAGCATACGAGGTACTTGCTAAATGAAAAGACTGAGTAAAAAGCAAATTCTCATGCTGCATACTCAGTTGATTCAGCAAACTGGCGGAAGCGACGGAGTCAGAGATTACAATCTGCTGGACTCCGCTCTCGAAACGCCTTTCCAGCCTTCGGCGGAGAAGACTTGTACCCCACCCTGCAGGCAAAAGCCGCAAGACTGGGCTATGGCTGATCAAAATCATTGTATGATTCTTTCCCCAGCAAATACTGATAAATATCCCTCTTCGTCACCCCGCGGTCCTTCGCCACGAGTTTCATCGCTTCTTTTCTTGCAATCCCCTGATCTTCATACCGTTTCATATGTTCTTCGATCGAAATCTCCTCAAACGCTGCCTTCGCCTCGTCCTCGATTTCTTTCTGGCTTCTGCCCTCGATGACAAGAACGCATTCGCCTTTCGGATCTTCCTGTTCGTAGCGGGTGATGGCATCTTCAATCGTGGTCTGCCATGCCGTCTCGTGTTTCTTGGTCAGTTCCCGGCAGAGTGTCAGCGCCGGTTGCCAAGCGTCTCCAGCAGCTCCCGCAGCGTTTTCAGCAGATGATGCGGCGCCTCGTACACGATCATGGTTCGTGTCTCGTTTTTCAGCCGCTCCAGCGCCAGTTTATGTTCTTTTTTATCCGGCGGAAGAAACGCTTCAAACACAAATCTTCTCGTCGAAAGTCCCGACAGCGTCAGTGCCGTTACACACGCACACGCCCCCGGCAGACTCGTCACTTCGATTCCGGCTTCGTATGCCATTTTCACCAGCTCCTCCCCCGGGTCTGAGATTCCCGGTGTTCCGGCATCGGTGATAAGGGCAATGTTCGTTCCCGCCAGCAGCTTCTGCACCAGCTCGCGGCCCTTGTCGTATTTGTTGTATTCGTGGTAACTCGTCATCGGCGTATGAATCTCAAAATGGTTCAGCAGCTTAATGCTGTTTCTCGTATCCTCCGCCGCGATCAGATCGACCTCCTGCAGAATGCGGATTGCACGGAAGGTCATGTCCTCCAGATTTCCAATTGGTGTTGCACACAAATATAATTTTCCTGCCATGTTCTTATCTCCCGTCTCCATATAATTCCCGGATGTCCTTTGTATACACGCCCGGCGTCTCATACACAATCAGCGGTTTCTCCACGGTAATTCTCGGATTCCCGCCTTTCATCGCCTCGATCAGCACCATGTTCGGCTCCTTGTCCACAAACGGATAAACGAGCTGCATCCTTTTTGGTTCCAGATGATATTTTTTCAGCGTCGAAAAAATCTCCGCCAGCCGGAACGGCCGGTGCACCAGATAGAACCGTCCTTTCGTCTTTAAAACCGCCGATGCCTCTTTCGCAATATCATCAAACGAGCACAGCACCTCATGCCGCGCAATCGTCTTCGCCTCAAGCGCATTCGTCAGCCCGTGCTGCCCCGTCATGTACGGCGGATTGCACGTTACCACATCAAACACTTCTTTTCCAAACTGCTGCGATGCCGTCTTCACATCTCCCTGGAAAATCTCAACATCATTTTCCAGATGATTGTACCGCACACTCCGCTGTGCCATCTCGGCACTGTACTCCTGAATTTCCAGCCCGGAAAAATGCTCGCCGTTTGTCTTCGCCTTCAGCAGAATCGGCACAATTCCCGATCCCGTGCAGAAATCCATCGCCCGCTCCCCGCGCTTCACCTTCGCGTAGGATGCCAGCAGCACCGCGTCAATGCCATAGCAGAAAAGGGATGGATTCTGTATCATCCAGTAACCGTTCTGCAGATCATCGACCGCTCACCCGGCTTCAAAAATTCTTCTTTTCTATCCAATGAAAATCCCTCCTCCTGCTGACCGCCCAGCGCCGAATCACACAAAAAGAAGCGTCAGTTTTACCCGGCGCTTACTTTTTTCAAAATGCATTCCAAATCAATCTTATTCCGGCTGTTTTGCCTCTTCCGAAGAAGCCTGCTCCCCGGAGCTGTTTCTGTCTTTTTTCTTCTCTTTGCCTTTTTCCTTCTTATGCTTCGGCTTGAACTTGAGCTCTTCCACCGGGCACTCCCGCATTTCCTTCTCATCGTTCACATCCACCAGCACTTTTACGAGCTGACGAAGCACATTCACACCGGAAACCTCACCTTTCATGCCGTCCGGCAGCGTTACGATATCGCCGACACCCGGCAGCTTGCGGTTCAGGTATTCATAGGTTTCCTGCTCGTTTTTCAGGCAACACATCAGTCGTCCGCAGACACCCGAAATCTTCGTCGGGTTCAGGGACAGGTTCTGCTCTTTTGCCATCTTGATCGAAACCGGTGCAAACTCGGACAGATACGTATGGCAGCAAAGCGGTCTGCCGCAGATGCCGATTCCGCCGAGGATCTTTGTCTCATCGCGGACACCGATCTGGCGAAGCTCGATTCTCGTCTTAAAGACAGCCGCCAGATCCTTTACCAGCTCACGGAAATCAATTCTTCCGTCGGCGGTAAAGTAAAACAGCATCTTGTTATTGTCAAACGTATACTCTGCATCGATCAGCTTCATCTCCAGGTTGTGCGCCCGGATCTTCTTCTGGCAGATTTCAAACGCTTCTTTTTCTTTCTTGCGGTTGCTCTCCTCCCGCGCATCATCCTTCGGCGTTGCAATGCGGATGACTTCTTTCAACGGCTGGATCACCTTGGAATCGTCAACTTCTTTTGGCCCCAGCACAACGAAACCATACTCTACGCCGCGCGCCGTCTCAACGATAACGTGGTCGCCCACGCAGATGTCCAGCTCTCTCGGCGAGAAATAATATACTTTTCCTACGTTTCGAAAACGTACTCCTATAATTGTTATCATGTTATCAGTTTTCCTTCATTGTCAGGAACATAAGCTCCATGGTTAAATCAAAATTAACATTCGCGTTCAGGCGGGCTCTCGCTTCTGAATCGCCTCTATAATCTTCTCCAGGCCTTCGTATGAGCTCTTATTTGCTCTCTCACGGATTCCATTCAGCTCCTGCTTGAACACAAGGGAATCGACCTCTTTTGTCGCCTTAAAGAGCAGAACATCGCGGAACCATAAAGAAAAGATATCGAAATAATCATCAATATTATCTTTTTCGGCCGTCAGTTTTTTGATCGTCTCCACGATTTCATACAGCGGCATACTGTCGGCGTACTTTGCCATGCGGAGTGCATTTTCCAGCGTCTCCTCGTATTCCGGAGAACGGGCAATCCGCTCTGCTTTTCCGATATTTCCCTGCGCCAGGGACGCATCAACCTCTGCCTGGTAATCCGGCACATGCATTTCGTTCATCAGATAATCTTTCACAAGCTGGTCTCCCACTGGTTTTAAATTTAACTGCACGCAGCGTGACGAAATCGTCGGAAGCAGCGCATCCGGGTTGTCTGCCAGAAGCATGACAACTGCGTAGGCCGGCGGCTCCTCGATCGTCTTCAGCAGCGCGTTCTGCGCCTGAAGTGTCAGCTTCTGCGCCTCGTCGATGATATAAATCTTGTACGGACTGCTGTACGGCTTGATCATCACATCGTTAATGAGCTGCCCGCGGATTTCATCGATGCTGATGGTGTTCGGCTTTTCATGCTTCACATAAATGATATCCGGATGATTCTGGCTCTGTGCCTTTTTACAGGACGGGCATTCCATACAGGGCTCGACCCCGTGCTTCTCGCACTGAAGCGTCATCGCAAACAGTGAAGCCATCATTTTCTTTCCCGATCCACTCTCTCCGCCAAAAAGATAAGCATGAGATACTTTATTCATCGAAATGGCATTCTGTAAATGCGTTATGATTTCCTGATGTCCTACAACCTTCTGAAAACCCTGCATAAAATCACCCCCTGAAATTTTTTCACTGCTCTTAGTATATCATGATTCGCACCTTCGGTGCTTGACGCTGCTTTCGCAGCTATCATGATCGCCATTCGCCGTTCGCTGAATGTGCAAGCACATTCCTCTCACTAACGCTCATTATATCATATCTTTTTCTGTTGTTCCACAAAATTCTGAATTTCGGAAAAACAGGCTTCTGGCGTTGTATTATTCGAAAAACGGCGTACAATTCCTGCTTTTGCTATATTTCCTCGGAAAAATCTTCGCAGTCTGCCAGGAATCTGCGGCACATTTCGGCGTATTTTGGCTCTTTCTGTCCTCTCTCGCGTTCCAGCGCACGGGACAGGCGCAGTCCATCATCCACTTCCACATACAGAGGTACCAGGGCCTGCTCCCCAAAATAGTCCTTTAATTTCACGTAGGATTCCAGCGTTCCAATCCCAAGATAATCCTGTTTTTCGAGGTCAATCTGCCCATCGTCCGCCGTAAAATAATACCACGGTCCCATCACGCTCGGATACCTGCGCTCCTCGATAATCTTTCCAGCCTCCCGCAGCCTGGAAAGCCGTGCTTCATCCACAAAGAAATACTCTCTTCCGTCCTGCTCTCCGCTCCGAATCGGCCGTGTTGTGTACAGCACCAGCGGTTTCAGATCGAACGATGTCTCTTTGAGCAGATGCTCATAAATATGATCCTTCCCCGAAGCACTCTTTCCCATCAGATAGTAAATTTTTCCCATTTTCAATCTCCCCGAAACGCAAAATTTTTATGCTTTAAACCGGTATCCCACGCCCCAGATCGTCTCGATATACTGCGGCTTTGCCGTATTAAACTCAATCTTTTCACGGATCTTCTTGATATGCACCGTAACCGTCGCAATATCTCCGATCGACTCCATATCCCAGATCTCCCGGAACAGCTCCTCTTTTGTAAAGACGCGGTTCGGATTCTCCGCAAGGAAGGTCAGCAAATCGAATTCTTTTGTCGTAAACTGCTTCTCCTCGCCATTCACCCACACGCGGCGTGCCGTCTTGTCAATCTTGATGCCGCGGATCTCCACGATATCATTTTCCTTCTTGCCGCTTCCGACCAGACGTTCGTACCGTGCCAGATGTGCTTTCACGCGCGCAACCAGCTCACTTGGGGAAAACGGCTTTGTCATATAGTCATCCGCACCAAGGCCCAGTCCGCGGATTTTATCAATATCATCCTTCTTTGCAGAAACCATGATAATCGGAATATCCTTCTTTTCACGCACTTCGCGCAGATCTCAAAGCCATCCACCTCCGGCAGCATCAGATCCAGGATCAGCAGATCAAAATCCTCCTTGATCGCCCGTACAAGACCGGTGTCTCCCTGGTTTTCAATCTCCACCTCAAAGCCCGAAAGCTCCAGATAATCTTTCTCCAGATCTGCAATGGATTCCTCATCCTCAACAATCAGTATTTTACTCATGAAACAGGTACCTCCTGATATTTTCTTAATACAAAGTACATCGTGGTGCCCACCCCTTCTTTGCTGGTGGCCCACACTTTTCCGCCGTGGTCTTCGAGAATTTTCTTCACAATCGAAAGGCCAATTCCGCTGCCGCCCCTCGTGCTGTTGCGGGACGCATCGGTGCGATAAAAGCGATCGAAAATCTTCGTCAGATCCTTCGTCGCAATTCCCTTTCCGTTATCCTCAATCTCCACCTGCACAAAATCTCCGACATCGCGCAGACGGATGTTGATGACCTTATGGCTCTTGTCCATATATTTGATGGAATTGCTTACAATGTTATTGATGACACGCTTGATCTGCTCCGCATCCGCAATGACGACCGGGTCGTCCTCGAGGTAATTAAAGTATGTCAGATCCACATGCTGCGCGTCAAGTTCCAGATTCAGCTCCTCCACGCAGTCATCAAAGTAATCTGCGATGTGGATTTTTGAAAACGTATACGGAATACGGTTCGTGTCAATCTTGGAATAAAACGTCAGCTCATTAATCAGACGATCCATCTCATTTGCCTTATTGTAAATCGTGCGGATGTAACGGTCCATCTTCTCCGGCGTATTCGCCACACCGTCCATGATGCCCTCCACATATCCTTTGACCGCGGTAATCGGCGTTTTCAGGTCATGCGAAATGTTGCTGATCAGCTCTTTATTCTCTTTGTCGAACTCAACCTTTTCCTCCGCCGTCTCTTTCAGCCGGATGCGCATCTCCTCGAAGTCCTCGCAGAGATCATTGATCTCTGCCACACCACACGGCTCCACGGTAAAGTCAAGATTTCCGTCTTTGATGTTCTGCGTCGCCTTCTTCAGCTGTCCGAGCGGGCCGATCACACCGCGGTAAATCCAAAGGCTCAGGCCAAGGCTGGTGAACACCAGAATCAGAACCGTCACAACAGCAAGTTCTCTTGCCATACCCGTAATCTGCGGCGCAATCTGATCTGTCTTGGTTACGATAAACGCACTGCATTCTTTTCCGTCCACGTTCTCATAGTCCACCTGTTTGACCATCCACTGTTTTTCATTTCGGAAATAAACACCGCCTTGGGAATTGGCGCCTGGATCGCCGTATTTCGGCAGCTCATTTTCCAGTTCCTCCGACGACAGCTCTGCCGATCCGTTGTAAATGATGGTTCCGTTTTCACACACCGCAATAAACGACTGTTTTTTCTTCAGTCTCGCATTCAGAATGGCGAGATAATCCGTTTCTTCCAGCATCGAGGTATCCGATTTTGCGGTCTTCTCCACCTCGTCGTACTCTTCTGCTGTCATCGCATTCAAAAGCAGCGTATTGTTCGAAATGGTTCGATACGTTGCGTTTGCGAGACCATATTTTTCACCAATGCTCTTCGTCTTATACCCTACAAAAAAGTAAAACGTTAAGGCGCACATCACAATCGGAACCAGTATGATGATGAAAAAGAAATGATGACTCTCGTCCGTAATTTCATGCTTTTTTCTTTTTTTCCATATAAAATTCACCTGTTTTCCAACACATATTTCGTATTTTCCGCGCCCGCAGGACAGAAAAAAATCCTCAGTACGCAGTCTAAATTTATTATAGCACAACGCCTGAGGATTTTTCATTAACTTAGATGAATCTTTCTAAACTTTCTATAAACACAAGGTTCGTACGAACAACCGTGTTTTAAAGGTATTTTTTCAGGTCTTCTACCTTGTCCAGTTCCTCCCACGGCAGATCCAGATCGTTTCTTCCGAAGTGGCCGTAAGCGGAAGTCTGTTTGTAGATCGGGCGGCGCAGATCCAGCATTTTGATGATTCCAGCCGGACGAAGGTCGAAGTTCTCACGAACGATGTCGGTCAGTTTGTTGTCGGAGAGTTTTCCTGTGCCGTAGCTGTCGATCATGATGGAAGTCGGATGAGCGACACCGATTGCGTAGGAAAGCTGGACCTCGCATTTGTCGGCAAGACCTGCTGCTACGATATTCTTTGCTACGTAACGTGCTGCATAAGCTGCAGAACGGTCTACCTTTGTACAGTCTTTTCCGGAGAAAGCTCCGCCGCCGTGACGAGCGTATCCGCCGTAGGTGTCTACGATGATCTTACGTCCGGTGAGGCCGGAATCTCCATGAGGTCCGCCGATTACAAAACGGCCGGTCGGGTTGATGAAGAACTTGGTGTGCTCATCTACCATGTCTGCCGGGATGATTTCGTCGAATACGTATTTTTTGATATCCTCATGAATCTGCTCCTGGGATACTTCCGGATCATGCTGAGTGGAAAGAACAACCGCATCAAGACGGAACGGTTTGCCGTTCTCATCGTACTCTACGGTTACCTGTGTTTTTCCGTCCGGACGCAGGTAACTTAAAGTACCGTCTTTGCGGACTTTGGTCAGCTGACGAGCCAGTTTGTGTGCCATGTAGATCGGGTATGGCATGTACTCTTCGGTCTCGTTGGTTGCGAATCCGAACATCATTCCCTGATCTCCTGCTCCAATGGCATCGATCTCCTCATCGCTCATATTGTTCTCTTTTGCTTCGAGCGCTTTGTCTACACCCATAGCGATATCGGTGGACTGTTTGTCAATTGCAGTTACAACAGCGCAGGTATCTGCGTCAAATCCGTATTTTGCACGGTCGTAGCCGATTTCGCGAACGGTATCACGTACAACCTGCTGGAAATCAATGTGTGCGTTGGATGTAATCTCACCCATTACCATAACGTATCCTGTTGTAGTACAGGTTTCGCAAGCTACACGGCTCATCGGATCCTGCTCAAGCAGCGCATCCAGAATCGCGTCAGAAATGGCATCACAGATTTTGTCCGGATGTCCTTCGGTTACAGACTCAGAAGTAAACAGTCTTTTTCCATTCTTTTTCTCCTTCTTTTTCTTCTCTTCTCTTTTGCTTTTCGTTCGTGGGCTTTGGCTTTCCCTGAACATTTTTTCGTAAAAAAAAGATCCGCAATTTTTAGCGGACCTGAATAGTAATGTTCAAATCCCCTTATTGTTCGAAAATTTCGCTCAGGCTGGCACCTTCCCATGCAGACCAATCTGCCGGGGGTTGCCGTGGTTTCACAGATCCTATGTATCTCCACCACTCTGAATAAGAGAAAAGCAACTCAATTTTTGATTTTGTTTTTTGTTACTCTGATACACTATCGCAAAATACGCCATTCGTCAAGAGGAAATAAAAGGATTTGAGACATTTTCTTACTGTTGTCCCAAACATCCTTTCTTTTTTTCTGATTTTTCGGCTGTATCTTCTGTTATTTGTGAACAGATAAGAAAACTCTCCAAAACAGAGAGTTTTCTTATCTGCTGTATCGTTTTTTCTACTCTTCTGCTTTCATCTCGCGGACAACCTTCCGCAGCTTCAGAATCATGGACGGAGCAACAGAAAGCTCATCCACTCCCATTCGTACAAACTGCTCCGTCAATGTCAGGTCTGCACCGAGCTCCCCGCAGATTCCTGCCCATTTTCCGCATTTGTGTGCATTTTCCACCACCATGCGAATCATCCGAAGAACTGCTTCATGGTGTGGGTTGTAAAAATCATCCAGCTGCTCATTCTGACGGTCAATCGCCAGGGTATACTGCGTCAGGTCGTTCGTTCCGATGCTGAAGAAATCCACCATTTCCGCCAGACGGTCGCTGATCATCACGGCAGCCGGTGTCTCGATCATAATGCCCTGCTCCGGAATTTTATACTGCACTTCCTGTTTTTCAGCTCTTCCTCTACTTCTGCAACAATTGCGTAGATTTTTTCTACCTCTTCTGTTGATGTGATCATCGGATACATGACAGAAAGGTTTCCGTAAACGGCTGCGCGGAACAATGCGCGAAGCTGCGCTTTAAAAATTTCCGGCTGTTTCAGACAAATCCGGATTGCACGGTACCCAAGCGCCGGATTTTCTTCTTTTCCAAGATTAAAGTATTCTACCTGCTTATCTGCCCCGATATCCAGCGTACGGATAATCACTTTTTTGCCTGCCATGGTCTGCACGGCCTGTTTATATGCCTGAAACTGTTCTTCCTCCGTTGGGAAATCATTTCTTCCAAGATAGAGAAATTCACTTCGGAAAAGTCCGATTCCACCGGCATCATTTTCCATCACATAGCCAAGGTCACCAACACTGCCGATATTTGCATAGATGTTGATCTTACGGCCATCCGGTGTAATATTTTCTTTTCCTTTCAACTCCTCAAGAAGCTTCTGTTTTTCTGCTTCTTCCTGCATTCTTTTTTCGGTTTCCTTCTGCACATCCTCCTCCGGCTCAAAGATAACCTGACCTGAAAAACCGTCTACAACGGCCATCATGCCTGTTTTCAGACTGTTTAAATCCATCGGGACGCCGATTAATGCCGGAATATTCATCATTCGCGCAAGAATCGCAGTATGAGAATTGGTAGATCCATGCACAGTCACAAACGCAAGTATTTTTTCTTTGTCCATCTGTACAGTTTCACTCGGACTTAAATCGTCTGCCACTATAATAGATGGTTCCATAGAGCTCAGGTCGTTATCTCCCTCTCCGCTTAAATTGCGGACCAGACGTTCGGAAATATCTTTTACATCTGCGGAACGTGCCTTCATATATTCATCATCCATAGCTGCAAACATCTCTGCAAAATTATCGCCGGTTGCTGCCGCTGCATATTCTGCATTTACCAGCTCTATCCGGATCATGTTCTCCATTGATTCCAGATAGTCCTCATCCTCCAGCATCATCTGATGGACTTCAAAGATCGCCGCACTTGCCTCTCCAACTTCCCGGACTGCCTTGTCATACAGTCTGCCAAGCTGTTTTTTCGAAACCTCCACGGCTTCTTTCACACGTTTTACTTCTGCTTCCGGATCTTCAATCCGGGCTCTTTTAACCTGGTAATCATTTTTCTTCAGAACCGCAACCGGTCCCATAACAATTCCTTTATATACGGATTTCCCCTGAAAATACTGCATTTTTTATCCTCCGAGCGTACTTTTTACAGGTTTGCTTCGAAAAACGCTTTCAGCGTCTCAATCGTTGCATCTTCGTCCTCTCCGTTTGCTGCAACGGTTACGGTATCTCCCTGCTTTACACCAAGTGACATTAGCATCATCAGCTGAGTCAGTTTTTTCGTTTTTCCATCTTTTGTGATGGTGCACTCCGATGCAAAATTCTTTGCCTCCTTTACCAGCATTCCTGCCGGTCTTGCGTGGATTCCCAGTTCATCTTTAATGGTATATTCAAATGATTTCATGTTTTTATTCTCCTTCTTCTCTGTCCATAATCCGTTCTATGTGCATAGCGAGATATCCAATCTCAATCTCCTCCATCGGAAGTTTCAGCCGTTTTTCCATCTCCTCACAGATTCGTTTTGCCGCCTGAAAGGCTTCCGGGAACTTTACGGACATATAGTCATTCATATTTACTTTCAGTTTTTCTCCACTGACCGCTCTTGCCACCATATAGCGGATATGGTTCATCATACGGTTATACGACAACGACATCACATCGATGGTGTGCCCGGTGATATGCTCCACCAAAGAAATACTCTCCCGGACCGCTCTTGCCACTTCCATGGCCTGTGAAACATTTTCCTCCACAATTGCCGAATGAACGTGAAGTGCAAGATAGCCGATTTCATGTTCATCAATCTCGATCTGAAGCCGTTCTTTTAAAAGCTCCCTGATACAGGAAGCAACTTTATACTCTTTGTAAAACATCACACGGATATCGTCGGTGAGCGGATTGCTGATCTGCTCACCGTTCTGAATCCGCCGGACAGCAAAATCCAGGTGATCTGCCATTGGAAAGACGATGGAACGGTCAATTTTTCCAAATTCCTTTTCTGCCTCGTCAAGCACGGCACTCGCCAGCTCCAGGCTGAGCGGAGAAACGCCCTGTACAATGGTTCTGGCATTTCCTCTCTCCGTCATCTCCGTCAGGGAATAAATGCGGGCATCGTCTCCCGGCTGCACACGCTGTCCCGTTTTTTTCCCAAACGCAATTCCTTTTCCCATGACCAGATATTCCCGGTTACTTTCTTCTTCCACACCAATAAATGAATTGTGGTTCAGTGTTTTTGCTATCCTGTACATTCTTCTCACCCGTTTTTAAGGCACAGCTTACGCGAGAATCTCAATCGCAAATAAAGGATCTCCTGCTTTTACCGGTCCGTCTGTCAAAAGACGGATTCTCTGGTTCTCCTCCAGCTCTGTGCAAAGAACCGGTGACGTAACCGACGGCGCATGTGTTTTCAGATATTCCAGATCCAGCTTCAGCATCGGATCACCTTTTTTCACGGTCTGGCCGCTTTCTACCAGTGCCTCAAATCCCTCTCCGTTCAGTTTTACTGTATCAATTCCGACATGAATCAGAAGGCTGACCCCGGAATCGGTTACAAATCCAATCGCATGTTTTGTGTCAAAAACAAACGCAACTTCTCCGTCCTCCGGAGCACGCACATAAGGATCTTCCGGTGTTACAACAGCGCCGTCTCCCATCATCTTTTCCGCAAATGCTTCGTCCGGCGCAGTAGAAAGCTCGGCAGCCAGTCCGCTCATCGGACTGCAGACAGTAATGGTATCCACAACCTTCTGTTCTTTTGTTTCCTGCGCTGGCTCCGCCTCTTTTTGGGCTGGTGCATTTTCTGCTTCTGCATTTTCTGCTTCCGCATACGTATTCGGAGCTTTTTCCAGATAATCCTCTAAATTTGATTTTATCACAGTTACATTTGGTCCGTAAATAACCTGTACGCCATTTCCTTTATGCACAACGCCAGATGCTCCTGTCGCCTTTAAAATACTATCGCTGACTCTCGCCGCATCATGAACCGTACAGCGCAGTCTTGTTGCACAGCAGTCCACATCCGAAATATTTTTCTTTCCGCCAAGACCTCTTGTGATTGCTTCACTCATGACATCCTCCGATGCCGCCCCATCGTTCTGCGCCTCTTTTCTGGCATTTACATCTGCTTTCGTATAAAGCTTGGTTTCTACATCATCATCCTCACGACCCGGTGTCTTAAAATCAAACTTTTTAATCATGAATTTGAAGATAAAATAGTACAGGAAGAAATAAAGAATGCCGACCGGAATCACCCTCATCCAGCTTGTCTTTTCATTTCCCTGCAAAATACCGAACAGGAAGAAGTCCAGAAGTCCGCCGGAAAAGGTAAGACCTACTGCGATATTCAGGATGTGTGCGATCATATAAGCTGTTCCCGCAAGAATAACCTGCACGACAAACAACGCCGGCGCAACAAACAGGAACGAGAATTCCAGCGGTTCTGTGATACCGGTTGCCATACACGCAAGTGCTGCGGAAAGAAGCAGACCGCCTGCCGCTTTTTTCTTCTCCGGTTTCGCACAATGGTACATGGCAAGTGCTGCTCCCGGAAGTCCGAAAATCATAAAAATAAATTCTCCGGAGAATATCTCATTGCATCTGCACTGAAATGTGCGACATTCGCAGAATCCGCAAGCTGTGCGAAGAAAATATTCTGTCCGCCCTGCACCATCTGTCCTGCCACTTCCATGGTACCTCCGACTGCTGTCTGCCAGAACGGCATATAGAATACGTGATGCAGACCAAATGGAATCAGTGCTCGCTTAATCAGACCGAAAATCAGCGTTCCGACATAACCGGAGCCGGTTACCAGGCCACCCAGCGCATAAATGCCGTTCTGTACAACCGGCCATACAAAATACATTATAATTCCCACAAACATATAGACGATCGTAGAAATAATCGGTACAAAACGAGTACCTCCAAAGAAAGAAAGTGCATTCGGAAGCTGGATCCGGTAAAAACGATTATGAAGTGCAGCAACTCCAAGACCGACAATAATACCGCCAAACACACCCATCTGCAGTGACTGAATACCGCAGACAGAAGTGATGGTTCCTTCCAGAACGGATTCTGCAATTTCTCCGTTTTCCAGAATCTGACCCGTAATGATCAGCATTGCGTTAATCGCTGTATTCATAACAAAATACGCAATAACGGCTGACAGGGCAGAAACCTCTTTTTCCTTCTTTGCCATACCAATTGCAACACCTACCGCAAAAATCAGCGGCAGGTTATCAAACACTGCACTTCCTACTTTGTTCATGATCACCAGCAGTGCATGAAGAATTGTGCCGTTGCCGAGCAAGCTTGTCAGCCCGTACGTTTCAATCGTGGTTGCATTGGTAAATGAGCTTCCGATTCCCAGCAAAAGTCCGGCTACCGGAAGGATTGCGATCGGGAGCATAAAGCTTCTTCCCACTCGCTGCAGAACACTAAAAATTTTGTCCTTCATTTTTTTACTCCTTGTGTAGTTTATACTTTTTACAAGAAAAGTTTCTGCGGTTTTGCATCTTTTTAGCCGGTCTGTACTCTTTTTTCTGAAACAGAGTACAAAAAAGAGACACTAACCCACATAAACAATTCCTGTTATGTATAGTTAATGCCTCCAAAAATCGAGTTACACACTACAACTGTAGTTGAATATAGCACAGATAAATTTCTTTTGTCAAGTCAGTTCTTATTATTTCAGCTTTTTATTTTTACCCACTTTTCATATTTTTATGCATCTATTTTGTGCACAATAGCTAATCAACATCTTTTTTCTGAAATGTCATAAATTCAAGATCTTCCTGTTTCCATAGTTGTGCAGGCACATGCAATACTTCTTTACTTTCAATATCCTGCCACCGGCTTTCCGGAAGATACAGTTCATATTCATCTCTGTCAAATCCGGGTGAAATAAGCAATGCATCACCAAGCATATAAGACAGATTCTGTATCTTTGCGATTGGATCTTTCGGATATTCCATCACAAGCGGACGAATCATTGGAATACCAGACTGATGACTCTGGCAGGCTGCGTGATAAAGATATGGCACAAGTCGATGTCTGAAGTTAATCCATTTTTTTACTTCTTTTAATGCCATATCTCCATACTGCCATGGTTCCCGCGGTGTTTTACCGTGCGCTCTGGATAATGGCATCCACAATCCCATCTGCACAGAGGAAAGGTAATTTTCTATATTCGGACGTTCCTCATTTCCGATATAAATTTGTACCTTTTTAAATATCTTTTTTTACCAACACTGACCGCCTCAGCTTTGAAAGGTAAAAAATAATTCACAATAATAGTAGTAAAATTTAAGCCAATTTTTTCGCAATAAAGTAAAATAAAAGAACGGTACCTTTTATTGGACCGTCCTTTTTGTCAACATTTGTTTTATACTGTTTTTACGCTCTTAACCGGAATTTCTGGATGTCCTTTGCATTATTCACACGCTCAATTTCAGCGCCGAGTCCACGGAGCTTTCCGTCGAAGTCCTCGTATCCGCGCAGATGTATACAATATCATCCACCACGGTAACACCCTCTGCTGCAAGACCTGCAATAACAAGTGCTGCTCCGGCGCGAAGATCCGGTGCGGAAACCTCTGCTCCGGTAAATTTTTCTACGCCGTCAATGATCGCCGTGTTGCCTTCTACTTTAATACAGGCGCCCATACGTGCCAGCTCATCCGCATATTTAAAACGATTTTCAAAAATACTCTCTGTTACAATACTCGTACCGTTTGCCAGTGCCAGTGTAACCGCAATCTGCGGCTGCATATCGGTCGGGTAACCCGGATACGGCTGTGTCTTTACGTGTGTTCTGCCCAGACGTTTGCTTGCGCTCACACGGATGGAATCGTCAAACTCTTCTACGTCGCAGCCAATCTCCTCGAGCTTTGCGGTTGTTGCTTCCAGATGCTTTGGAATCACGTTTTTAATCAGCACATCGCCCTTTGTAGCTGCTGCTGCAAACATATACGTACCTGCCTCGATCATATCCGGTACGACCGCATAGCTGGTTCCGTGCAGGGTATCGACACCCTTGATCCGGATCACATCGGTTCCTGCTCCTTTGATGTTTGCTCCCATGCTGTTCAGGAAGTTCGCCACATCGACAACGTGCGGCTCTTTCGCTGCATTCTCAATCGTTGTATTTCCTCTTGCCATCGAAGCTGCCATCATGATGTTGATGGTGGCTCCAACGGAAACCATATCCAGGAAAATGTGGCTTCCATGCAGATCTGCCGCACTTGCCACGATTGCGCCATGACGGATGCTTACCTCAGCACCGAGTGCGCGGAATCCCTTTAAATGCTGGTCGATCGGACGGCTTCCAATGTTACATCCGCCCGGAAGCGGAACTTCCGCTCTTTTGTATTTTCCAAGCAGCGCGCCTAAAAGATAATAAGACGCACGGATTTTTTGATATATTCATAATCAACGCTCAGATCTCCGATGGTTGCTGCATTGATCCGCACGGTATGGCGGTCGATGCGGTCCACGGTGGCTCCGATCTCTGCGATTGCTTCCAGAAGTACATTAATATCACTGACATCCGGCAGGTTTTCGATCAGGACCGTCTCATCGGTCATCGTTGCTGCCGTAAGAATTGCAAGCGCCGCGTTTTTTGCTCCCCCGATTTCCACTTCGCCCACAAGAGGATTTCCACCTCTGATGACATACTGTTCCATATATTCACCTCAAATTTTCTTTCTCATACTTAACGAGTGTGTTTTATCCAATATCTAACGAATCAAAGTCTTTTTCCTGTTTTTTTACACACTCCAGATACGCTGAAACGCACTGCTCCCCGCAGTTATTTTTCAGTCTCCCCTTATCTTAACTCAAATCTAATACTTTGTAAATCAATTTTAATACATTCTGTGCTATTTCCGTCTTTTTCCATCGTTTCCGGTCAGGAATATTCAGAGAAACATTATATGTAATTTCTAACTATCAGAACATTTCCCTTATTATGATATAATCGTATGTTTTCAAAATTTCCCTGAATATTCCACCAATTCTGTTTTACATGCCGATCTGCTCGCGGAGCGCCAGGATCGTGCCCTGGATATCCCTTCCGCTCTCGTCAACCGTAATTTCGGCATACTGCTCATATAATTTACTTCTCTCATCGTAGAGATCCTTCAGCGTCTGGCCCTCTTTCAGCACGACGCCGCGTCCCTTCAGGTTTCCGAGACGTTTCGCCAGATCCTCATACGACAGCTTCAGGTAAACGATGGTTCCAATTTCTTTAAAATGCTCCATCGCCTCTTTTCCGTAAATGGCACTGCCGCCCGGCGCGATGACGCTTTTATCGGCTTCCAGTGTCGCATTGACTTCATTCTCAATCGCAAGAAAGCCTTCATTTCCTTCATCCGCAATGATCTCGCGCAGAAGACGTTTCTCCCGATGCTGGATCACAAGATCCGTATCAATAAACTCATATCCCAACACCTTTGCAAGAATAACACCAACGCTGCTTTTGCCGGCTCCCGGCATTCCTATTAAGATAATATTCCGTTTATTCAAGATTTATTCCTCCTGCTGTCTCGTAAATTTTTCTCTATCCTATCTCTGCAGATTCGTTCCGCCCTGCTTCATGATCTGCTCGATCTCTGTTTCGCTCGCCACATTGGCATCGTGCTGGATCATCAGCTTTAAGACACTTGCGGAAATCGCAAAGTCGATGGCTTTCTGCGGCTCAAAATCATGAAGCATCGCATGGATCAGTCCCGCGCCAAATGCATCACCGGCTCCGACTGCCTCAAAGCTGTGTACTTTATGAACCGGGCTCTCGTAGAATTTTCCGTCTTTCAGGTAAATTCCCATCCAGTCGCCGTCCTCCACGGTGTAGAGATTGCGCAGCACACTCGCAACCGCTTTGCAGTTCGGGAACTGCTTCTGGATTTCCAGCATGCCCTCTTTGTAAGACTCGATCTGCTCAATGCCGCGCGACATATCTCCGTCGTACGCCGGAATGCCAAGTGATGATTCAAAATCCTCATCGTTTGCAATGCAGACATCCACATACGCCATCAGACGGCGCATAACGCGCTGTGCGTCCTTCGTGGACCACATTTTTCCGCGGTAGTTCAGATCACATACCACCTGGATTTTTTCTCTCTGCAGAGCGCCAGAGCGTTCTCCAGCGCTTTTTCAATCTCTGTGCTGATGGCAGGCGTGATACCGGAAAAATAAAAGAAATCTACGCCATCAAGCAGTTTTTCCCAGTCAAATTCCTCTGCCTTTGCCATTGCAATTGCGCTGTAAGCGCGGTCATAAACCACGCTCGTCGGGCGGATATTCGTTCCCTTTTCAAAATAGTAAATACCAACGCGTCCGCCGCCCCGCAGCACACGGGATGTATCGACGCCGAACCGGCGGATCTCATTGACGGCTGCCTGTCCCACCTGGTGCTCCGGCACTTTTGTCACGTACGAAACATCGTCCCCGAGTGTCGCCAGGGAAACCGCAACATTCGCCTCCGCGCCGCCGTAATTGGCTTCAAATGTATCTGCCTGTAAAATTTTCAGATGCTCCGGTGTTTTCAGACGCAGCATCACTTCTCCAAAAGTAAGTACCTTCATACTAAAATCCCCTCCAAAAGCAATTTGCTTTTTTGTCTCAATACCTCTTTATCTTACGCTGTTTTCCCCACGGACGCAAGAAAAACCTGCGGAAACCACCCCCGTTTTCCATCGCAGAAAAGCACAAAAAAGAGGCTTTCTGTTTCTCTTCAGAAAGCCTCTTTTCGTGTATTTCATTATTCTTTTACTGCTCCCAGTGTAATACCGGTTACGAAGTATTTCTGCAGGAACGGATATACAATCAGCATAGGAACAAGGGCGATAAATACCTTTGCTGCCTCCAGTGATTTGTTGGAGTTCTGTGCTAACTGCTGATACTGCTCTGCAGTCAGGGTTACGCCTACCGGGATCTGAACGGAGATCTGACGGATGTAGGTCTGTAACGGATAGTTCGTCTCTTTGTTCATTAATACCAGGCCCTGGAAATACTCGTTCCAGTAACCAACGGATGTAAACAGGACGATGGTTGCGATAACCGGTTTGGAACACGGAACTACAATCTGCCACAGGATACGCCACGGTCCGGCGCCGTCTACACGGGCTGCCTCCTCGAGGTCTCCCGGGATGCCGCGGAAGAAGTTCATCATCAGGAGTACGTTGAATACCGGAACAGAACCAGCCAGAACCAGTGCTGCCATCGTATCGATCATACCATAATTTTTAACGGTGATGAACCACGGAATGGTACCACCATTGAACAGCATACAGAATACCAGGATCCACATCAGGACATTTCTCGGTTTGTACTCTGTTTTGCTCTTTGCCAGCGGATAGGACATCATAATCAGGACAACCATGGTCCATATGGTTCCAATCACAACTCGCTTGATGGAAATCCAGAAGGAATTCCAGAATGCGGAATCACCCATAATCAGGCTGTAGGATTTTACGTTTGATCCGATCGGGTAAATCGTTACAAGACCGCCCTCAGCGGCTGCTTTTGAAGAAATAGATACGCAGAACGTATACCATAACGGATAAAAACAGCTGAATGCCAGGAGAATCAGGATGATAGCATTTATGACTTTAAACGCTTTGCTGCCAAAACTCTTGCTTTCTATCATAATTTCTGCCCTCCTTAGAAAATCTTGTAATCAGCAAACTTGTAAGCACAAACATAAGAAGTAACAACCAGCACGAAGCTGACAACAGATTTAAAGAGACCTGCTGCAGTAGCCAGCGAGAACTGCATGTTTGTAATACCAATACGGTATACGTATGTATCGATGATATCACCAGTTTCAATAACCAGCTGGTTGTACATGTTGAATACCTGGTCGAAACCTGCATTCAGAACGTTGCCCATTGCCAGTGTGGTCAGAAGAACGATGGTCGGAACCAGTCCCGGGATGGTGATGTGCCATACACGTTTCCAGCGGCTTGCGCCGTCGATTGCGGCTGCCTCGTAAAGGCTCGGGCTGATGCCGGTCAGCGCTGCAAGATAAATAACTGCGTTGTAACCGAACTCTTTCCATACATCGGTTCCGATCAGTAACTGACGGAAGATGCCAGGCATGGTCATCGGAAGAACGGTATCCGTTGCACCCATTGCGCTGCGGACCGTGTTGAAAATTCCGTTTGCGCCAAGGATATTGGTGATGATGTTTGCAAGGATAACCCAGGATACGAAGTGCGGCAGATATACGATCGTCTGAACCGTCTTTTTGAACTTCATATTCTTTACCTCATTCAGCAGCAGTGCGAACACCAGCGGAATGATGATATTCAGGATAACCTTTGCGATTGCAATAATCAGAGTATTGACAAGTGCCCGTTTTGCATCCGGGATAACGGTCAGGTATTTAAACCATTTCAAACCTACCCACGGAGAGCCGAACCATCCTTTGCTCGGATTGTAATCCTGGAATGCCATTACAATACCAACCATCGGAACGATAGAAAACATAAACAGCCAGATATAACCCGGCAGAACCATTAACGTATAGTGAAAGGAATTTGACAGCCCGAGATGGCCTTTTTTCTTCTTCACGGCAAGCTCCTCCTTTGATGTCATTTTTTTAAAGTAGTGGGGTACAGGCTTTCCTGTACCCACCCTCCACATCATACATTTACATTAGTTACTCAGCCAGGTAATCTTTTACCAGCTCAAGGATCTGATCACCACCCTGTACATGCCAGTCGGTGCAGAACTGATCCCACTCGTCAAGGCTCTTCGCACCAGTGATGAACTGAAGGATACTCTTGTCTTCCAGGTCAGAAATCTGGGTCCAGTAGGTATCCATTCCGTCGATGGTGTAGTACAGTTCAGAATAGATCTTGTGATCCGGCTCAAGTGTTGCGTATGGACGATCACCAATCAGCAGTGCATAGAATCTGTTGAACTGTCCGTTGTTGGTGTTGACATCCATATCGGTTACTGCCAGATCTCTGGATCCGTCATAGTCCTCAGAGATAACGTCTTTCAGAGTTGCGGCATCGTTTGCCAGGTTCTTGTACAGACCGTTGAATTTGCTTCCGCCCTGCTGATAATCATCTGCGCTTGCTTCGCCTTTGATGATTCCCATCAGTGCATCATACTCATACTCGCACTCATCGGTAGCTGCCATACAGTTACGCAGCGGATACCAGCCGATTGCTACAGAAGTATCGAAGGTAGACTCATCACGAACGAGTACGTTGTTCATGATAACAATGGCTTTCTTCACATCATCCGATGCGTTTTTGTTTACCATAGTATAAGTGGTTCCAACGTCTTTCATATGAATATTCCACTCACCGTCTTTGGTGTACAGCGGATATGCCTGCCAGTTTGCATTGTTATCGTTACGGAAGGAATCCGGGTTTCCGTATCCAAGGCTCCACCATGGTCCCATGAAGATACCGCAGGTTCCGTTCTTAACATTGTTTGCATTGTCGCCGTTGGTTGTGGTTCCAACCTCCGGGTTGATGAGGCCTTTTTCATACCAGTCATGTAAGGTGGTAAGGGCTTCTTTCATTTCATCTGTTGTAGTTCCCCAGTACAGTTCGCCGGAATCATCTTTCAGAAAATATCCCGGTGTTGCATTGAATGCCTGATATACAGCATCGAACCGTATCCGTTGTTGGAGGAGTTCAGGAAGTTGGAGTAGGTTCTTCCGCCGTTATCAATACCTGCGATTGCATAATCCGGGCTGAGACCTGCGTCTTTAAATTTCTGAGCTACTTCGCCGAGTTCATCTACGGTCTTCGGAACTTCCAGTCCTAACTGATCCAGCCAGTCCTGACGGATAAAGTACAGGTAAACACCATCGGTATCTACCGATATGTTTGGCAGTGCACAGAAGGTTCCGTCTACGGTTGCATTGTTGATCGCACGTCCTTCGGTAGTCTCGATGATTTCTTTTACCTGTTTGGATGCGTACTGGTTGAACTCCGGCCAGAGGTCTGCAAGAAGATCTGCTCTTGCTGCCTGTACCAGGTAGTTACGGGTTGGTGCAACGACTGCATCCGGAAGGGAAGCAGATGCGATCGCCAGAGATACTTTCTGCTGGAAGTCAGATGCATTACCTGCAGTCCAGTCGCAGACAACTTTGATGTTGTAGTTATCCAGAAGGTATCTGGTGTACTGGTTGTTATCTACGGAATCGCCGTCCGGAAGTGTGGTATCCTTCGGGTCGATCTGATATCCATAATGTACTTCTACGACATGATCAAATTTTGCAAACGCACGATCGTCATTTTCACCCGGTACTGCATCGTCTGCTTCATCAGCTGCTGCAACCCAGTCACCAGAACCTGCTGCATCGCCGGAGCCGCTGTCCGATGAGGTATCCTTTGCTTCATCGCCGCCTGCCGTACTTGATGCTGTTGTGCCGCTGCTCTTGCTGTTTGCGTCAGAACTGTCTCCTCCAGTGCTGCCACATGCTACCAGGCTTACGATCATGGTGCTTGCCAGTAATGCAGAAATTACTTTCTTTTTCATTTGGTGTCCTCCTTGTGATTTACGTTCTTTTTGCGTGCTCCGTTGTTGCTTTTGTCCAGGCTTACGAAGAATCCATTGTTTTTAATCATACGTTTTGCCTAAAACTTTCACATTTTCGTCACACTTTTTATGCAATGATTATACCTCTTCTCCACCCGTTTTGACAAGCATTTTTTATGTATTTTTCACAATTTATTTCGTTTTTTTAATTCATATTGTCGATTTTGTACACTATTTTAAAATTTATAGTCAATCTTGACTTTTTCTTTTTCGTTATTCTTTTATCTATTGACGGATTTTTTGTGCTTTTTCCGTCATTTTGTATATTCCTCGTATTTTCAGACATTTTACCTGCAGAGCCTTCTACCGGCAGTTCCCTCCGAATGCCGGGCAGCACAATAAAAAAGAACCTCTTATCTCTCCCCGGGAATTACTTCTTTCCGGAAACATAAGAGGTTCCTTTTCTTTTTTTGTTCTTTATTCTGCTTTTTTTCTTCTCTTTTGGAATAATAATATTCAGTACAATCGCCGCAACAGCTGCCGGAACAATACCGGAGCCGCCGAAAATCAGCTGGATATAATAAGGAAGCTCAGAAGTTGCTCCCGCTGTGGAACCAAGGCCGTAGCCAAGACCCAGTGCAACAGAAACGATCGTGATCTCACGGCTCGTAATCGGCTCTTTTGTGATGAGCTGGATACCGGAAACCAGAATTGACGCAAACATCATAACGGCTGCACCGCCGAGTACGGACTGCGGCATAATGGATACAAATGCTGCAATCTTCGGGCAGAGTCCGCAGAGGATCAGGAAAATGGCTCCGCAGGAAAGTGCCATACGGTTTACGATTTTTGTCATCGAAATAATGCCGACGTTCTGTGCAAAAGAAGTATTCGGGAGAACGCCAAGTGCTGCTGCAAAGCTGGATCCGAGACCGTCGCAGATGATACCGCCGGAAAGCTCAGAATCGGTTGCCTCGCGGTCCATACCGCTCTCTACGCAGGCGCAGATATCGCCGACCGTCTCAACGGTTGTTACGATGAACATGATCGCTACCGGGAGAATTGCCTCCACACGGAAGACTGGTTTTACCTCAGCCAGTTTTCCAAAGCCTGCAATACCAGGGAGTGCGAACCAGGACGCATCTTTTACCTGCTGGAAATTGACAACCCAGGAATATGTATAGGAAACAGTGCTTCCATCCTCAAGAACCGCCGTTCCGGTATGCGGCAGAACCATGGTCATAATAATAGCTACCACGTAGCCGACTAAAATACCGATCAGAATTGAAGCCGTGCTTAAGATTCCCTTCGGATTTGTAAAGTGCTTCAGTGCCAGCGTTACAATCAGAACGACCATGCCAAGGAACAGGTTCTGTATGGAACCGTAATCGTTCGTTCCGGAACCGCCGCAGAGATAATTGATTCCAACCGGAATCAGCGAAAGACCGATCGCCATAACGACGCAGCCGGTAACAACCGACGGGAAAAATTTACGAAGCGGCTTTAAACAGACGCCAAGCACGCCCTCAAACAGACCGCCGACAATTGTCGCACCAAGGATAGCGCCGTACGTCAGCGCGCCCTGTCCCAGCACGGCTGTCACGCTCTTGAATACGCCGAGGAATCCAGAAGATGTACCCATAACAATCGGTACTTTACCGCCGATCGGTCCAATCGAAAACATCTGTACCAGTGTTACAATACCGGCTACTGTCATTGCATTCTGCAAAAGAGCCGTACGAAGTGCACCGTAGCCCGCATCCGCCGTCAGACCGCACGCTCCCATGATGATCAGAAGCGGGGTAAGGTTTCCTACGAACATCGCCATTATGTGCTGCAATCCAAGCGGAATCGCCTGCTTCAGCGGAATCCGTCCTTCAAAGGTGTACGGGGTTCCCATAGCTGAACTTTTTTCTTTTTTCATTGCTTTTCTCCTGCTTTTGTAGATTTGGGCTGCCTTGCCTTTCGGTATGGAATATGCCCTGCACAGCCGGAATTTTTCCGGCAAAGCGTCCTTGTTTTTTCTTATAGATACTTATAAGTTTTTCTTTTTAAACAAGTCTTCTTCATAAGCTGTGCTTTTATGTAAAAAGATTATCATGTTTCTTTTTTCCCGTCAACCCGCATCTTGTACAGAATTCCATAAAAAGGAGACACCGGTCTGTGTTCCTCATCTCACAGATCAATGTCTCCTTGTTTTCTTCCTTCAATTTAAGCGTTTTGGAAATCCTCAATCGCTTTTACGGTGCGGTTATATTCTTCCGTCACCTTCTGCATCAGATCATCCGTCTCGGTCTCCTGCAGCGGTCTTAACCGCTCGGTCAGCTCGGCGCTTGGCTCGTACAGATTGTTAAAGCCAAGATTCTGGCACACGCCTTTTAATGTATGAGCTGCACGGAATGCAACCTCAATATTTCCGTCCGCCAGTGCCTGGCAAAGCTCCTGATAGCTCGGATCCTGAGGAAATTTTAAAATGATCCGCTGAATCAGAGACTCACTGCGAAGCCGCTGAACGGTTTCCTCGTAATCTGCTCCCATCTGCATGTAGCAATCTTTTAATGTCATCTTCTCTTCCTCTTCCCTGTATGCAAATTCATTACATATTAATGCAAACAAGTTCTTTATCAATACATAAATAATTATATTTCTCACGCAAGCTCTTGTCAACTTCTGCTTTTCATTATTTTTGCATTATTTTTGTTTACTATACGCTCTATTTCTGAACATAAAACATCTTTTTTCTTACGTTTTTCTTACGTTTTTATCTTACCTGTATATTGCATTCATGCATAATAATACAACTTACTCGCATATTCTGTCGTTTTATTCACACGGTACCGCGTGAAAGTCTATTTCTTCTGTCTAGTCTCGTTGCAAAATGTAATGTTTTTTGTACCCTGTAATTTTCGTTATTTTTCTGTGTTTCTTCTATCTTTTATGCAAAAAGGGACCCTCGGTCTTAACCGGAGATCCCTTTGGATTTCTCAAAATCAGATTAGCAGATTCCCTGAGCCATCATAGCGTCAGCTACTTTCTCAAAGCCTGCGATGTTAGCGCCCATAACATAGTCGCCCTCATGGCCGTAACGTTTTGCAGCATCAACCATGTTGTGTGTGATGTTGATCATGATATTTTTCAGTTTTGCATCAACTTCATCGAAGGTCCAGGACAGACGCTCGGAGTTCTGGGACATCTCGAGTGCGGATGTTGCAACACCACCTGCATTTGCAGCTTTTCCAGGTGCGAAGATTACGCCGTGCTCCTGCAGATATTTGGTTGCTTCCAGAGTAGTAGGCATGTTAGCGCCCTCGCATACTGCAGTGCATCCGTTCTCAACAAGTGCTTTTGCATCCTCAAGCAGCAGCTCGTTCTGAGTTGCGCAAGGAAGAGCAAGGTCTGCTTTTACAACCCATACGCCGCGTCCTTCGTGGTACTCAGAGTTTGGACGATATTTCTTGTACTCGGTCAGACGGGCACGATTTACTTCTTTGATCTCTTTTAATGCAGCTACATCGATTCCGTCTGGATCGTAAACCCATCCGTTGGAGTCAGAGCAGGTGAGAACTTTCACACCAAGCTGAGTAGCTTTCTCGATTGCATAGATTGCAACGTTTCCGGAACCGGATACACAAGCAGGTCTTGCCTGCGATGTCGATGCCGTTCAGTTTCAGCAGCTCCTGGGTCAGGTACAGCAGTCCGTATCCGGTAGCCTCTGTTCTTGCTAAAGATCCGCCGTAGCTTAAACCTTTACCAGTCAGAACGCCTTCGTATACGCCGCGGATTCTCTTGTACTGTCCGAACATGAAGCCGATCTCTCTTGCGCCTGTTCCGATGTCACCAGCCGGTACGTCGGTGTCTGCGCCGATATATTTGCAAAGCTCTGTCATAAAGCTCTGGCAGAATGCATGATCTCTCTGTCAGATTTTCCTTTCGGATCGAAGTCAGAACCACCTTTACCTCCGCCGATCGGAAGCTGGTCAGTGAGTTTTTGAATACCTGCTCGAATCCCAGGAATTTGATAATACCAATATTTACAGAAGGATGCAGACGGATTCCTCCTTTGTAAGGTCCGATTGCACTGTTAAACTGTACACGATATCCGGTGTTTACATGAGCCTGTCCTTTATCGTCTACCCACGGCACACGGAATTTGATCTGACGCTCTGGCTCTACCATTCTCTCCAGAAGAGCAACTTTTCTGTATTTTTCCTCGTTTGCTTCAATAACAGGGCGAAGAGATTCCAGAACCTCTTTGACTGCCTGATGGAATTCCGGCTCAGCTGGGTTTTTTGCAACTACGGACTCAATAACCTCATCTACGTATGACATGTTAGTTTCCTCCTTGAAATTTCTCCCTTAATGTAGTGCAGAAAGATTTCTTTAAAAGATCCATCTGCGGTTCTCATCAGCCTTAAAGCGTGGAGAAAATCATTTCCGCACTCTCTCGCGTCTCCGGTGGATTCTCCCGTCCTCCGGATCACTTAATTTTATAAGGTCAACGATTGGTTGATATTATAGCATAAAATATCCGGTTTTTGCAATATTTCACGCAAAAAATTCCTAATAAATCATGATTTTGTAGCGTTTTCTAATATTTACCCAGTATTTTTGTCGATTTTGTATATTTTTACCGAAAGTACTATAAAATTTCGCGTGCTGATTCTTTAGAAAATAAAGATTAGCTGCGGTTTTTTGTTTTTATATTAGGTGTTTTCGATTTTTTCTTCACGCTCCAGCCAAAGGTTCCCTGCTTTTTCCCGATTCCAAAGTACTCTCCGTGGGAATACACAATCGGTTTCGCGCGGTTCAGATCGAAGCGGCCGCGCTCATCCATGTATGCCTCATCCGCATGGACAGCCACAACTTTTGCAAGAAACATGTGATGCGAGCCCAGTTCGAGCACCTGCTCCACTTTACACTCGATATTAACCGGCGACTCCCCGATCATCGGTGCGGAAATCTCCTCCGCCTCGACTTTCGTCAGTTTCATCTCTTTGAACTTATCCACATCTCTTCCCGAGCGCACGCCGCAGTAGTCGGTCGCATAGCAGAGGTCCTCCGTCGTCAGGTTGATGACGAACGCACCGCTCTCTTTGATCATCTGATAGCTGTAGCGTTCCGGCCGCACCGAGATCGATACCATCGGAGGATTCGTACACACCGTGCCGGCCCAGGCAACGGTGATGATGTTGTCCTCCCCGTTCTTTCCGCGCACCGACACCATGACCGCCGGCAGCGGATACAGCATATTTCCCGCTTTCCATGTCTGTTTTCCCATTCTTATTTCTTTCCTTTCCTCTTTTTCACCCTTTTATGACCGAAAAAAGCGTGCCCCGGATCTGTTTTCAGGCCCGGAACCACGCTTTTTTATTTTTTCTGTTTTTACTGATTCTGCAGCGCCATCATAAATGCCGGAATCAGCTGTTTCTTTCTCGATACAACACCCTTCAGCTCGCAGCTGACCTCGTTGACCGGAAGATCTTCAAAAGCTTTTTCGATGACTTCCTTTGCCCCGCTTCCATAATACAGAAGCTCTGTAGATTCTTCTATAATATTGGTCAGCATAAAGAATACCATCTCGATGCCGTGTTTTCCGCACTCGCTTTCCATCTGCGGCAGAAGCTGTTCCTTGATGGATTCCAGCTCGCCCGCATCGAGGGATGTAATCTGGCCGACACCAAACGTAACATCGCCCATGATGAATTTTTTGAAATCCTGGTAGAAAATTTCTTCCGGTGATTTATCTTTCAGGTTGCTTCCTGCACGGAACATTTCGGATGCAAACTCCGGAATGCTGATGCCTGCAATGTCCGCCAGTGCCTCTGCTGCCGCTTTGTCAAGAAACGTACACGTCGGCGACCGGAACATCAGCGTATCGGAAATGATGGCTGCGCAGAGCAGTCCTGCGATGTTCGGCGCGATCTCCAGCTCTTTTTCCTTATAAATTTCATACATAATCGTTCCCGTGCAGCCCACCGGCTCATTGCGGAACATAACCGGCGCCATCGTCTCAAGTGATCCCAGACGATGATGGTCGATGATCTCGAGAATCTCCGCCTCTTTGACGTTATCGACCGCCTGTGATTCCTCATTGTGATCGACGAGAATCAGTTTCTTTCCTGCATTTCCGATCAGGTTCCGACGGGAAATCGTTCCCACATATTTTCCTTTCTTGTTCAGAATCGGGAAATCGCGGTGTCTCTGATTTTTCATAACTTCTTTGATATCATCGAGGAAATCTTCGGTGTTGAACGTGATCAGATTGCTTCTGCGCATCAGATATTTGACCGGAATACTCTGGTTAATCAGACGCGCAATCGTATACGTGTCATGCGGACTGCTGATGATCACACAGCATTTTTCCTCTGCAAATTTCTGAATCGTTTTCGTCACCTTTGCGCCAAGTCCGACGATAATGCAGCTTGCATCCATCTCGATTGCACAGAGCTGGTCCTCCGCACGGTTTCCGAGAATGACAAGGTCATCTTTTTCGATGTAGTTCTCCATCGTATCCGGATGGAATGCGCCGACAACGACTTTTCCGCGGATAAAATATCCATGCTCATTTCCGACAATGACAGATCCGTCCAACGTATCCGCGATACTGCGGTATTGCGTCCTTGCCAGTGACATGACATGGCTGTCATAAGAATCCATATAGGATTCCGCGATATCACTGACCGTGATCACGCCCTGCAGATCATTGTCCGGCGAAGTAATCGGCAGTGTGACTACATTGTTGTTTTTCATCATGGAATACGCTTTTTTCACGGAAATCGTACCCGGCACGCTCGGCACCTCGTGAATTTCAATTTCCTTTACCTGCGTTCCCGCATTCGGCAGGTAGCCCGGCGCACGCACCCCAAAGCGTTTCAGCACATACTCGGTCTCCTCGTTGATCTGACCGGCACGGCGTGCCACGTAGGTTTTTGTTTTATCCGTTCTGTTTTTGATATCCGCATAGGCAATCGCCGAACAGATCGAATCCGTATCCGGATTTTTATGTCCAATTACATAAACTCTTGAATTTGATTTCATAATAGTACTCCTCCCTTCTGTATGTTTGTGGTATACAGTAAGTTCGTCCCGGTAGTTTTACTTCTTTTTTTGTAACGACTACAGTTACTGCTCACTTCGTGACCAGTAACCGCCGCCCTGCACATGCAAATTCGCTCCGCGAAGTTCCGGGCGGCCACCTGAATCACTTTCTCCTGCAGCCGCGCAGCAAGTGCGCGTCTCAGTAATTTTGGTAACGACTACACACATATTACCATCCTTTTTTCATCTGGTCAAAGAAAATCTTTTATGTTAAGATAAACGCAGATAGAAAAACGTGCAAAATTGAACCCGATTTTTTCATAAATCCACAATTTTCCTCTCGTTTTCCTGTTATTCTTACGAAAAAGGGGTGTTTCATTATGTCAGAAGAAAAATTAACCATGGATGACTTCTCCGCAGAGCTGGAAGCTTCCTTCAAAAAAATTGAGGAAGGCGACATGCTCACCGGAACCGTCATCTCCGTAGATGAAAAAGAGGTGATTCTCGATCTGAAATACTACGCAGAGGGTGTCATCCGCGCCGAGGACTTCAGCAACGAGCCTGGCTTCTCCTTAAAAGACGCTGTTCAGGTCGGTGACGAAATCACCGCAACCGTGATCCGCAAAGACGACGGCCACGGCAACATTCTTCTCTCCCGCGCAGAGGCAAACGATATCCTCGCATGGGAAAAACTCGCACAGTACAAAGAAGAGAAAACCGTACTGGATGTAAAAGTCAAAGGAATCGTAAACGCCGGTGTTATCGCTTACGTCGAAGGAATCCGCGGCTTCATCCCGGCTTCCAAACTCTCCCTGAACTACGTGGAAGATCTGAATGAATACTTAAACAAAGACATTCAGGTACAGGTTTTTGACCTCGACAAAGAAAAAGACCGCCTGATCCTCTCCGCCCGCGAAATTCTCCGCGAGAAAGCAGACGAAGAGCGCAAAGAGAAAATCTCCAACGTAGAAGTCGGCCTCGTCACCGAAGGAACCGTTGAGAGCCTGCAGCCATACGGCGCCTTCATCAGCCTCGGAAACGGCCTCTCCGGCCTCGTCCACATCTCCCAGATCTGCGCCAAACGAATCAAACATCCATCCGCAGTCCTGGCAGTCGGCGATAAAGTCAAAGTAAAAGTCATTGCCATCAAGGACGCAAACTCAGTCTCTCCATGAAAGCCCTCGATGACGTTGCAGCTGAGGAGATCCAGGAAGAAACCATAGAACTCCCGGAGACAGAGGAAGTGACAACGACACTGGGATCGCTGTTTAAAAATATTAAGCTGAACTAAAGTGGCTGTTCCCGTTGTTATAACAGCATTTTCCAGGGGTTTTGCAGCATCACAGATTTTACCCCCATGACACGTAAACATAAAGCAGCGGCTGTACCGGATTTTTCTTTTCCGGTACAGCCGCCACTGTTATTTTATACCGGCATCGCCGCCACAAAATAATACATCACAATAAAATGACAGAAGCTGCCACCCATCACAAACAGATGGAAAATTTCATGTGTTCCGAACTTTTTATGCTTCGCATTAAACATCGGCATTTTTAAGGAGTAAATCACCCCGCCGACCGTATAAATGATGCCGCCCGCCAGCAACCATCCAAATGCCGGCCGTGAAAGAGCCAGAAACAGCGGATGAAATGCCAGTACACACAGCCATCCCATTGCGATATACAACACTGAGGAAAACCACCTCGGACAATTGATCCAGAATGCCTTGACGAGAATTCCGCCAATTGCTGCTGCCCACACCAATGCACAAAGTACAATTCCCGTCCGTCCATGCAGCGCAATCAGACAGATCGGCGTATAACTTCCCGCAATCAGCACGGAAATCATCATATGATCAAACTTCTTCAGTCGACGGTTTACCTTCCCATTTACATCAAACGTGTGATACACGGTGCTCGCCAGATACAGCAAAATCATACTCAGCATAAACACCGCCATCGCAACCACATGCAGATGATCCGGCTCCCGCGCCGCCTTCAAAAGCAATGGCAGCGTTCCCACCACCGCCAGGATCAGCGCAATCCCATGTGTAATCGCACTGCCAGGATCCTTGATTCCATTTTTCTGATATACTTCATTCTACTCACTCCTTTCCTGTCAGAAACGCTGTTTTATTTCAATTACCGTCTCACATAGTTTTTATTACTACTTGTTGCCGTTTCTTTTATTATAACAGGATGAAATTATTTTGCAAGTCAAAATATCTGGTTTCTTCCGGAATCGTTCGACACATTTTCACAAAAAACAGACTTTCCGCATCCACACATTGTTGTGTCTGTTCGAAAAGTCTGTTTTTGATTCTTATTTCGCCTTGATCAGCTTCCATTTCTCTGTCCGCGAAAGCTGTTTAATCTCCCACTCCCGCCGCATCGCCTCTTCTTTGGAGGAATACGTTTCAAAATACACCAGTTTTACCGGTCTCCGGCTTTTGGTGTATTTGGCACCTTTTCCCACATTGTGTGTCTCAACGCGGTGCTCAAGATTGTTGGTCCAGCCGGTGTAAAGTGTTCCATCGCTGCATTCCACGATGTAAGTGAAATTTTTCGGATGTTCCTGCACCTTACTGCATTGCCAGCTCATCTACAGCCAGTTTCAGCGCACCCATGATACCCTGATTGTCGTTCAGGCTTGGAAGTACAATGTAGCTGTCGAGATCCTCAAGTTCTTTTGTTACAAGATATCCGTTCAGCTGTTTCTTTACTTCTTCTCTTACGAGCGGCATCATATGCTCCTGATGCATAACGCCTCCGCCCAAAACGATTCTCTGCGGGGAGAGCAGCATGATGCAGTCTACAAGTGCCTGTCCGATATAGTAAGCCTCAAGCTCCCATACCTCTTTTTTGTCTGCCAGCTCAATACCTTTTTTGCCCCAGCGTGCTTCAATGGCAGGACCTGCAGCAAGGCCTTCCAGGCAGTTGCTGTGATACGGGCATTTTCCGCCGTAAGTATCTTTCGGATGTCTGGTCAGCAGAACGTGTCCGCCTTCCGGATGAAGCATGCCGTGCAACAGCTTGCCATTGGAAATAATTCCCATTCCAACGCCCGTTCCGATGGTGATGTAAATGCTGTTGTCCAGACCTTTTGTGATTCCCCAGGTAGCCTCACCCAGTGCAGAACCGTTTACATCGGTATCAAATCCAACCGGGATGTCCAGTGCATCTGCGAAAGCGCCTACGATGTTGTAGTTCTTCCATGCTAATTTGGGAGTTGTGGTAATGTAACCATATGTTTCGGATTTTCTGTTCAGGTCGATCGGTCCAAAGCAACCGATTCCCAGTGCCTGAATGTCCTTCTCTTTGAAATACTCAATCATTTTCGGAACGGTAATTTCCGGTGTCTCGGTCGGGATAGAAATTCTCTCATAAATTTCTCCATTTGCGTTTCCAATTGCGCAGACCATCTTTGTTCCGCCTGCTTCTAATGCTCCAAGTCTCATTGTGTTTTTCTCCTCTCTTATGCTTCTGGATTTGAGCAGATTACAGAAAGTTTTCCTTCAAATCTGCATCCATTAAAATTAGCCGGTATAATAAAGTGAGTACCTTTCTTAACCGGAATACCGTTTACAGTACCCTCTCCGGCGATTACACTTACATTAGTATAATATTTTTTCGCATCCAAGGTGAATACACCGTCGATGTCGTATTTATCTACAGAGTAGAACTTGCATGTTACAAAATGGGTATGTACCGCGCCCGGGATTTCCTCTGTAAAGGTATCGATATCTGCCGTTTTAAACGGAGCCTCGATAACATCGATACTCTGCTCTACATGAAGTTGTCTCGGTTTGCCGTTCTGCAGTCTGTCATAATCGTATACACGATAGGTGATATCGCTGCTCTGCTGTGTCTCCAGAATCAGTGTGCCGCCTTTGATGGCATGTACGCATCCCGGATTGATCTGGAAGAAATCTCCCTTATGTACCGGCACTTTGCGGATGAAATCGCTCCACTCATGATTGCGGATCATTTTCTCCACTTCTGCCTTGTCTTTTGCATTGTGTCCGATAACAATTTCTGTACCCGGTTCGCAGTTCAGCACGTACCAGCACTCGGTCTTTCCAAGAGATCCATTCTCATGCTCTCCTGCATAAGCATCATCTGGATGAACCTGGATGCTCAGATCATTTTTTGCATCAATGATCTTGATCAGCAGCGGAACCTGGCTTCCCGGGTAATTTCCGAAAATTTCCGGCTCCTCTTTCCAGAGCTCACCTAATGTTTTTCCATCAAATCTTCCGCCTGCCACATGGCTCATTCCGTTGGCATGTCCGCTGATCGCCCAGCACTCGCCGGTTGTATCGCTCGGAATTTCGTAATCAAATACGTCTCTTAACTTTGTTCCACCCCAGATTGCTTCTTTGAACACCGTCCATAAATAAAAGCTCCATATTTTTCTAATCCTCCTTGTTTTCAGGATCTGTCCACTACGTCTATTTTAACCGATAACAGCCAAAAACGAAACCCCTAAAATGACAAACTTTCACATTTTCTGTAACCGGTTACTTTCCTTTTATTCCGCCTTTTTTCTATATCAAAACAATCCTGTTTGTTATATGTAAAGCTGACTGTTTTCAGCCAGCCTTTTTTATAAAAAGCAATCGAAAAACGGTATTTTACCATCCGCGGTCTGCGCCGCCTTTTTTGTATTCAAAACCTGTAAAAAAGATTCGATTGCGAATCCTACACTTTATAATACTTTCCCGCATCCCATTTCGTGCAGGTCCTCTTTTTTATTCCGAAATTGCCGGGAGATATACCATAGGATCAATGGCTTTTCCATCTTTTTTCATCTCAAAGAAAAGATTGCTTCCCTCTTTTACATAATATTTCGTCGGTGCTGCAACTGCTCCGATCCGTGCTGCTTTCTGAACTTTCTGGCCTGCCTCGAGGGAAACGTCTGTGAGCTGTCCGTAGATGGCTTCGTATCCATTTCCAAGATTCATGGTGACGGTGAGGCCGGTTCTTGCATCATTTTCCACACTCACAACTTCTCCGTCCGCTGCCGCCAGAACCGGAGTTCCTTCTGCCGCCGAGAAAACAACGCCTGGATTGCACTGGTAAAGATCCAGTGTCGGGAAATAAACGGTATTTTCCATGTTATACGGAATCAGAACTGTTCCAGTAACCGGCAGTTCCATGATTGTCGCTTCGCTGAACATCAGATCCTGTGCAGCCCCTGCTGTCTCAACTGCCGTTTCCTGATTTTCTGCAGAATCCACAGTTCCGGATGCTGCACTCGTTTCTTCATTCGCCGCTGTTTCTCCTGATCCTGTTTCTCCGTTCTGATCCGCCGCTGTTCCGTTTACCGCCTGCGCGTCCTGTCTTTCTGTATTCCCATCTGATTCTTCCGGTGTATTCTGAGCCGTCTCTGCATCTGCTTCTGGATTTCCCACCGCCTCTTCTTCACACGCCGCTTCCATTTCCGGCACCTGTTCCAGACTGTTTTCCACATCATCTGCCTGATCCTGTACGGCACGCGTTCCGTCTGCATCTCCCGCCGTCTCCTCCGTCTGCTGTTCTGTAGTTCCGGTGCTTTCGTCCTCTGTAAGCTGTGCCGTCTCTCCCTGTTTCGCCTGATCTGCCTTACCGTTTCTCGCATCCTGCTGCCAGTCAGCACTCCGCCTGCAATCATCATTGCCAGTGCCGCTGTGATCACGCCGATTCTCAACTTGTCTCTTTTCATGTTCTTACCACCTCTGCTGATATCTTTTTAAGCATTTCAGAGGCGTTTCTCAATCTCTCGCTCTCCTCCTGCTTTTCCTACAGTAAGCAGTATTTCCCATCCGGCGCGATCTATACACAAAAACCGGATTTTTCCTTTCTGTTATCCACAATTTCTCCTCCGTGCTTTTTCATTTTGTGGAAAACATCTGCCGTTTCTGCGCACTTCGTGCAAAACATCCCCATCATTATCCACACTTTATTTTTGTCGTGTCAGGCGGATATTCGCAATGGTAATAGGAGACTTCCTTCATTTGGTTAAAAAAGAGCTGGAGACGGGAAAATTCCCAGTTCCAGCTCTTTTTTTTTGTTGTAATCTTTTTATTGCAGTCTTCCATACACCGTACTCGCATCCGCAATGCTGTCCACCGCAGATCCCGAATCCGTCATCGCCTCTGCCGTAACGAGTATGTACTCTTCTCCCCCGTATTCTGCAAAGCTGACCAGGCACTGACCCGCCTCATCGGTAAATCCGGTCTTTCCGCCTTCAATGACTGCCCCGTTCTCCAGTGTCGTACTCATCTCATAGCTGGTAAACCGGTGGAGCATCGTATCATACAGCGTAATTCCCTCCGGGTGTGATGCGGTAGCCTCCGTTGTGTAAACCTCCCTCGTCACGATCTCGCGAAACGTATCACTCTTCAGACACTCACTCATCAGCACCGCAATATCACGGCAGGTAGAATAATGGTTGTCGTTATGCAGTCCCGTGCAGTTCTCAAAATGCGTATTGGTAAGTCCCAGTTCTTCTGCTTTCTGGTTCATCATGGCCACAAAACCTTCTTCCGATCCGCCGACTGCTCTCGCCAATGTCTCACAGGCATCTGCGCCGGATGGCAGCAGCACACCATAGAGAAGATCACGAACCGTTGGCTGTTCGTACGGATTAAATCCCGCTACCGACGCATCCTGTGCCGTCAGTTCCTCGAAGATGTCCTCCGGAACCGTAATCGTCTCGTTCAGATCCGGAAGATTTTCAATGGTAAGCAGCGCTGTCATAATCTTTGTCATCGACGCCGGATAAATTCTCTCATCTCCGCCCAGATTCATCATCTCAGCCAGATCGCTTTCCCGCACCAGCAGGGCATGCTGACTGTTCAGACCATCTGACGAAATCTGCTGTACCGGCTCAGGCGTCGGTGTAATCTCCTCCTCCTGGCTGGAATCCGATATCGGCTCTGAACTGTCCCCAGCAAGAGAGGATGACGAAACCGAAGAGGATGCACTTGCGTTTCCATCCGTCTGTTTTTTTTCGTTCTTCTGCATCTGATATCCAAGCACGCCAATCAATCCGATAATGATAACAAGCAG
>ENA-OQDD01000082-OQDD01000082.1-human-gut-metagenome-genome-assembly--contig:-NODE-82-length-36858-cov-5.411641_pt1 | contig 36858 bp, 45 predicted proteins | sample MGYA00242507_ERZ504598 | MGnify/ENA primary metagenome ERZ504598 (study PRJEB26092, sample SAMD00036318) | human gut metagenome | host: Homo sapiens | study: EMG produced TPA metagenomics assembly of...
TTTTACCAACTATCGGCAGTCCTCTTCAGCGGACTCCAACCGACTTCTGCATGCGTGACGCGACGTTACCTTCGTCGCTTCCTCATCTTTAGATTCTAGACCTCATGCACCTAAACCTTGGGCTTTCAAACTGTCTTTTCCTCAACGCGGCTGTCATGCAAAAACGCCCGAACGCCAAGGAAGGCATTCGGGCGGAAGAATGTAACTATCGGCGCAGACCCAGACGCTCAATCAGGGAGCGGTAACGGTTGATGTCGACGCGCTTGAGGTAATCAAGCATACGACGACGATCGCCGACCATCAGCAGCAGACCACGACGGGAGTGGTGATCATGCTTGTGCTCCTTGAGGTGCTCGGTCAGATCAGCGATACGCTTGGTCAGCAGAGCAACCTGGACCTCCGGGGAGCCGGTGTCACCCTCGTGGGTAGCGTAAGTCTTGATGATTTCCTGCTTTTCCTCAGCCGTAAGTGCACGGCATCCTCCTTATATTGCTGCGCGGTGCTGCCGGTCCAATACCGGCGCGCTCTCTATCCGCGGGCGAAACACGCCAAGGGGAAATCATACACGAAGGGCAGACCAAATCGAATCCACAACAAATGGCGGATCAGACCACGTTCAGCAGACCTCCGAACAACACCACGGCGAGCGCGATGATCTCAATCGCGAAGAACAGCAGGAACGATGCCCAACTGCGCGTCAGCACATTGAATTTCGATTCCTTTTTGATGCATACCAGCAATCCGACCCAGAGCACCGCATAGAAGGCGACACCGCATCCGGCTGCGATAATGCCAAGGTTCGCCGCGTTGGCCAGCCCTGAGGAATCGCCGTACATCACGTAGGTGGCGTTCCAAAAGTTGAAGCTCAGCAGACATACGCCGGCGACGAACTGTTCGGCGGCGAGTCCCACCACGAAAACCGTGCCCCACAGCCATTTCTTCACATCCGCAACCATCAATCCCAAACCGGCCATCGCCATAATGGTGACCGTCCACGAAATCAGCGCCACGCCTTTGGGATCGAGGAAGCTGAGATTGGCCACCATCCAAGCCGCATCCTTGACTGCGATGACACGTCCCCACCAGTAAGGCGCGATCAAAGCCACCAGCACCAGCGCGATGAACAGCGCCCAATGCCCCGGATGCGATTTGCGCCGTTCGATATCGGCCAAGGAAAGATCGGACGCCTCAATGGATGCCGTTGGATGCTTGGAAACGTCGACCTGTTCGACCACGCCGTCGACGACTTCCGTCACCTTGTTGCCTTGCGTTTGTGCCATACCCGCTCCGTTGTATTGCGATTGTCGCACCGCTGTCACGACACGTCCAGCATACCCAGTCGTCGAAGCAATCGTACGGCAGGTATGCAAAAGGCGTGCCGTCAAGCACGCCTTTCTTCTTCTCTAACGATTGTGTGGAGCGGATGACGGGAATCGAACCCGCGTAATCAGTTTGGAAGACTGAGGCTCTACCATTGAGCTACATCCGCGTACCGTCTATGCCAGCCGAAGCCAACACGAAACGACTCGAGCCATTATACACACTCCCTCAACAATCGCAAGTCGAAATCGTAATAATTATTTTTCGACCACGCAAACCTGGTACGCTCCAACGCAACTTCGGCAGGAAGCTCGATATCGCCGTCCGAATCAAGACGCGCGATCTGACGTGCGGACGAGAAATTGAACAATCCCAATACCGTACGTCCTTCAACGTGGCGCACCACCGCAAGAACCGCATCATTATGCGCATCCCAAGTAGTGACCCATGCTTCCGGAGCGAACGCGGGATCGTCGCGCATCTCACGAACGCTCTTCAAACCGTCCCACATCTGCTTCTGCAGCGTGCCCGCCTGCTTGCGCTTGGCGCATTCTCCCAATTGAAGGGGCTGCGATGCAGATTACGCGAATCCTCGACGCGATCGGGATCCTCCTTGTATTCCCAGCCGTTGAGCTGCACGATTTCGTCGCCGCAGCTCAGCATGGGGAAGCCACGCAGGAACGACATGGCGGAATGCATCATCAGATCGCGTTTCATCGAAATGTCGAGCAGCGGCTTGTCATGCGTGATCAGCGCACGTTCCACACCGCACAGGCTGGCCGTGGTGCCGCAGCTGCGCGCGTCCTTCGATGCCTCGTCGTAGTTGTACAGCTCTCCCATAGCCCAGCTGCCAGGCACCGATCCCTCGTAGAAGTGTACAGGAATTCCTTATGCTTGAGCGGTCGATGCCGAGGCTCTCCTCCACCGGCTCGTCCAAGCCCCAGCCGATGTCGTCATGGCAGCGCAGGTAGTTGACGAACCAGCAGTTCTCCGGCAGCGCGTTAAGCTTGTCGAGCTGGTCTTTGAGCAGGCGCACGTCCCCACTGGCAAGCGCACTCCACAGATTCACCATGATCGACACGTTGTAAAGCATGTGGCATTCCGGCTTTTCCGGCGTGCCGAAGTAGGCGGCAAGCTCCTTGGGGGCCATCACCACTTCGCCCTTCAGCACTACGGCCGGGCAGACGCATTCGAGCACGATGCGCAGCATACGCACGATGGCGTGCACTTGCGGCAGATTGCGGCAGTTGGTGCCGAGTTCCTTCCAGATGTAAGGCACCGCGTCGATGCGGAACACTTCGACGCCAAGATTGGCGAGGCCAAGCACACTGGAGAGCACCGACACGAGCACGTTCGGGTTGCGGTAGTTCAGATCCCACTGGAACGGATAGAACGAGGTGAGCACCCACTTGTGCATCTGCTCGTTCCAGGTGAAGTTGCCGGGCGCGGTGGCCGGAAAGACTTCCGGCACCACGGCGTCATACTGGTCGGGGATGGTGCGGTCGTCGTGGCAGTAGTAGTAGTCCTGATATTTCGGATCGCCCGCTTGAGCGGCTTTGGCCCAGCGATGGCTGGATGCGGTATGGTTCATCACGAAGTCGAGGCACAGGCTGATGCCCGCCGCACGCAGTTTCTTGGTGAGCGCGGCGAGGTCTTCGTTGGTGCCGAGCGACGGGTCGACGGTGTCGAAATCCTCCACTGCGTAACCGCCGTCATTCTGCGGATGCGGCATTTTCAGCAGTGGCATCAGGTGCAGATAGGTGAGTTTCTGTTCCTTCAGGTACGGCACTTTGTCGGCAAGTTTCTTCAGATCCCCGGCGAACAGACCGGTGTACATGGTCATACCGAACATGTTGCCGCGCTTGTACCATTCCGGATCGGCGAGACGCTTGGTGTCGAGACGCTTCAGATCGGCGGGGCGCGCATCGTGGGCTTTGGCCATCAGCTCGGTGAGGTTGCGGAAGGCTTCGTCGGCCTGCTCCCCATACAGATCCGTCAATAGTTCGCGCAGTTCCTCACTATATTGTGCGACGCGCTCGTCAAATGCTTTGTCGGATTTGGACCGTGCCATTCCTTGACTCCTCTTCCCAGGGAACTTCGTTGTTATGAGTTGGATTCCGCAGCGTTCGTTGCCACGACGTTGGCACCAGTGTAGCGTGATTTTACGGTTTTATCAAACCGGTTCGAGGTGTTGTCGCGATTGACGTCAATCGATTGACGCAATCACTTGCGGTCACGCTTCTATCGTCACCACCGCGGATGCGACGGATCCGTCATGACTCATGGAAATATGGATTGCGCACGATTGATCATCCCCATCAACCGGCAATCCCAACGATTGCCGCAACTTGCGTCGCACCTCGGGCGAGAGCATGACACGGGGCACGCCGTGGGAATCGTCAAGTATTTCGATGCGCGCCCAAGGAAAATCGTCGAGCGTGTACGGATAGGCAATGTCTCCATCGGCATTTGCCCTGCGTGAAATCGCTTCGCACCACGCCTTGAGAAAAGCTTCCTTGCCCGCCCATCGGGCCGCAAGATGCACCGCCTCACCGTCCCTCTTGACCTGCACACGTTGAGCGGTCTGCCATAGCTCGCGCATGGAGAACAGGTTTCGCATGCGCGACCCCGGTTCGCCCAGTTGCTCGGCGAACGCAGGCACATCCACGACGTCATGCCCTAAACCCAGCATTTTCCAGCCTTTCGAAAGTTTTCAGGAAGAAACGAACCATGTCGACTTCCGCGAAGCAGGCGGGCGACACTTCGTTTTCATGCAAGGACACCATCCTACCTAAGCGCTTCATCTTCTGCCACCCGCATTGCGCGCCCCTCGTTTCGCGTCTGCACAAGTGAAAATACGACACCAAACGGAAATCGTGCAGACGGAAGTAGAGTGATTCAAGAATATGAAAATCCCGTATCTGCCGCGAAATACTGAGATTGCGACAGATAGGGATTTTGATGATCGTGCGTCTGAGCGCCAGAAATTTCAGGCGCTCAGACGCGGGAATCAGGCTTCGAAGTAGCCGGATGCGCCCAGGCGCGCGTTCGGGTCGAGCAGCATGGCCTTCTCCACCTCGTGCGCGTTGTAGCCGCGGCCATCCTCATGGAAGCGACGGTTGTCGATCGGCTCGTAGAGCGCGGCACGGCCCATCATGCCTTCCTCGAGGCGACGCTGGCCGGCAGCCAAACGCTCGTTGCGCGATCACGCCATGCATTCAGTGCCTCGACGCCCGCGGTGTTGGCCACTGCCGCTTCGAATGCGCCCGGATTGACGATCGCCGCAAAGCCGGACACGTGGCCGAAACCGAGCGACGTGGCCAGGCCCGCCTTGACGGAACCGACCTTCAGCGGCTCGCGCAGCCAGACCATGTGGTCGTCGCGCATGAGCTTCGGATCAACGCAGTCCAGGGCGGCATTCGCCGGAATCATGCCGGACCTGAACAGCTGGGTCAGACCGTTGACCTGGAAGATGCAGGCACCGCCCTTGGCATGGCCGGTGAGCGTCTTCTGCGAGATCACGAACAGCGGGTTGCCGTCGGCGCGGCCAATGGCGTGGGCCAACGTGTTGTGCAGTTCGGACTCGTTCGGATCGTTGGCGTTGGTGGACGTGTCGTGCTTGGAAACCACGGCGATGTCGTCCGGAGCGACACCGAGACGGGCCAGATCGCGCACCAGCTTGGAATCCTTGCCGCCCATGCCCGCTGCAAGCGCACCCAATCCCGGAGCTGGGATGGAAGTGTGCGCGCCGTCGGCGTAGGAGTGCACGAATCCGATTACGCCGGCAACCGGCAGACCAAGCTTCAACGCGATATCGCCACGGGTCAGCAGGATGGTGCCGCCGCCCTGGGATTCCACAAATCCGCCACGACGACGATCGTTGGCACGGGAGAAGAAGCGCGCGTCGATGCCCTTGGCGTACATTTCCTCCGAATTGGCGGTGGCGTTCATGTTGCCGAAGCCGATCACGGATTCCACACCGATGTCGTCGATCGCACCGGTGACCACGAAGTCGGCCTTGCCGAGCGCGATCTTGTCGGCACCCTCTTCAAGGGAGACGGCAGCCGTGGCGCAGGCGGAAACCGGCTGGACCATATTGCCGTAGCCGCCGATGTAGGACTGCATCACGTGGGCTGCGACAACATTCGGCAGAGCCTCCTGCAGAATGTCGGTCGGAATCTCATGGTTGAGGAAGCGATCCAAGTACAGCTTGCGCATGGAGCCATGCCGCCGAAACCGGTGCCCTGCGTGGAGGCCACCATCGACGGATGCACCGCCTCGAGGATTTCGGTCGGCGTGAAGCCTGCGGACAGGTAGGCGTCGACCGTGGTGACGATGTTCCACAAGGCGATCTTGTCGACATCGCCGACCATGGAGGCCGGAATACCCCACTTGACCGGATCAAAGCCCTTCGGGAACTGGCCGCCGACCGTACGGGTCATGGCCGCGCGACGAGGCACGCGAATCATGGAGCCGGCATGGCGGGTCACGTTCCATTCGCCGGATTCCGCATCGGCCGCGAAGCTGGTGTGCGCTTCATCAAGCTTGACGTACTCTTCGGCAATCTCACGAGTCGGAACCGAGAAGGTCACATCGTGGTCAAGGAACACCTCGGCCTCTTCCTCGTCAGTGCCGTCCTTGTAGTCGTTGCCCATGCCTTCGTCGAACGGACGCACGCCGGAACGGGCCACGACCTCGTCATGGTAACGTTCCGCGATATCCTCCTCAGGCACGAGGTTGCCATCAACGTCGTACCAGCCCGGCTTGGGGCTGTCGTTCCACGTCAGCAGGCCCATATTCCATGCCAGTTCGAGCACCGCGCCGGCAGACAGATCCACCTGTCCGTCGGAATGGATGCCGAGTTCGGCTTCGAAACGGGTGCGGCCGGAGCCCCATGGGCCAAGTTCACCCACGGACACGATGACGATTTCGTCTTCCGGACGTGCGCTGACGTTCTGCCAATCGGCAAGATCGACTTGGCCTGACGCGGAGCACGCGGGCTTGGCAGCGCCTTGATGAGCGTCTTGGCCGCGGTATCGGATTCGTTGCTTGCGATTGCGTTCTTGGCATTCGCCGCTTCCGCTTGGGCCGCGTCTTCCATGGCTTCCGCACGCAGTGCCTTGATGTCGATCGGCTCGTTGCCGAGTCCGCCGGTCAGATCCACGTCGAGCGGGGCCTTGGCTGCTTCGATACGGGATTCGCGGGTGGAAAGGTTCAGCAGTTCGACCGCGATTTCGGCGGTGGAATAGGTCTTCAGACCGTGACGCTCCACCACTTCGACCAGCGGATCATTGCCGCCCATCAAGCCCGTGCCGCGCACCCAGCCGATCTTCGGATGGGCGAAGGTCACACGGCTCGACCACACCTTTTCGGCGCGAGCACGGTTCACAATCGCATCAAACGCGCTCTTCACTTCGCCGTAGGCACCGTCGCCGCCGAAAATACCGCGGTTCGGCGATCCCGGCAACACCACATGCAACTTATGCTGCACATCGGTGTCGGCACCGATCTTCGCAAGTCCGGCAATCGCACGCTCAACACCCCACAGCATGAGGCGAGCCTGGGATTCGAACAGTTCGCCGGAATCGGCGAGGCTGCCATGCACCGGCGGAGCGCGAACGGAAGAACAGGCTCGGCTCGTAAGCAGGTTTGAGAATCGTGGTGGTCGCACCGGAAGTCTTCTTCTGCACATTGCCGACCCAAGTGACCAACGCGTCCACGTCACGGTAGCTTGACAGGTTCGCAGGAACCAACCACAACTTGGCGTCACCGGCCGCATGCTCACGGTAGGTCTGCTTGGCCCATGCCTTCACGCTTGGCTTGAAGCTGTGCGAGGTGGCCACCACGGTCGCACCGCCTGCAAGCAGGCCGTTGACCACCTGGGCTGCGATGGAGTTCGGAGCCACGCCCGTCACCACGGCGATATCTCCAGCGAAACGGCTGGTTTCCGCCGATTCGGAAGCGTTTTCTCCTGCTTCGGCAGCGACACGATTGAATGCGGCCTTCAGATCCGCGTTGTCGCTCTTGCTGCATACCAGGCGGCTTCGTCGGCAATGGTCTTGCCGAGACCGATGAAGCTACCGTTCAATGCGGATTCATCGTTGTTGTAGTAGGCGCGTGCCAGATCCTCACGTGCGGATGCCCAACGATCGTCGAACAGAATGGCCTTGCGCTCGTCAAAACGAGGTTCGACCTGCTTCGGCCAGTCAGCACCGAGTTCGGCTTCGACCGCAGCCACAACAGCCGCGTTCTCATCAGCAGTTTCTTCGGCAACCGGAGCGGCAACGCCCAGCTGGTTCAGCACGAACTTCGCCGTGGAGGCGAGCACGCCATCGGCACCGGTCACCTTGGCCGCGAACGCGTCCAAAGCGGCGGAATCAACCACAGCCCCGCCAGCTGCGCCACCAGCGCTCGGCATGGCAACGGCGATGCCCTTGTCGGCGGCAACCTTCTGCACGGCCGCATCGATCAGCGCGTTGGCAGCGGCCGCATTGGAAGCGGCATCCGTGCTCAACGAGGCAAGATCACCGCCACGAGAGCTGGCCCCCTCACGGGTTTCGAGCACGAGCGCAGCCACCACATGGGAAGTCCACCCTTCACCAAGCTGCCATGTATCGGTCACACGCTTGGTGATCTGGCCGAGCTTCACACCGGCGGCACCGAACATGCCACGCACACGGTCGCGCACGATGTCAGACAGCACCGGACCGAACGCCTTGTAGTTCGGAGCGACCTTGTTGACCAAAGCGCTCAGCGCCTTGACCGTCGCTTCGGCGGCACCGTCCACGGAAGCCACGCCCAGTTCGGAGCTGATGTCCATAAGCAACTGGTTACGGCGGGAAGACACGCCATTAGTCAGCGTATCGGTGGTATCGCTTTCGCCGATCTGATCGGGGCGAACCTTGGCCGAGTAAGCCAGCAATGTGGCGATCGCATCGGATGCCTTGAATGGAATATCCGCAACGGCGGCACCAGACGGAGCGCCAGCGGAAGCTGCGGCAACCGGAACTTCCGCAACGGCTGCAGGAGCCGCCGCAGGAGCTGAGGCAACAGCCGGAGCAGCAGCCGCAGAAGAAGCCGCAGCCGCAACTGCAGAATCGTCGGCATCTTCTTCCGGAACCAACGAATCGGAATCGGTCATATATACGCGGCCCTCATCGCGACCAACGTTGTACACCGTCACATCGCGACCGGCAAACTGTGGCAGACGCAACGTCTTGGCACCAAGATTGGCGAGTGTCGGAGCATTGCCGAGACCAACCTCAACATACTCTTCCACACCAAGACCGCCCTGCTCGGCGGAACCGAACAGCAGAGCCTGCGTCTCAATCCAACGCACCGGGGAGGCGAACTGCCAAGACAGCAGTTCCGTAAGCAGCAATCGACCGAGCTTCTGATCATCAGCAGCATAGGAATCCCAAATCTGCGGATCATCCAAAGCGGCCTGAATGCGCTCGGACGGCACGACTTCGAGAATCTTGGCTGCGAATTCCTTCGTCATTTCGAACGGAGCCGCAACCAGGTTCGGAATGTAGCGTCCGACCAAGCGACCACGGTAATCGATGGTCTGCGGCAGGAGCGCGTCAAGCTTGTCGCGGAATTCCGGCACACCCTTGCGCAGCAGCGTGGAATGGAACGGCACATCGATGCCCGGCACCAGCATGAATGCCGGCTTGCCGCCATATTCGGCTACGCGGCGGTCGGAATCGGCCTTCAGCGCCTTCAGACCGGCGATGGTGCCTGCCACGGCATACTGCTGGCCAGCCAGGTTGTAGTTCACGATCTGCAGGAACTCGCCGGAAGCCTTCGACACGGATTCGACGTATTCGCGTACGCCGTCGTCGCCCACACCGAACTGGTTCGGACGCAGCGCACCCATGCGGTAGTTGGAGCGACCCTTCTCGTCACGCGGAATGAGGTGGTGCATGGTGGAACCGCGGTGGAACACGAGTTCGATCACGGTTTCCAGCGGAATCACGCCGGCGAAGGAGCTCAGGGCGTTGTATTCGCCCAGCGAGTGGCCCGCGAAATAGGCCGGCCAAATGTCGGCGCCGGCTTCGCGCAGACGTGCGGTCTGGGCGAATGCCACGGTGGCGAGCGCCACCTGCGTGAACTGGGTCAGGTTGAGCAGTCCTTCCGGATGGCGGTAGGTCACGCCGTTGGCGGTCAGTTCCTTCGGATTGTCACGCACGACGGCGAGGATCGAGAATCCAAGCTTCTCGCAGGTCACCTTGTCGGCACGCTCCCACACGTCTCGTGCGGCCGGGGACTTGGCACGCTCGTCGAGCACCATGCCCTGCTGCTGTATGCCCTGGCCCGGGTAGACGAAGGCGGACTTCGGCGCACGTACGATGCGGTGCCACGAGACACGATATTGCCGTCGATGCGGCTGGTCACTTCGAGCACCATGCCGGAGTGTGCCACGCGTCCGACACGCTCGACGGAGATTTCCACTTCGTCGTCGAGCTGCACCATGCCGTACATGTTGTAGGTCCAGCCTGCGATTTCGTAGTGCGCACCCTTGCCGTCAAGCGCCTGCACCGCGTATTGCGCGGTTGCGGAGAGCCACATGCCGTGCACGAGCGGTGCCGCAAGACCGGAAACGGCAGCGCCACGATGCGAGGTGTGGATCGGGTTGAAATCGCCGGAAGTACGGGCGAAGGCGGTCATCTCGTGCGGAGCGGTCACCTTGACGCGGCGCAGCAGTCGGCGCGGAGTGCTTTCGATTTCCGCTTCGATTCCGCCGTAGTCCGGCGCGTCCGGCGGCAGTGCGTCGGAATATGCGCGGCCACGGATGGCGAAACGCTCGGTTTCGTTGGCAAGCACGGTGCCGTCTTGTGCGCTGTGGGTGACGTGGATGGTCACCACACGGCCGGATGCCGATTCGAAGTAGTTTTCGGCCCAGCTGGTCAGTGCGATCTGTTCGCCAGTGTGCTTGAGCAGCTCGTCTTCGCTGACTTCCAGTTCGATGAGATGGTCGAGATGCACTGCGTTGAGCAGGCCTTCGATCACCGGGAAGCCGTTGACGTATACGGATCCGAGGGCCGCGTAGATGGCGGGCCATGCCGGTCCGACGAGTGCGTCCGGTGCGATGCGCGACGGCACCAGATTGCTCGGCAGCGCGCCGCCGGTGGCCGCTTCATGGTCGAAGCCGAGGTTGGCGGACAGCGTGTAGCTGGTATGCGCCTGTCCGAACGGATGAGCGGCTTTGTCTGCCACCTGCTCAATAACGGGCATGGCGGTGAGCTTGTCGCCGGTGATGGCGGTATTGCCGATGCCCGCGGTGTCGGCAAGCATGCGGTACACGTGTTCCGGCAGGCGGTCGCGGTCGACCACCGGGAAGAGCCCGGATTCGTTGCCGTCCACGTTCAGCGGGATGACGATGTCGCGTACGGCGTGCTTGGATGCGCCACCGTCAGGATCGTTGTCCCAGTAGGTATCGAGATGAATGTCGAGATCGTACTTTTCGATGCTTCCTTCGCTGGAAATCTTGCGGATTTCGTAGTTGGCGTCACCGTTGCTGGTACCGTACGCCGGGTTTGCCATGAGATGGCCCACCCACGAGATGTTCGGGGATTTGCGAATGAATTCTTCTGCGGAAGATGCCGCGCCGAGCTGGGCAAACGCGGTTTTGTCTGCGCTTGGCGATTCGGCGGAAACGCGCTTGACCATGGCCTCTTCGAAACGGCCAAGAATGTCGGCGACCGGTTCGTCAACGGTGGTGATGCCCGCAACGGAGATCGGACCAGGAATAATACGCACGGAATCGGCGGAGTAACGGGAGTCTTCGGACTGCCACAGCTGATCCTGACCCCACCAACGAAGCAGGTCGTTGTCGATGACGGGCACGAACGGCATTGGCTTCGGGTATTCACGCACGAGCACCGGGAACCAAGCTTCATCCATCGGGGTGACGGTCAGTTCATCAGCTTGCGGATAGGCTTCGGCAAGCTTGGCGATGGCCGCATGCGGATCGGATTCCACATCGGCACGGGATGCGAACAGCGATGCGAATTCGCCGCTTTCCTTCGTGGTGACGCGGGCTTCGATACGCTGTAGCAAGTGCAGGAAGCGATCGGCATAGGTTTCATCTACCCACGGGAAAGCGAGATCGGCGAAACGCTGCGCCCATGCGAGATAGGTCATGGCCTTCAGGTCACCGAAATACGGCTTTGCGGTGGCGTTCAACGCATCGATGATTTCCTCACGGCGGCTTTCCAGCTCTTCCGGATGCTTCATCACGCGCACCAGCAGGCGTCCGCAACGCGCGGAAGAGTTTTCCAGCTCGTAAATATCGGCATGCAGGTGGCTCAGGCCGGAGGTGACTCCACCCTTGGCTTGGCCGCTCGGCACCCACTGTTCGCCCAGCGGAGCGAACGGATCGACGTCTGCTCCCTTGGCGGGAATGCCTGGGGTGTTGACGAGCATCTGCTTGACTTCAGGCTGGTGTGCGCCTCTTTGGCGGTCATCACGGCGGTGCCGACAAGCACGCCGTCCACCGGCATGAGCGGACGACCGTATTCGGCGGACCATTCGCCGGTGATGTAGTCGGCGCCACGTTCCGGCGTGCCGATGCCACCGCCGACCACGAGCACCAGATTGGCCTGTTCACGCACTTCGGCATAGGTGCTCAGCAGCAGATCGTCCAATGATTCCCACGAATGGTGTCCACCTGCGGAACCACCTTCGACTTCGATGAGCACCTTGACCGGAGCGACGGCCTTGGCGATGCGCACCACCTGGCGAATCTGGTCGACGGTGCCCGGCTTGAAGCTCACGTACGGGAATCCGTCGGCGTTGAGAGTGTGGATGAGTTCCACGGCCTCGTCAAGTTCCGGAATGCCCGCGGACACGACCACGCCGTCGATCGGGGTGCCGCTGGCACGCTTCTTCGGTACGATGCGCTGGGATCCGAACTGCAGATTCCACAGGTAGCGGTCCATGAACATCGCGTTGAATTCAACGGTACGGCCTTCTTCAAGCTCTTCTTCCAGCTTGGCGACATGACGGTCGAACACGCTGGCGGTCACCTGACCGCCGCCTGCGAGTTCCGCCCAGTAGCCGGCGTTGGCGGCCGCTGCCACGATTTCCGGTTCCACGGTGGTCGGAGTCATGCCGGGCGAGCAGCACCGGCGCTTTGCCGGTCAGTTCGGTGAATGCGGTGCGTACCTTGTCTCCGGCGGAGGTGTGGATGATGCTTGGTGCGAAGCGGGTCCAGTTCTGGGTGCGCTCCGGCAGGGTTTCCAGCGTGGAGAGTTCGCCGCGATCGGCCACGGTGGAGGCTTCCACCACGCCGACGCCAGTGCCTTGGGCAACGGTGGAGAACAGCTTGCCGACAGTGGTTCCCGGGCCAAAGTCCAACACCCACAGGGCGCTCGGATCGGTGGATTTCATGAGCGCACGCACGCGGGCGGCCCAATCCACATGGTTGAGCAGCACTTCGGCGGCGAGCTCGCGAGCGTGGTCGGCGTTGATTCCGCAGGATTCCGCCCATGAAACAGCCTGTGAAACAGCCTCGGCCATAAGCGGGCTGTGGAACGGCAGGGTCACGTCAAGGTATTCGAGCACCGGTTCGAACACGCGACCGCCACGCACCTTCTCTTCGCGCAGCTTGGCCTGGTGCTTGTGCTCCTTGGCCACTTCCACGCCGAACGCGGCCAGATCCTCCGGGTAGCCGGAGAGCACATAATGCGTGGCGGAATTGGTGACTGCCACGGCGATCGGGCCTCGGGCACCGGAAACACGCTTGATCAGCGCATCCACCTGGGCGCGGGTGATGTCCTTGACAGACAGCATCGGCGTGGCTTCGCCGTGACGTGCGGCAAGGCCAAGCTGACGTGCCTGACGGGTGCCGGCAACGCCGATCAGCGTGGCAATCGCAAGAATTTCATCGATTTGCGCGGAAGCCGCCTCAATGGAACCCGCTTCGACGATCGCCTGCACCATGTGCACGGCGAGCACGCCTTGGGAGTGACCGAGCACGGCAACCGGCTTGGCAACGGCGGGATTGTAGCCGAGAGCTGCAGCATCGAGCAGCGCACCCAACTGGGCGAGAGCAATGCCCGGAACGCTGGCGGAAGCCGCTGCGGCAGCGCCGAGTCGTGCCGGATTCGGTTCGAATCCAAACAGGTCGACCGGGCGCCCGGTGGTGGCGAGCAGGTCGGCGGACACCGGTACAGCAGTGCCTGGGCTGCGTCGGCGTGGGTATGCAGGGCTTCGTCGAGCACCGGATTGGCGCTCTGGTCGGCGAGCGTCACCGGCCATGGGGTGGATTGGCCTGCGAAGGCGAGTGCGTGCGGCTCGCTGTTCAGTCGGTCAAGAAAAAAGGTGTTCATGATGTTCCTTACTTGTTTCAAAAATCTTGCGATGTGTTCTTGCGTTTACGTTTGCTTACGATTCATCCGCGCACTTTGCGCCCGTCACAACGGCTGGTTGCCGTGGTGTTTGGTGGTTTTGCGCACGCGTTTCTTGCTGGAGAGCAGTTTGAGCGATTCGATGATGGTTTCGCGGGTTTGCTCGGGGTCGATCATGGCGTCGATTTCGCCCATTTCCAGCGATAGATTCGCGTTGACGGTGGTGCGTTCGTAGTCGGCCACGTATTTGGCTCGGAGCGCTTCGACGTCTTTGCCTGCGTCTTTGGCTTTCTGCAGGTCTTTGCGGTGGATGATGTTCACCGCTCCGGCCGCGCCGAGCACTGCGATTTGGCTGGATGGCCACGCGTAGTTGAGGTCGGCTCCGATGGCTTTGGATCCCATCACGATATAGGCTCCGCCGAAGGCTTTGCGTAGGATCACGGTGACCAGCGGCACTTGCGCGTTGGCGTAGGCGTAGATCACTTTCGCGCCGCGGCGGATGATGCCCGCATGTTCCTGTTCGGCGCCAGGCTTGTATCCGGGGGTGTCCACCAAGGTGACGACCGGCAGGTTGAACGCGTCGCACAGACGCACGAATCGTGCCACTTTTTCGGAGGAATCCACGTCAAGGATGCCCGCGTTGACGTTCGGCTGGTTTGCCACAATGCCGACCGGATGCCCGTTCACGCAGGCGAATCCCACCACTGCGGAGCTTGCGAACAGCTCGTGCACCTGCACGAATTCGCCGTAGTCCACGATGCAGCGGATCACGTCGAGCACGTCGTACGGCTGGCGGTCGTTGTCCGGCACGATGGTGGCAAGTCGCTTGGCCACGTCACGGTCGGCGCGGGTTGCGGCGTACGCGTAGGTGGGCGGCTGCAGGTTGGAGTTGGACGGCAGGTAGCGAGCACGGTTCGTGCGTAGTCGATCGCGTCGCTTCGTCTTCGCCCAGGTAGTGCGCCACACCGGAGGTGGCGTTGTGCACATATCCGCCGCCGAGGTCGTCCATGCTGATCACTTCGCCTGTGGCCGCTTTGACCACGTCAGGACCGGTGACGAACATGTTGGAGTTTTCACGGGTCATGATGATCAGATCGGTCAGTGCCGGGCAGTACACGGCTCCACCCGCGCATGGGCCGAGAATCAGCGAGAGCTGCGGCACGAAACCGCTGGCATCGCAGGTTTTACGGAACAGATGCCCGTATTGCGTCAGCGCGGCCACGCCCTCTTGAATGCGGGCGCCGCCCGAATCGATAAGCGCGATGATCGGCACTTTCAAGTCGAGCGCTTTGTCCATCAATCGGCAGATCTTGCGGCCTTCCGCGACTCCCAGCGTGCCGCCGCGCACGGAAAAGTCCTGTGCGTATACGGCCACTTTGCGTCCGAACACTTCGCCGAAACCGGTGATGACCGCCGCTCCCGCGCGTCCGCCGTTGATGTCGCCGCCGCAGAATCGTCCGATTTCCTCGAAGGAACCGGTGTCAAGCAGCAGGTCAAGACGTTCGCGCGCCGTCAGCTTGCCTTTGACATGCTGGCGATTGCGGGCATGATCTTCCGCTTCGTGCGCGAGTTGCGCCGCACGAAGCACGGATGCGCGGATTGGCTGGGATGCGCCCGGCAGGTCGGCCGCGGAGACGGCTTCGGCCGCGTTTTTGCCGAGTCGCTCCTGCTGCTCCATTACGATCTTCACGGCTTCTTTGACGGCCGGGCTTGCGATGATATCAGTCATCACTTACCCCCTTCCATAGTTCCGTCGGTTGCGGTTCCGTCAACAGCAGCGCCAGTTGCGCCGTTTTCGCCGGCTTTCGTACCGTTCGCTCCGGTCACGTCGATGGTCATCAACGTTTCGCCGGCTTCCACGCCCGCCGCGGGTCCCACGAAAATCTTGGTGACAGCGCCCTTGACCGGCGCATACACGTAGTTTTCCATCTTCATGGATTCGAGCACGACGAGCAGGTCGCCCTTGGCCACCTGCTGGCCTTCGGCCACATTGATACGCGTCACGACGGCCTGCATCGGGCTTGCGATCACACCGGATTGGCCGTCGTTGCTTTGCTGTTTTTTCTGCGCATGATGCAGTCCCTGCCCACGCAGCGGCTGGATGGCACGTTTCGCGTCACGAGCTTTGGCACCGCCCGTCAGGTTGGCGACGATGTCGTTCGGCACGGTCAGCGACACTCGGCGATTGTTGACTTCGATGACGAAGGTTTCGCTGGATTCCTTCTTGTCGACCTCGGAAGCGCCAGACATGGACGCCGGCTGCCCGCCTTGCGATGATGCGGCTTCCTTGTTGAGGTACTTGCGTTCCAGCCATTTGGTGCTGACATCGTATGCAACACCGTGTTCGGCGGTGAATTCGTCGTCGTTGAAAATCTGTTCGAACAAGCTTGCCGGAGTCGGCACGCCTTCCACCTTCAGCTCGCTCAAGGCGCGGCGCACGCGGGCCACTGCTGCCGCTCGGTCGGATGCGGTGACCACGAGTTTGCCCATCATCGAATCGAATTTCGGCGAATGGTGTCGCCTTCGACCACGCCGGAATCCACACGGATGCCCGGGCCGGACGGCCAGCGCAACGAGGCCAGCGTGCCGGAGCTTGGCGCGAGGTTCTTCGCCGGATCCTCGCAGGTCAGGCGCAGTTCAAAACTGTGTCCACGAAGCGGATGGTTCACGGTCAGTTCCCCACCGTTGGCGATGGTCAGCTGCTCGCGCACCAGGTCAAGTCCGCAGACCTCCTCGCTGACGGTATGCTCCACCTGCAGACGCGGATTGACTTCCAGGAAGTACACTTTGCCCTGTTCGGTCACCATGAATTCGCAGGTGCCAAGCCCCTCGTAATCGACGGCTTCGAACAGTCGGCGAGAGTAGGTTTCCAGCTGGTCGGTCACCTCGGAGGAAAGGAACGGTGCCGGCGCCTCTTCGACAAGCTTCTGATTGCGGCGCTGCACGGAGCAGTCGCGCGTGGAATACACGGTGAAGTTGCCGTGCGAGTCGCGGCCGCACTGCGTTTCGACGTGACGTCCTTTGTCGATGAATCGTTCCACGAAATATTCGTTCAGATCACCGCCCTGCAGCGCATCATGATTCATGTAGAAACCGCGCAGCTCGTCATCGTTGTGCACGAGCGTGATGCCGCGACCGCCGCCGCCATCGGTACGCTTAAGCATGAGCGGATAACCGTGCGTGTGCGCGAAATCCAGCAGCAATCGCATGTCGGAAATCGACTGGGAAATGCCGGGAACCGGCGGAACTTTGGCGAACGTGGCCACACGACGTGCGGTGATCTTATCCCCCAAATCCACGAGGCTTTCGGATTCGGACCAACCCAAGCCGCACCCGCATCGATCACTTTCTGCGCGAAAGTGGCCACTTCGGAAAGGAATCCGTAGCCTGGATGCACTGCGTCGGCACCGCTGCGCTGCAGAATGTCGATCAGCAGATCCTCGTTGAGATAGGTGTCTTTATACGTGTCTCCGGAAAGCAGATATGCGTCGTCAGCCATCTGCACGTATTGTGCATGGCGATCCTGCTCCGCGTACACCGCAACCGTGGGAATCCCCATCTCACGGGCGGTGCGCACTACGCGAAGCGCGATTTCGCCGCGATTCGCCACCAGAAGTTTGTTGACATTTTTAGGCATAACGTCAAGTTTGGTCGCGCGAACGAAAAATCGTGAACTCGTTTCCCACAAAAGACACGCAATCTTTTTGTAAGGCTCCACAAACGTTACCGAAACTTGGCAAGCCTACGATTGGGGGCATAAGTTGACAAACCTTGCATTTTCGTCACTTTCGCGCTTGCCATCATTTCGGCTGTCAACAATCGTCGATTCATCAACGTAATGCAATCACATCCAAGGAGAATTATCGTGCGTAACGCAATGCTGACACTCAAAACCACGCTGAAAACCGCCACCAGCGGCACTGTCGGATCCATCCTCAAGCCGGCGCTGTTCGCCGTGCTCATGTGGACCGCCTCCGCGGCCGGTGCCGTGCCGATTCCGGGCACGCCGGTGCCGATCACGCTACAGACGTTCGTGGTGATGCTGGCCGCGCTGATGCTGCCGTGGAAGCAGGCCGGCGCCGCGATGCTCATGTATCTGGCAGCCGGCGCGGTCGGTCTGCCGGTGTTCGCCGGCGGCGCTTCCACCATGGCATTGGTTGGCCCGAGCGCCGGCTTCCTGATCGGCTTCCTGCCGGCGGCCATCGTCACGTCGCTGCTGAAGGGTGAGGCGCGCACCGATTCGCTGAAGCATGGCGCGCTGACCGCCGCACGTTACCTGTTTGCCTGTGTCGCCGGCTGCATTGCGCTTGACTATCTGCTTGGTTTCATCGTGCAGTCCGCCATTACCGGCATCGCACTGCCGATTGTGGCCGTGGCTTCCATGGGATTCGTCGCAGGCGATGCGGTCAAGGCCGTTATCGCTTCCGCCGTGGTCGCAGGTCTTGCCAAGCTGAAGTGAGATTGCGGCAAATTTCAGCAATCAAGTAATTTTTTACTTACTGAGCACGCCTACGTCGGCCGTGCTCACCCGATGCAATACGCCTTCCTGATCCTCAATGGTCAGGGAGGCGTCGTCGTTTAACGCGACAGCCCTGCCCTGCAAAGTGGTTCCGTCCACAAAATGAGCCTCGCACTGCTTGCCGAGCGTCCAGCAGATCGGGGTCATCGCTTCCCGGGCGCGCACAGCCTCACGGTGAGGGTCCTCTTCGAAATCAGCCAACCGCGAGCGCAATCCTTGCACCCAACGTACGGCAATCGCATCGCGCAACACCATCGCATCAGGCAGATTGCGCGCAACCAACTGCAACGATGTGGACTTATCTATCGGCAATCGTTCCTGAGCGACGGCAAGATTCAAACCGACGCCGATCACAATGGCAACGCGATCCCCGCAATCCGGAATCGGCACCATTTCAGCGAGTACGCCACCAAGTTTCTTGCCGCCAGCAAAAATATCGTTCGGCCATTTCAGCAAAACATCTTCATCGAGCGTGCCGCCGAAATCGCATACCGCACCAACAATCGCCTCACGCATCTCGCAACCGGCAATCATCTGCAGCCAACCATTGACGGACGAATCGCGCACAATCGCAACCGGCACGCTCACCACCAGCGACACGATGAATGACTCCCCCGGCACACTGGCCCACGTATGGTCGAGCCGCCCGCGACCGGCCGTCTGCTCGTTCGCCGCGACAACCACGATCTCACGCCCGCTCCACACGAGGTTCCCTGCAATGCCGTCCATGCCATCCATGCCGAACAGCCGACCTGCACGCACCAAATCCGCGGCATACGTGTTGGTGGATCCCACCGTATCCAAAACAAGCACCTGATCCGCCGCAACGCATGTACGCGGCATGATCGCAGCCGAATCCAAAATCGCCATCATTACCTCCTACCTACTACAGCGCGGCGCGCCGACGCAATGTCGCCGCAACGCAACAGCTCATGCAGCAGCCAACGCAGCCGCTACTCGTCCTGCCGCACCTGGCTGGCCTCATGCGCACTGGCCACGTTCGCGCTGGCAGCCGATCGCGCATTACGCGACTCGCGCCAGAATTGCAGGCATACGAAACCGAATACGAACGCGACCGGTAGCATATGCCGTTCGAAATTGTTGGCCGGAGCGGTGATCATCACGCCCATGAGCAGCAGCAGGGGCAGATGCCATGACAGCGAGCGCCATCGCCGCAACACCACTTCGGCAGCGCCGACCAGCAGCATCAGCGTTACGTACAGATTGCCGTGCGTCACCCAGCCGATCACGGGAATATTGCCCCAACCTTTCGCGAAGCCGGCCACCGCATCGCGCCAATCGTGGTTATACAGGTGGATCCACGCATTGTCGTTCTGCACGTAATCGTTGTTCACGTAGTAGTCCATCGACACGTATGGCAGGTCGGTCACGTCGAAATAGCCGAAGCATTCGGCGAAAAACGCGTCGAGCGCGATAACAGGATTTGCGACAACGATTTCAAGCCAGGCCTCGTTGAAGTTTGTCATGTCGTCTTCGGTGACGGTGCGCCACTTGTAACTGACTTTCTTCGATTGGATGCCGGAGGATTTCACCGGGTCGGCGTCCTGCCGGAAGTACGCTTCGGCCATCTGGTCGAGGTTGAAGACCGGTTCAAGCTTTTTCGCCGCGTCCGCCGGAATGCCTTTCGGATTGTATTTGGCGACGCGCGCGATCTGCTGCAGTTGGATGCCACGGCTTTCGATGGGGTCGCCGCCGATGATGGCGCCCGTGTTGGTGAGGAACACGATGCCGCCATGAATGAGGATGGTTGGCAGCAGAAGTGCCACAAGATAGGTTTTCCAACGTTTGCGATCGTTGATAAGTGCCAGGATCAGGGTGAAGAGAATGATGTACCACGCGTATTTCGCGCTGATGAGCATCACACAGCTTGAGATGGTGAGCGCCATGATCGAACGTTTGCGCAGACGAGTCGGCTTGCCGTTGATGGTGGGCAGCGCTTTGATATGCGTCATGTGCAGTTCGTACCACACGCCGAACCACCATACGAATGCGAAAGCGAACAGCGGCGATTTCGTCAGGGAAATCGTGGCGAACACCGCAAGCGGGCACACCATGAAGAACAGAAGTATCACGAATCGGGTTTTCGCACCGGCCCGTAGTCTGGAAGGGCGTGCCACGACGCCCGCTTCGGGATGCGTATAATCGCGCATATTCCAGCAATCGTGGCGTTCCGGGTGAGAAAAGTCGAACGTGCCGACGCCGAGCCTGCGCCACGGCAGGTTGAAGAATCGGTTGGCGGTCGCCGAACAGCAGAATGCGGCGAACAGCATTGCAGTGCGGCAAGCACCACAATGCCCGCATCGTTGGAGTCGGTGAAATAGCGGGAAACCGCCGCCACCGCGCCGTAGAACACGGTGAGCACGACATTGTGCTGGTCGGTCAGATATGTGGGATTGTCCGGCCACATGTAATGCGCGGTCGGGTAAATATCCATGGGCACGAACGAGAAGAAGCCGATATATGGCTGTTTCAAGCCCATCCACTGGTTCAACACCCAGCTGAATTCGCGGATTTGCGAACGTATATCGGCGCCGAATGCGGCCAATAGCGTGGTCGGCACCCACAGCCAGCCGATCACGAACACCAGCATGAGTTTCCACCAGCAGTCGGTGCAACGCGTCAGTTTGCGCCCAAGCCATACGATCATCGCATGAAGGGCACGCCCTGGACGACTGTGCGAAGCGTCATGCAGGTGTCGCAACATAATGCCGAGCACAGTGGTTGGCGTTCCCGCGATCTCGTCGCATAGTCTTTCATACCGATGTACGAAATATCGCGGAAGCACGCGACGGCCACGTCCGAATCTGACCAGCGCGACGACAATCGAAAAACATATTGCGAAGCGACCGCCAAATACAGCACATTCAGCCTGCCGAAGTCGGAAAGTCCGCCATCGAACCAATACAATGGCCCGATGGCGCAACACCATGCCACCCACAGGCACGCCAGCACGGCCAGCGTCCAGCTGAGGAACGTGCCGACCTTTTCGCCACGCTTTCCGGTTTTTTTGACTTCGCTCATAAGCGGCATAATAGCGGCACTCCCCGAATGAGCCTCACCTTGTTGTCGCCGCCCGTTCAGCGATTCGTTGAATGGACGGCTACACTTGACGCTTATGAACTCCGATCAGACAGACATTCTCGACCTTCTGGCAGGGCACACCGACGACTCGACCATCGAACGGCTCGCTTTCGAATGCCTGATGACTTCTCTTACGGATGATCGCGTTGCCTCGTTGATGAACGTGCTCGGATGGCGCGGAAATTTCGATTGCTTCGCGATTGGCGGCACACCGAAGGTAAGTCCCGCCTCGGCTTCGCTGGTCACGCGCAATGCTGTGCGTGATTTGGGTGGGGAGCATGCGATCGTCGGCACGTACGGCAGTTTTCTGCTGGTGTTGGTCTGCCAGATGGGGCCGCCACCGCCGAGGTGACGTGCACGTCTGTCATGTCCGCGTTCAGTAGGATGAGCCGGTGTATTTGAGCCCGGTACGTTCCGGTGTCGTCGGTGCCTCGCATGTGCTGCGTGAAACCTTGTTCTCGCTGCAGGCCGCTCCCGCTTTGGCCTCGCCGTCACGCCCGTTGCGCGCCGACGAATTGCTGCCTGAAAGGGCGCTTTTGGGCGATGACTACGCTCGTGAGGAGCTGTATCAGAACGTGTATCGGGTGCTTCATGGCGACAATCCCGACGATCCGACATTTGTGACGGTTTCCACGTTTTTAAGGAACGGCAGTTCATTGGAGAACACGGCGAAGGAATTGAATGTGCATCCGAATACGGTGCGTTATCGTTTGAAGCGTGCCGCGGAAACGACCGGTTGGGATGCGACCGATCCACGCGACGCATACGTGTTGACGACCGCGCTTGCGATTGGCCGTATGCGCGATCGTTGAAATCACTTCTCTGTTTTAATATCTATCTGATATCTGGTTTCATTGAGATTCTTTGATAGTCAGACGATTGCAGGATCATTATTTATTAAATGAGATAGATAATCGCAAGATATATATGAAAAGACCCGCATCTCGCGTTGGGGCAGGATGCGGGTCTTTTGCAAGCTATATAGAAGCTATCTGCAAGCTATATTGCTCAGGCGATGACCGTCGGATCAACCGGGACGCCGGGTTCATCGTGGAGGTGATGGTCGCTTGGTGACGTAGCGGCCCTTCACGGTGGACGGCTTCAGACGCTTGATTTCGTCGGCAACAGCTTGAAGTTCTCGTCGAGAGCCTGCTCGGTGAAGGAGAGCTTGCCGATGAGGAAGCTCAGGTTGCCATTCTTGTCAACACGGAAGTCGACCTTGCCGCCCTTGATGTCCTTGATGGCCTTGGTGACATCCATGGTCACGGTGCCGGTCTTCGGGTTCGGCATGAGCCACGCGGACCGAGCACGCGGCCGAGGCGGCCGACCTTGCCCATCATGTCCGGGGTAGCCACCACGGAATCGAAGTCCAGGAAGCCGTCGGCAACCTTCTGCACGAGATCGTCGTCACCGACGATGTCGGCGCCAGCTCGAGAGCCTCGGTGGCCTTCGGGCCACGGGCGAACACGAGGACCTTGGCGGTCTTACCGGTGCCGTTCGGCAGGTTGACGGAACCGCGGACCAGCTGGTCGGCCTTACGCGGATCCACGTTCAGGCGCAGCACGGCCTCAACGGTCTGATCGAACTTGTACTCCGGCATGCTCTTGACGAGAGCGATGGCTTCGTTAGCGGTGTAAAGATTGTTGCGATCGATCTTCTCAGAAGCTTCGCGGTACTTCTTGGAACGCTTTACCATTTGTCCCTCTCCTCTCAGTCGGTAACCGTGATACCCATCGAGCGGGCGGTGCCCTCGATGATCTTCATGCCGGCTTCGACGTCGCGTGCGGACAGATCAGCCATCTTGATTTCGGCGATCTCACGGACCTGAGCCTTGGTGACGGAGCCGACCTTGTGGGTCAGCGGGTTTTCGGTACCCTTCTGGATGCCCGCGGCCTTCTTCAGCAGAGCTGCCGCCGGCGGGGTCTTCAGAATGAAGGTGAAGGAACGATCTTCGAAAACGGTGATCTCAACAGGGATGACCTGGCCCATCTTGTCCTGCGTGGCAGCGTTGTACTGCTTGCAGAAGTCCATGATGTTCACGCCATGGGAACCCAGTGCCGGGCCCAGCGGCGGGGCCGGGTTGGCCTTGCCAGCCTGAATCTGGAGCTTGAGAAGCGCCGAGACTTTCTTCTTAGGAGCCATTGTATGGTTCTTCTTTCTGTAGAAGCGGTGGTAGCGGCACCGGAGTAGGTTTCCCGCGTCCGGTTCCTTCCGCAACGTATATTGCTGTGCTGTGCTAGCGGATTCCGTACCCTCATTCAGGCACGCCAAACCCTCCAGACACAAGCTTTCCTATTGTGCCCACTCCCCCAGACAAAAAAAGACCCCGCAATGCGCGGGGTCTTTCAAAGACTTATCAGGACAGTTTTTCTACTTGGTTGAAGCCCAACTCCACTGGCGTGTCGCGACCGAAGATGGACACGAGCACCGTGAGCTTCTGGGTGGTGGGCTCAACGTCGGAGACGACAGCTGCCATGGTGGTGAACGGACCGTCGGTGACGGTGACCTGATCGCCAACGGCGTAGGAGACTTCAAGGACGCGCTTCTTGTTGGCGGCCGGCTTGTCACCAGCCTTCTTGAGCGCTTCGGAAGCGATCATCGGAGCCATCATGGAGACGACTTCCTTGCGGCTCAGCGGCGCCGGTTCCTTGGTCGGACCGACGAAGCCGGTGACGCCTTCGGTTTCACGCACAATACGACGGGCGTTCTCATCCGGAAGCATGCGAATCAGCACATAGCCGGGAACACGCACGCGGGTGATGACCTTCTTGCCCTTTTCGGTGTGCTTTTCGACTTCTTCCATCGGAACTTCAATCTGGAAGATCTTATCTTCCATGCCGAAGCTTGCCACACGGGATTCAACGTTGGTCTTCACACGCTTCTCATAGCCGGAGTAGGTGTGCAGCACGTACCACTTGCCTTCGAGGGTGCGCAGGCTGTTGGAGAAGTCTTCGACGGCCTTGGCGCCAGCATCCAGCTCTTCGCCGCCCTCGTCCTCCGCGGACTCTTCGGAAGCAGCTTCAGCAGTCGGCTCGGCCTCAGCGACTTCCGGAACGCTTTCACCCTCGGCCTGCAGCTCCTCAACGGCAGCTACGGCCTCGAGATCAGCTTCTGGAGCTTCGTCGAGGTTGTCGGAAAACACTTCGTCAGTCATGCAGTTTCACCTTCAAGTCGTTGATCAGCCGAAGATCCACAGGGTCAGCTTGCCCAGACCGAAGTCCATGCCGGTGACCAGTGCCATCAGGAGCAGCACGAAGATGAACACGGCGAGTGCCCAGAAGAACAGCTCTTTGCTGGTCGGGGTCACGACCTTGCGGAGTTCGTCGATAATCTGTTTGATGAACAAGCCAAGACGCATGAAGATGTTCGGCTTAACGGCCTTTTCGCTATTTTTTGCCTTCGCCATAATAATCCTCCGCTGAGCTTGTTGTAAGAAGCTTGGCAGGGAAGGCGGGACTCGAACCCACAACCTACGGTTTTGGAGACCGTTGCGCTACCAATTGCGCCACTTCCCTAGGTGTACTCTGCCGTTTCTACTTGCTGGCGAGGATTTTGTGCGAAAAACCACGCAAGAAGTAAGCGGCAAAACCGCCAAGTCGAAATAATAGCGGGTATTTGCGACTTAGTCCAACCGTTTTTTCAAGAAATGTCCCAAAACCGCTATTTTTCAACGAAAAAAAGATTCGCACCCGGCATGTCACCGCGGTGCGAATCGTGTGAAAAGTCTCAGTCAGGCCAGTATCAGTCCTCGACCCACTGCTTCATACGCTTCATGCCCTCAACAAGGTCGTCGTCGGCAAGCGCGTACGAGAATCGCAAGTAGCCGGGAGCGCCGAACGCTTCGCCTGGAACGGCCGCCACATGACCTTCGTCAAGCAGTGCCGCAGCCAGTTCGGACGTGCTCGCATAAGCGGTTTTGCTGGTGCCGAGCGGCTTGTTCAGCAGTGCGCTCACGTCGGCGAACGCATAGAATGCGCCGGTCGGCGTCGGGCAGTTCACACCTTCGATATCGTTCAACGCGGCGACGATGGTCTGACGGCGCTTGTCGAACGCCTCACGCATCTCGTACACGGCGTCAAGAGATCCGGACACGGCTGCGATCGCGGCACGCTGGGAGATATTGTTCACGTTCGACGTCATATGCCCCTGCAGCTTGGATGCGGCCTTCGCCACGTCGAGCGGAGCGATCATCCAGCCGACACGCCAGCCGGGCATAGCGTAGGTTTTGGCCACGCCGTTGAGCACCAGCAGCTGATCACGCACTTCAGGCACTGCAGCGCCGATATACGTGGTTTTTGCACCATCGTAGTTCAGATGCTCGTAGATTTCGTCGGAGATCACCCACACATGGTGTTCCACAGCCCATTCGCCGATCGCCTTGACGGTTTCCGGATTCCACACGGCACCCGTCGGATTGTTCGGCGTATTCACGATGATGGCCTTCGTACGTTCGGTACGTGCCGCTTCCAGGTCTTCCAAGCTTGGCTCGAAATTGCGGTCAGCTCCCGCGAACACTTCGACAGGCACGCCTCCAGCCAGTTTCACGGCTTCCGGATAGCTCGTCCAATACGGCGTCGGAATGATGACTTCGTCGCCGTCATTGAGCAGGATTTGAAAGGATTCGTATACGGCCTGCTTGCCGCCATTGGTCACGATCACCTGATTCGGATCGACTCCATACCCCGAGTCGCGCAACGTTTTGTCTGCGATCGCCTTGCGCAATTCCGGCAAACCTGCCGTCGGAGTGTAACGATAGTTCTTCGGATCCTGCACCGCTTCGGCCGCAGCCGCGACGATCGCAGCCGGAGTCGGAAAGTTCGGTTCGCCCGCACCAAATCCAATGACGTCGATTCCTTCAGCTTTCATCGCTTTCGCTTTGGAATCAACGGCAGAGTAGCGCTCGGAGCCACGCGGTTAATACGTTCGGAAAGAGTCTGCCAGTCAGCCATAGTCATGTTTGCCATGCTATCCCTCCCGCCCGAAAAAACAACAGCCTTTTAGCACATTTTGGAATTCCTTTCCCTGTTGACCGGTAGGGGCGGCATATTGCTATTTACAGGGCACCGAACAAAAGAGGGAAAGGGATTAAACCAAGACGAGGTTGTCGCGGTGGACTAGGGGGTGGGCGTATTCTTCGCCGAGGAAACGCTTGAGCTGGGCGGTATTGCGGCCGAGCATTTGCGGGATTTCTTCGGAATCGATCCTACGAGGCCTTTTGCGAGGTGATTGCCCGCTTCATCGTCGATCCACACCGCGTCTCCGGCGGCAAAATCGCCCCGCACTTCGAGTACGCCGGCGGCAAGCAGGCTGGCGGCCCCTCCGCGTACCGCATTGGAAGCGCCGGCATCGGCCACGAGCGTGCCTTGCGGGTGTGCTGCGAACCCGATCCATAGGCGGCGTGATGATCCACGGTCGTTGATGGGGGCGAATGCGGTGCCGACTGGGTCGCCCATCATGGCCGGGCCTGCGTTTGCCGCGCAGGTGAGCACTGCGGGAATGCCGGAGACCGCCGCAACACGCGCCGCTTCCATTTTGGTGACCATGCCGCCGGTACCCACGTTTGATCCGGTGCCGCCGACCTGCACTTTGGCGAGCGCGTCCTCCACGTTCGGCACGTAGCTGATGCGTCGCGATCCGGGTTCGCTTGGGGGTGCCGTGTAGAGCGCGTCCACGTCGGTGAGGAGCACCAAAGCGTCGGCGACTACGATGTTGGCGATCAATGCGGAGAGTCGGTCGTTGTCTCCGAAACGGATTTCGTTGGACGCGAGGGAATCGTTTTCGTTGATGATCGGCACCGCGCCGAGGTCGAGCAGCCGGTCGAGGGTGCGTCGCACGTTGCGGTATTGCTGTGGGGCGATGGTGTCGGACACGGTGATGAGGATTTGCCCGACGCGCAGTCCGTATTGTGAGAAAGCGTTCTCGTATTGGGCCATGAGCAGGCCTTGTCCGACGGCCGCGCACGCCTGCTGGTCAGCCACGTCGGTGGGGCGTGAGTCGAAGCCGAGGGAGCCGAATCCGGCTGCGATGGCGCCGGAGGAGACGAGCACCACGCGCCCGCCCATGAGTCGCACGCGTGCGAGGGCCGCCACGAGCGCGTTGAGTCGTTCCGGATCGAGGTGGCCACTTGGTTTGGTCAACGAGCTGGATCCCACTTTCACCACGATGGTTTGCGCTTCGGCGATGGCGCGGCGCACTTGGCTTGCGATGGCGTGTTCATGGTTCCTCCAGGCGTTCGAATGGCCGAAAAGAAAACCGCGACATGCCAATCGGCACATCAGCGGGCGTTTTGCTGCTTCTATTGTTCCACGTTTTCGGAATCGGTGGTTTCACCGCGTCCGAAGAGGCTGGTTTCGTCATGGCGGTCGTCGTCCACGGAAGGATCGGCCCAGTGTCCGGCCTTGCGTTCGGCCATCATGGCTTCACGCACGGCTTGGCGCGCATCCATCATTTCGTGGTACTGGCGACGGCGTTCCGCGTTGGTGCGGCGCTGCGAACGGCCGTCCTGTTCCTGCAGTCGCAGGTCGACGCCTCGTGCGCCAAGCTGGGCGCCGTCGAGCATTTCCGCGCCCGCAGCAATGGTCGGATCCCAATCGAATTCCACGGCTCGCGCGCCCTTGCCGATGCGTACTTCGTCGCCAGGTTGGCTCCCTTGTTGCGCAGCTCGTCTTCGACACCGAGTTTGGCGAGGCGGTCGGCCAGGTAGCCGACTGCTTCGTCGTTGTCGAAGTTGGTTTGCATGACCCAACGTTCCGGCTTGGTGCCGAGCACTTCGTACCAGACGTCGCCGTTGCCGGCTTCCTTGCGTTCCACGGTGAAGTCAAGCGCGGTGCCGCCTTCGTCGTTGCGGCGACGGCGGTTGCGCGGCTCTTCGAGCGGCTTGATGACCACGCGCGCTTCTTCTTCGGCCTGTTCGCGTTCGGCGACTTCCTTGCGCATGTCGGCGACCATGGCCGCCAACGCCCAGTTGAGTTCCTTCAAACCTTCGTGGGATGCGGTGGAGATGACATACACATTGAGACCGAGTTTTTCGAATTCCGGTTTGACGAATTCGGCCAATTCCTTGGCTTCCGGCATATCGACCTTGTTGAGGATGATGATTCGGGGGCGTTCGGGGATTGGGATTGCGCCCAACGGCAGTTCCAGCTTGTCGGCATATTCGGCAAGCTCATGTTCGAGCGCCTTGTAGTCGCTCATCGGATCACGGTCAGGTTCCAGCGTGGCACAGTCGATGACGTGGGCGATGATTTCGGTGCGTTCGATGTGGCGCAGGAATTCAAGGCCGAGGCCCTTGCCTTGGGATGCGCCCGGAATCAGGCCCGGCACGTCGGCGATGGTGTACCGCATGTCTCCGGCCATAACCACGCCGAGGTTCGGCACGAGCGTGGTGAACGGATAGTCGGCGATTTTCGGCTTGGCGGAGCTCATGGCTGCGATCAGGCTGGATTTGCCTGCGGAGGGGAAGCCCACCAAGCCACGTCGGCGATGGATTTGAGTTCGAGAATGACGTCACGTTCCTCGCCTGGTTCGCCAAGCAACGCGAATCCCGGAGCGCGACGGGTGCGGTTGGCCAATGCGGCGTTGCCAAGACCGCCGTTGCCGCCGGCCGCCACCACGAACTTGTCTCCGGCATGGCGAAGATCGGCGAGCTGCTCGCCCGGATGCTTAGGCTTGCCTTGCGGCCCTTTGGCTTCGAAAATCACGGTGCCCACAGGAACGGGCAGGATCAGATCGGCACCTTTCGAACCGTCTTTGGTGTCTCCCAAGCCCATGGTGCCGCTTCCAGCCTCGCGGTGGGGCATGAAACGGTAATCCAACAGGCTGTTGCGTTCTGGTCGGCCATGAAGATCACGGAACCGCCATCACCGCCGTTGCCACCGTTCGGTCCCGCCAACGGCTTGTATTTTTCCCTACGGATGCCGGCGGAACCGTTGCCGCCGTCGCCGCCCTTCACATGGACGGTCACGCGATCGACGAAATCACTCATGTATCTACCTTAATCGTTTGTTCGAAACGGTCCGATTATTGTCCGTTTGATATGTCTTATGCAACTGTATGCAACGTTACGTAACGTTTGGGACGGGCTGAAGGAAACCAATCCTCAGCAATCATCAAAATAAAGAAAAGCCGCGTCCATAACGGGCGCGGCTTTATCTTGTAAGCGTTAATTGCGCGTATTTCAGGCGGCAATCACGTCGACGACCTTGCGGTCACGACGCACGCCGAACTTCACGCTGCCGTCCTTGAGGGCGAACAGGGTGTGGTCCTTGCCCATGCCGACGTTCTCACCCGGGTGGAACTTGGTGCCACGCTGACGAACGATGATGTTGCCGGCCACGACGGCTTCGCCGCCGAACTTCTTCACACCGAGGTATTGCGCGTTTGAATCGCGACCGTTGCGCGAGCTGGACGCGCCCTTCTTATGTGCCATGTCTGTTCCTTTCGGTCCTTGACTCTAACCCTGCGTCAATCAGGCGATAGCGTGATCTTGACAGCGGTCAGCTGCTGGCGATGGCCCTTGCGACGAGCAACGCCGGTCTTGTTCTTATACTTCATGATGCTGATCTTCGGACCCTTGGCCTCATCGTTGACAACCTCAGCCTTGACGCTGACGTTGGCGAGATCCTTGGCACCGAGGACAACCTTGGAGCCGTCCACAACGAGAGCAACCGGGAATTCCACGGTTTCGCCCTTCTTAGCCTCGAGACGGTTGACGTAGATGACGTCACCGACCTCAACCTTTTCCTGATGGCCGCCGGCTTCACAATCGCGTACATATCCGTTCCTTTATTAACTTGGAAAGCTTACTGCCCGGCACGTTCGAGCCTCGCGGCCAGACACCAGCAATCTAATCTACACATACCCGCGTACAACCGCAAGTCTGTTTCCGGCGTGTCAGGTTGACAGACCGGAATAATCATTTATTCTTCTATGCTTCCTCGCCCAGTTCCGCATTGTTGGCGGCCACGGCAGCCGCCGCGATCTGTGCGAGTTTGGCCTTCACATCCGGCGAGGAGCCTTTCGGCACCTGCACGTCCGTGCCGTGACCATGCTTGTTGGTTTTGACGAACGGGTCGCCGCCCTTGAGGGCGTACGGATCGTCATAATCCGCGGACACGGTCGGCTCGTCATGAAGAATGAATCCACGGCCCTTGCAGGTCGGGCATTCCTCGGAGAAAGCCTCCACCAAGCCCTGTCCGATGCGCTTTCGCGTCATCTGCACCAGGCCAAGCGAGGTGACTTCGGCCACCTGATGCTTGGTACGGTCGCGGGCCAGGCATTCCACCAGTCTGCGCAGCACCAGATCACGGTTGGCTGGCATGACCATGTCGACGAAGTCGATCATCACCATGCCGCCGATGTCACGCAGGCGCAGCTGACGTGCGATCTCTTCGGAAGCTTCGAGGTTGCAGCGGGTCACCGTCTCCTCAAGACTCTTGCCGCGGCCGATGAAACGGCCGGTATTCACGTCGATGGTGGTCATGGCTTCGGTGCGGTCGATCACGATCGAGCCGCCCGACGGCAGGTAGACCTGACGTTCCATGCCCTTGCGCAGCTGGGAGTCGATCTGCCACTTGTCGAACACGTCTTTGCCTTCATGTTCGGCCGGATCCCACTTTTCGAGCTTGTCCTTCAAGTCGGGAGCCATGGTGTCGAGGTATTCCTCGATACGGCCGTACACGCGGTCACCTTCAACGATCATCTTGGAGAAGTCGTCGTTGAAGATGTCTCGCACCACGCGGATCGCCACGTCCGGCTCGCCTTGCAGCAGCTTCGGACGCTTGCCGTGCAGGAATTCGTCTCGCTTGGAGGTGATGCGTTCCCACTGGCGCACCAGGCTTTCAAGATCCTTGGTGATCGCCTCTTCGGAGGCGCCTTCCGCTGCGGTACGAATGATCACGCCCATGTCTTTCGGCGCGACCTTCGACACGATGTTCTTCAGGCGGGAACGTTCACGCTCGCTGAGCTTGCGGCTCACGCCCGTCATGCCACCGGATGGCACGAGCACCAGGAAACGGCCCGCAAGGGTGACCTGCGAGGTCAGTCGCGCACCCTTATGTCCGATCGGATCCTTGGTGACCTGCACGAGCACCGGGTCCCCCGACTTGAACGCGAGTTCGATGCGGCGAGGCTGGCCTTCCAACCGTGCGGAATCCCAGTTCACCTCACCCGCATAGAGCACGCCGTTACGCGCCTGACCAATGTCGACGAACGCGGCTTCCATGCTCGGCAGCACGTTCTGCACGCGGCCCAGATAGATGTTGCCCACAGTGGCGACTTCCTGAATGTCGGACACGTAATGTTCGACGAGCACATTGTCTTCGATCACGGAAATCTGCGTGTGGCGTTCGCGTTCGCGCACCACCATCAGGCGGTCGACATGCTCGCGGCGAGCCAGGAAGTCCTGCTCCATGAGCTGGCTTTGACGGCTGCGCTCACGGCGATTGTCACGGCGACGCTGCTTCTTGGCCTCAAGTCGGTGGAACCTTCGACGTCGGTGATCTCGTCGATGTACTGCTGCTTGCGGGAACGACGCACGAGCGGCTCTTCCGCCTCATCCGTCTTCGCACCGCCACGACGGCGACGACGGCGACGGGTCACCGTGCCTTCATCCTCGTCATCGTCCTCACGGCGACGACGGGACTCGCCTTCATCGCTATCCCGCTGCTGTTCGTCGGCTTCCTCACGATTGCCGCGGCTGCGACGGCGACGACGGGTGCGCGTCGGCTGCTCGTCGTCATCATCGTCATTACGATTGCGGGTTTCGTCATCAATCGGCGCATACGTAATATCGTCGAGGATCAAATCCTCTTCGATCTGTTCGACTTCAGCTGCGGCACGACGCTCCTGCGCGTTCAAACGACGGGAACGACGCGACTTGCGAGATCCGCCTTCCTCATCATTGTCCGCATCATCATTGCGATTATCCCGATTATCGCGTTCATTGCGATTGTCTTCGGAACGCTCTTCGTCGGCAACGTCGCGATTGCGGCGGCGACGGCGACGTGACGGACGATCCTCATCCTGCTCATCGTCATGGTCCTGCGCATTGCGATCATTACGCTCGCCGCGGTCATTACGGGAATCGTCGCGATCGTCGTCTGCCCTGTCTCGGGAATCCGCAACGGACGGCAAAACCGGCTCCTGGAAAAGCAGAGACATCATCGGACGCGGATTGTGGCGGACCTCATGGCCTTCCGGCAACATATCGACGGCATCCAAGGCACGCTCCACAGACGACTCCTCATCATGGGAATCATCGACGGAAGCGCGACGACGCGGCATCTCATCGTACTCATCCGCATCATCGGCGAAACGGCTGCGACGACGCGACGGACGATCCTCGTCCTGCTCATCCTCAACCTGCACCGAACGACGGCGACGAGAACGCGTCGGCCGTTCGTCGCAATCTCACGAACATCATCATCGGACTGGACCGGACGACGACGGCGACGGGTCGGACGGGTCATACCCTCGGAATCGGCGGAATCACCGGTATCATGCGCAGGTTGCGCAACCGGCAACTTCGGCTCCTCGAACAGCGGAGCCGAAGCATGCTCCTCGACCTTCAACTCCAAGGACGCACCGGCAGCTCCCACGCCACGCACCACGCGACGACCGCCACGACGGCGACGCGGGGCAGGATCGGACTGGACCGACTCGAATTTCACAACATTCACGGCATGCTCAGGCGATGCCGAAGCTTCGACCTGATCGAAGCCCTCACTGGTATTAGGCACAATGGCTCCTCGACGACACGCTGCAATCGCGCCGCCCACGCTTAGGCCTCATACGGTTCTCACACCACGCTCTCACCGTGGCCGCGCATCATGGCGCCCGTAGGAAGCAACTTCCGTCAAAAGTCCTCATCATGCGACGGCGGACACCAGCGCTCGCGGACACACATGAACTTCACGCGAGGGGATCAACGCCATCGGATGCATCGGTGATTTGCAGAACCACCGTCTATAAGTATGACACAAAAAACAACGGAACGTGACATGACGGGAAATTTTCCGGATCCTGCAACTCACCGCCTGCTTTCCCCGCCCGCAAATCCCAGGCCCCGTCTACACAAGTCGTTGCTCCGTCTGCACAAGTCGAAAGAAATCACGATTCGCGAGAAATGCAGACACAGATTACGACTCGTTCAGACAGCCGATCCGACTTGTGCAGACAGAAGACGGAAAACAACAAACAGCCGATAGCAGGCAGAAACAGGAGGCAGAAAAAGGCAGCAGACAGCTACTTCAGCCAGTCTTCAAGCAAGTTGGCCATCAGCAGCAGATCCGATTCCGGCAGCTGCTCGTCATGCTTGTGCGCCAGCAACGGACTGCCCGCACCCAGATTCACCGCGGGAATGCCCAGCATCGAGAATCGCGCCACATCCGTCCAGCCAAGCTTGGCCAGAGGCTCACGCCCCGTGCGCTCGCGCACCAATTCCACCAGCGACTGCGCGAGCGGCGACGTCAACCCCGGACGTGCGGAAGGTGACTCGTCCTTCATTTCAATGCCGAAGCCTTCGAATACGCCACCTGTGGCAACATGCTCGCCATTGCCCAATTCCGCACCGGCATCCGCGCCAATCATCAGCGCCTTCGCCTCAGCCAACGACTTGTCGGGGGCAAAACGGTAGTTGACATGCACGCGGCATTCGTCGGGGATCACATTCGTGCCCTTGCCGCCCGAAATCAGCGTGGCATTCAGCCCCTCCTGATACGTCAGGCCATCCACTTCAATCGCACGATTTTCATAAGCGTTCAGCCGGTTCAGAATCTCAGCGGCCGCATGAATGGCGTTCTTGCCCATCCACGCTCGCGCCGAATGCGCCGCAATGCCGTGCGTGATCACGTCGAAACGCATCGTGCCATTGCAGCCGCCTTCAATACCGCAATCGGTTGGCTCCCCGATAATCGCAAAATCGCCGGAAATCCAATCAGGATGCGCCTCGACCACCTTGCGTAGGCCGTTCTTTTCGGCGGCAACCTCTTCATGGTCGTAGAACACGTATGTCAGATCGTATTTCGCATCCGTCAACGCGGCCGCCAAATACATCATCACCGCGTCGGAGCCCTTCATATCGGTGGCACCGCGCCCCATATCACGCGCTCCCGCCCATGGCCGGCGGCAACATCCTCGCGAATCAGCGGATCGCCCGGTTCCAGCCAACACGGCGGGAAATTGTCGATCACCGGCACCGTGTCGAGATGCCCGGCGAGGATCACGCGACGCTCACGCCCAAAATTCGTGGATGCGACCAGCGTATCGCCATGCCTGCGCACTGTCAGATGCTGCTGTTTATTCAAAAACGCTTCGACCGCGTCGGTCAACGGCCCTTCGTCGTCGCTCACGGAATAGGTTCCCATGATCTGTTCCATCAGCTCGTTCAGCTGCTCCTGCCTGGTGGCGGAAGCGGAAAATCCAATCTCAAGTTCGTTCATACCGCCCATTATCCAGCACCACCGGAACCGACATCGCCGTTCGACAACGCTTTTGAGACGGATCGGATGTTATCCATATGCATGGTGCAACACTGGATAGCGGCCAAACCAACGACCGAGAGCGAAAGGAAGAGTGTCATGCCTGGTCTGTTAAGCGCATTGGAAGGCTTCTGCGTCATTGGCATCGTCATCGGCACCGGTTACGTGGCCGCGCGCATGCGCATAGGCGGACCTACCGCGCAGATGGTGCTCAACAGGTTCAGCTTTTTCGTATCGAGCCCGTGCCTGATGTTTGCCATCCTGTCCAAGGAGAGAATCTTCGAGATATTCCACTCCTCCATTGTTGTGGCGTTCTTCTCGGCCGTGCTGGTCGGATTGGTGTTTCTGATCCTCAATAGGCTGTTCTTCCATCTGAAGGCGGCGGATGCCACCATCGGCGCGTTGAATTCGCTGTATCTGAACTCCAACAACATCGGTCTGCCGATCGCCACGTACATTCTGGGCAATCCCGCTTTGGTCGCGCCGATTCTGGTCATGCAACAGGCGGTGTTCACACCGATCGGCCTGACCGTGCTCGATGTGACCACCAAAGGCAAGGTCTCCACGAGGGAGATTCTGAAGCAGCCGCTGCATCAGCCGCTGCTTATCGGTTCGCTGCTGGGCATCGCCGTATCCGCGATTTCCGCAAAAACCGGTCATTTCGTGGTGCCGGACTGTATTTACGATCCGATCGACATGATCGGCGATTCCGCAGTGCCAATGATTTTGATGGCATTCGGCATGTCGTTGCACGGCACGAAGCCGCTGCAGGACAAGTCGAATATTCCCGCGGTGTTCACGGTGGCGGTATTGAAGAACATCGTGATGCCAATTATCGCGTTCCTGCTGTCGTATTTCGTGATGGGCTTCCGCGGCGCCACATTGTACGCGTGCGTGGTGCTCGCCGCCCTGCCGACCGGGCAGAACGTCTACAACTACGCGGCGCGGTACAACGTGGGTCTCTCGTTCGCACGCGACGGCATTCTCTTCTCGACACTGACCTCACCGATCTTCATCGCAATCATCGCGGTGCTGCTCGGCTGACCTCGCCAGTCCTCGCCGCGGTATCCACGACCGCCGCGGCGAGACCATCAATCGTCCGTACGGTAGCCGGCATGACCGAGCTCGTGCGCCGCATGATTCGCGGCACACCCTCCGAGCACCATCAGCGCATAACACAAGCCGATTCCCGCGGCCAACGTAAGCAACGAAGCCGGATTGAGCAACGACGTTGCCAGAATCGGAAACAGCAACAACACCGAGCACCCTAATGAAACGGCCATCACCGTGTTGAGCGGGGTGATCACTTCCATCATGCGTGCTTGTCGAGCGTCGCCTCATCCGTGCCTTCCAACGCAAGCATGCGGTACTCGTCGGCCTGGTCGTAGACGTTGCCCGTCTGCATCACGCCGGAACTGACGGCGGCGAGCACCGCGGCAAAGGCGAGCGTCAGGAAACCACCCATGCTATATCGCGCATGTACAGCATAGATGGGTCGAACGGGTCGTGGTTGCCTCCGATTCCGGTGGCGAGCAATCCGCACACCGACGTCATCCCCGCGATGAACACAGCGAGCGCCACGCCGGACACGTTGCGCCAAGCACGCTTGGGATTGTCGAGGATACGGCGCATGGCAATCATAGTGGCCGCGTCCTTCGGGTGTTTCGCACGCGATCTGGCGCGCATCGCCACCACCCAGGTACCGACGACGTTCACCATGCGAAGCCGAGGAAGAAGACGCGAAGATGATGGCGTAGACCACCATCTGACCCAAGTGTGCGAATGCGGAGATGCTGTTGAGCAGCAGGTAGCCTACGGCCAACACGGCAAGGAAAATCAGTGCGCGCCATGCGGACGGCATGGGTTGTCCGGTACGTTGCGTCACGCCAAGCGGGGTGAAGGCCACGCGGCGTAGGGCGGCCAGCGCGGAGACCAAGGCAAGCAGCGTGACTCCGACGGTCACAGCCGCCAGGCAGGCAGTCCCACCCACAACTGTTCGAAGGTGAAATGCTGGTTTTGGAAGTCGAGCAGCATGATCGCTGGTATCAGCGCGAAGTAGCCGGCCATGCCAACCAGCGCGCCAAGC